>FWWL01004255.1_pt1 | contig 24472 bp, 23 predicted proteins | sample 2228331 | NCBI WGS metagenome assembly FWWL01 (sample SAMEA103939775, study PRJEB20133) | metagenome | reverse complement strand
ATCGGCGCCGGATGAACGTTTCAAGTTTCTTTAAGGTTTGCCAGCCAGTTGCCGAAGCCGGAAGAACGTCCGCGAGTCATTTCGGCATTTTATTTATGCGCATACTCCGGATTTATCGTTCCCCCTGTTGGCGTCGGAGTTCTGACTCAATTTTTTAGTTTGAACTTCTCGTTGGTTCTTCTAAATTTGTTTGCTGCATTACTCGTTATCTATGTGTTAATTTATTCAGTCAAATTTAAACGTTATTATTCTAGAGTTACAACACAGTAATCACCATCGTAGGTTTTTGCCATTGTTTATGTCAGGCGATTTCCAGTCCTTTACAGCTATGTGTTGGAACAAATGCAATTGGCACTTGCGGTATTTTCTTTCGGTTGAGAGCGGTTTTTCATTAAGCTGAAAATCAAAATTGAGGTTAAACATAGCCAACAACAAAAAAAGACGTGTCAAATTTGCACGTCATTTTTGTTGTTATGTTTATTTGTGCACCTCTAAAGTGAACCCGTTAATCAGGCGATGAGGTCATTTGTTTTTTGATTCAGTATAAGTTTAGCTAGTAATACTTTGTTCGATACGTTCGCTTATTTCATACTCTCGCTTAAATAAACGTGAATACACGCCGCCTTCAATGTTGAGAAGTTGATCGTGTTGACCTTCCTCAACGACGACACCGTTCTCGATGACAACGATTCGATCAGCTGAAAGTACTGTTGATAATCGATGAGCGATAACGATAACGGTTTGTTTACTTCTTCTAACGCTTATCGCTTCATTGACGAGATGCTCCGTTATTGGATCGAGTGCAGAACTCGCTTCATCGAGGACAAGGATGGGTGAGTTTTTTACAAGAGCCCGGGCAAGGGAAAGGCGCTGCTTCTGTCCGCCTGAAAGCAGATTGCCTCGTTCACCGACCGAAGATTCAAGTCCGTCAGGCAATCCTTCGTAGAAGTCTTGCAATCCACTGTCTCGAATCGCTTCAAGTAATTCATCGTCTGTTGCAGTCATGTTTCCGAGACGAAGATTATCGGCTAGCGAACCATTTCTTAATTGAACATCTTGTGAAACAACCGCGATTTGGGATCGTAACCATCTAGCATTCAACGAATCAATATTTTGACCGTCCAACTTGATCTTTCCCTGTTCTGGTTCATAGAAACGAAGAAGTAAGTCGATCACCGTGGATTTTCCTGAACCGCTCGGACCTACTAGCGCGACGGCTTCACCAGAACGAACTCGAAACGAGAGATTATGAAGTACCTTTTCAGACTTTTCTGGATAAGCAAATGCGATGTTTTGAAGCTCAAGATCGCCTTTAATTTCTGGAAAGGTTAATCCTATATCTGTTTCCGTAACAGAGGTCGGCTCCGATAACAACGTTTCAGAACGATCAAGTGCTGGTCCCGTTCTTCTAACAGCTAACCACGTCCGAAGCATTCGTTGCATATCATTTGCAGCAAATCCGACTAAGCCTGCAGCGGACAGCATTTGACCGGTTGTTAAATTTTCATTCCAAATGAGCCATGCACTAATACCATAAACCATGGCGAGGGCCAATCCATTATAGCTTCCAATCACGACGAATGATTGCATTCTAGCTAGCAATTCACGGTGAGCAGCTTTAATGAATTCTTTGCGAATTTCCGCGACGCTTTCTATTTCTGCGTCCGCTACACCGAGCACGCGTGAAAGGTGAATTCCTGTTACAGATTCTCGTAGCCTTTCTAAATAACGCGATGCTTCTCGTCTTGCATCAGCAGAGGCCGCTCTCGTCCTTGCACCGACCACATTCGAGGTCCAATAGAAAATGACACCGAGAACAAGGCTGACGATCATCAATACTGGATTAATCCAAAGGAGAACAGCTGACCATATGATAACACCTTGAACGGATGCCATCCAAGTCGAGCCTTCCCAGGCGAGAAAGTTATGCAACGTATCAGGATCATCCGACACGCGAGCTAACAATTCTCCCGTTTGATTGTTATGAAAGAAGGAGTAAGGAAGCAATTGGACGTGGCGAAACAGCCGAAGCTTCTGCCTATTCGTCACCGATTTCGCAACATGATGACAGAAAAATTCATCAATAACCATAAGAATGAGGTCAAATACGGCTGCAATGATTAATAACCACATTAATCCCCAAAGTAAACCGGTATGTTCTCCTGGTAAGATCGAATCAATCAACCAGCTCATCGCAAGAGTGGGGATGATGCCTGCGCAGACTTGACTTATAGCAATAACGATAGAGTCACCGGCCACCCATTTTATAAAAGGACGTAGAAATAAGATAACTCTTCTGCCATCGCCTTTCTTTTGTTTCGCTAGCGTTATTTGACTCATACAACTTTCTCCTTATCCAATTCGCTGTACTGTGCAATGTAAAGTTTGTAATACAACCCTTGTTTGTTTAGTAGTTCGTAATGTGTTCCTTGTTCAACCACTTGACCTTGATCAAGTACGATAATCTTGTGTGCATCTTTAACCGTAACGAGACGATGAGCAATTGTAACCGTCGTACGACCTGGAATTAACGTTTCTAACGCTACTTGAACACGTTCCTCTGTTTCCCCATCAAGCGAGGATGTCGCTTCGTCAAAAATAAGGATAGGTGGTTTGCGTAAAATAGCCCGTGCCATCGCTACCCGTTGTCTTTGACCACCGGATAATTTCAGCCCGCGCTCCCCAACGACTGTTTCATAGCCTTCGGATAAAGAGTGGACCCATTCAGACAAGCCTGCCGCTTGTACGGCGACATCTAGATCTTCTTCTAACGCATCCGGTCGACTATAAAGTAGGTTTTTACGTAAAGAACTATTTAATAGAAACGTTTCTTGGGATACGACCCCCACTTGTTGGCGGAAGGAGTTGCGATCGTAATCGTTTAAATTTTTATCGTCAACGTGTACAGTTCCTACTTCGGACGTGTAAAGACCGAGCAATAGTTGAATGAGTGTACTTTTACCGCCTCCACTTGCACCGACGATTCCGATATGCTGACCCGCCTCAATGTTTAACGATATTCCTTTAAGCACGAATTCTTCCGTTCCTGGATAACGGAACCATAGATTATCTATTTCCAATTTTCCTTTAACAGCGCCTACAGGTGGAAGACCGGATTGTTGTTCTTCCGGTAAGTCAAAATATTCATAAATACGTTGAAGGGCTGGAATCGCTTGTTGAATCGTTAAGGCATTTTCAGCTAATGAGCGGATCGGCATAAACATTGCGGGAATGAGAGCGAGACAACCAACCAATGTCCCCAAGGTTATATCCTCTCTCCAGATTGCCATTCCACCTAGCAACATAACAACTCCAGGTGTTGCGATTTGAAATAGGTTACCAAGGCGCCAATTGACTTTTCCGATTAGAGCCATATAGATCGCCATTTTTTTCCATGCGTCAAGTTTCATTTCCTGAAGTCCTGATTCACGTTCTTCCATCTGAAACGAACGGACAAGCCGAATGGACTCGATACTTTCTTGTAAATGATTGTATATATCGGCAAGCATATCCCGTTGAATCGCACTAAGCTTACGGACTTTGTTTCCTATAATAAAAGAAGGCCAAAGATAGATCGCAAAGACGCACAACATAACGATTGCGACTGGCCAGTATAAGGCGATAACGGTTGCAAATGCGGCAATCGCTGCGATCACTTGTTGAAGAAATCGCGGAATGACCGTATTGTTCAAGTTCTGGATGGCTTCAACGTCATGGGTTAATCTGTAAAGCATATCTCCCCGAGGTGTCTTTGCGAAGAAGGACATCGGTGCACGGTGCAAACCTTTAAAAGCCCGCATCTGCATATCTGTTATGACATCTAATCCAATTCTGACTTGAATGAATTCTTGTAAAGAATCAAAACAGACCTTTATAAGGAAAGAAAATAGGACCCCAGCTAACAACCATCCAATTAGCCCTGTCATTTCATTCGGGAGGATCTGATCTACGAGCTTCCCAGAGAGAATAGGAGGTAAGATTCCCAATGCACCAGCTACAAGTGTACACAGGAATGCTAATAGGAGACGTCCCCAGTACGGTTTAAAATGGTTAAATGTCTGTATTAATAGATTCATGATGCCCCTCCTAAAATGATTTTCGAAGAAAAACATACTTCGAAAGCGATACTAAAAAAATGATGATAGAATTGTATGCCTATTCTATCATCTCGACTGTCTACTTATTCATTTTCATATTTTTCTGGCATTTCAAGGTTTAATTCAACAAATACACCATCCTTACTCGGGATTGTTTCTGGTTTAAGATGGACTACAACGGTCCGATCGGTAGAATTTGTTAAGAAATATATGCCATTTTCATAGATGATACTATAGTTGAGCCACCATAGCGCTTGATGTAAGTCAGAATTGATGTTAAAAAGCTGCCTTCCATCCTCAGTATGAACGACCTCAAATGGATATTGTTCCTGGTCAAGCTTTAACAATACTTTATTTAACAACATGGAATAACCCCCTCTATACTCATACCTTCTCCAATATATTTCGATAATCCTTCCTATTATTCATCGCTGCTCGTATTTTTTTGGTCTAGATTGTCTTACTTATTTAATTCCAAAAGTTTTTTAAACTTTTACAATTGTCAAACATATAATGGAATGATAGGATAACGTTATAAAAGTGTCACACGATTGAGGAGGGTTTTATATGACGGAAGATCTTAAACGGAAGGTTTTTATAGAACGGATTGCCCGGGATGAAAAGATTGAAGCAGATGATTGGATGCCAGAAGATTATCGGAAATATTTAGTTAGACTCATCTCGATGCATGCAATCAGCGAAATTATGGGAGCGCTTCCAGAAAAGGAATGGGTTCCAAAAGCGCCCACTTTGCATCGGAAATTAGCGATTATGGCCAAGGTTCAAGATGAGATGGGACACGGCCAATTGTTACTACGAGTAACGGAAGATTTAATTGCCCCGTGGGGACAAACTCGGGATCACTTGCTTCAAGACCTATTTTCTGGGAAATTGCGATTCCATAATGTATTCCACATGGAAGCTCCGACATGGGCAGATGCAGGTGTCATCGCATGGTTAGTAGATGGAGCGGCGATCATTACACAGAGTATGTCGCTATCTACTTCGTATGCGCCGTATGCACGAGCATTACAACGCATTTGTGCGGAGGAAGTGTTCCATGCTCAACATGGTGAAAGCATTATTCTTTCCTTAGCAGAGGGAACACCTCAACAGCGAGATATGCTTCAAGACGCTATCACGCGTTGGTGGCCATCGCTCCTCATGTTTTTCGGACCTAAAGAAGCGGATCAGGAAGCGGCAAGACAGAAGAGTCTCGAATTTAAGATACGGAACAAAACGAATGAAGAGTTACGCCAAATCTTTTTCTCTAAATATGTTCCGAAGATTTGGGCGCTAGGCTTAACGATTCCTGATGAAACGTTAGCATTCGATGATAGCACGAGACAATGGACGTATCAACAACCGGATTGGAATGAATTCAAACAAATTATCGACGGAAACGGACCACGATCAAAGGAAAGGCTTCAATTGAGGAAGATTTCATATGAAGAAGCTAAATGGGTTCGGTCGGTCATCCTATCTGAGTCGAAAGCGGTTGTTTAAAGATCTAATAGAGTAGTAGAAGTAAGTAACCTTTAATAGATTTAGAGAGAGGAGAGAGCCTAGTGTCGAATGAAATGGTGTTTGAAGTGTTTAGTCAACGCAACCTAACGGCAGGGTTCGTTCATCAATTTAGTTTACTTGCACCTAATCATGAAATGGCGATGTTGATGGCACGTGAGAATTTTTTGCGAAGAGAGCCTTGTGCAAATATATGGGTGGTCAAGAGAGATGATATTTATGTTTTGCCTCCTGAGGAACGATCTTCGTTGGAACGAATCGACAACAAAAGTTACCGTGAAACGAAGGGATACGGCTATTTAAAGAAACGGTGGCGTAAATATGACCAAGAATCATATGAAGAGCAGCATCTGAAAGATGTTTAGGAGGGGAAATACGATGGATAATACGTGGCAGGTTGAATCAGCGATTCAAGCCAAAGCAAATCGAGAATACCAAAAAGTGCTTGTGGAGTTTCTCTATCAATTAGCAGATGACGACTATATTTTCAGTTATCGTGGTTCGGAGTGGCTTGGATTGGCACCTCACATCGAAGCGGACGTTGCCTTTTCATCGATTACCCAAGATACGATGGGTCATGCGGTTATGTATTATTCAATGCTAGAGGAATTAGGAGAAAAGGATGTAGATGAATTGGCACATTTACGTTCGCCAGAGCAGTTTCGAAATTCCGTTCTATTGGAACGTGTAAATGGAACCGGTGATTATAAAGAGACACCGCGGTACGATTGGGCTTACGCTGTCATTCGTTCCTTTTTCTATCACACATTCAAACGTTTTCGGTTAGAGTCCTTGCTTTCTTGTTCTTATCAACCGCTTGCACAAATGGCAAATAAAATGTTACGCGAACATTACTATCACTTGCTTCATTGGGAAGGTTGGATGAAACAGTTGACGGGAACGATTGACGCCATAACGCATATGGAACAGGCAATTGCGAAGGCATGGCCCGATGTCGCTGGGTTATTTTCATTAGGTAAGATGGAAGAACAGATTGTTATTTCAAGGTTGAGTATATCTACAGAAGATATGAGATCGAAATGGTTCGTAACAGTTGGTGGTAAATTAGAGAATTACAATGTTACTATGCCAAAGAATTTAGAGCCGATTGAGTTGGATGGAAGAAAGGGTCAGCATACGCCTGCCTTAAAATCTGCTTTAGACACCCTTTCAGAGGTTTATCGCTTAGATCCAACGGCGAACTGGTAAGGAGCGAGAAGAGGTGTTGGACATAATGACGGGTGAGACATTAGAAGTAAAAATATGGGCTATTTTAGCGTTAATTAAAGATCCAGAAATTCCGGCGATAAGTATAGAAGAAATGGGAATGATTCATAGCGTAATTATTCATGACAACGAGGTAACAGTGGAAATGAAGCCGACGTTTGTCGGCTGTCCTGCGATTGAAATGATGAAGCAGGCGATCGTAAAGCAAATATCCTTGCTTGAGGGCGTTGAAAAGATAGACGTTCGATTCATTTATGAACCAGCTTGGAGCTCTAATGACATTTCGGAAGATGGCCGAGCGAAGCTAAAGAAGTTCGGTATTGCTTGTCCACCTCTAGGTCATACATTGGGTGATACGTGGAATGTGGATTGCCCCTATTGTAGCTCTCCTTACACGACGATGGATAACGTATTCGGGCCAACTGCTTGCCGTAGTATTTTATATTGTAAACACTGTAAGAACCCATTCGAAGCAATAAAACCATGATGGAAGTTTAAAAAGTCCGGGAAACATTGCCGTCGAATTTCTAACAAAGAGGTGAGAGTGTGAAGGAAGTTGTGATTATTGATGCGGTGCGTACACCTTTTGGAAAATATAAAGGGGCATTGAAGTTAGTTCGACCGGATGATTTGGCGGCTCATGTATTGAGAGCTTTAATGGTGAGAAATCCGCTAGTAGACCCAATGAATATTGAAGATGTAATATTTGGTTGTGCTAATCAAGCTGGCGAGGACAATCGTAATGTAGCAAGAATGGCTGTTCTTCTTTCAGGGCTGCCGATTGAAATAGGCGGGGTGACTGTCAACCGTTTATGCGGTTCGGGACTTGAAGCGGTTAATCAAGCGGCAAGGGCCATTGCAGTCGGCGAGGGGGATGTCTATATCGCTGGAGGGACGGAAAGCATGACCCGTGCTCCTTTTGTGATGGGAAAGCCTGAAGACGAATTTCCACGTGGCGACATTAAAATGTACGATACAACGATGGGTTGGCGCTTTATTAATGATAAATTAGAACGCCAATATGGTGTCTCGACGATGCCGGAAACAGCTCAAACAGTTGCTGATCGTTTTCATATTAGCCGTGAACGACAAGATCAATTTGCCTTCGAGAGCCAGCAAAAGGCGAAGCGTGCGATCGAATCTGGAACATTCGATGATGAAATTATTCCTGTAAAGATTATCGCTTCAAGAGGATATGAAACGCTATTTACAACGGATGAACATCCACGACACGATACTACGCTAGAAAAATTAGCGAAGTTAAAGCCACTTTTTGAAAATGGTACAATTACGGCAGGGAATGCAGCTGGTATTAACGATGGTGCGGCAGCGTTATTGTTAATGAGTGTGGACAAGGCTATCGAGTTAGGATTAACTCCACTTGCGCGATACGTAACGTCGGCTGTTTCCGGTTTGGAGCCAGATATTATGGGACTAGGACCAATTGAAGCCTCTCGAAAGGCATTACTACGAGCAGGACTATCGATAGCGGATATAGATCTAATCGAGTTAAACGAAGCATTCGCTTCGCAAGCGTTGGAATGCATGAACCAATTAGAAGTAAACCCAGATCGTGTCAATGTGAATGGTGGATCGATTGCATTGGGACATCCACTTGGGGCAAGTGGCACACGAATATTGACTACGCTCGTTCATGAAATGAAACGAAGGAATGCGAAAAGAGGACTAGCTACGATGTGTGTTGGTGTTGGGCAAGGAATAGCGACAATTGTGGAAAGGTACTAAAGGAAGAGAAGAACAGGAGCAGGTTAATGAAATCTCGTTCGATGATTTTTACGTTATATGGTGATTATATCCAATACTACGGCGGTGAGATCTGGATAGGGAGTTTAATTCGATTAATGGAACAGTTCGGATTCAACGCACAAGCCGTTCGGGCTGCTGTATCCAGAATGTCTCGCCAAGGGTGGTTGCAGGTTCGTAAAGAAGGAAACAAGAGTTATTACAAGATGACTAAGCGTGGAGTAAAGCGTTTAGAGGAGGCAGCACAACGAATTTATAAATTGAAACAAGAGCCGTGGGACGGCAAATGGCGGATGCTCATTTATACCATTCCAGAAGAGAAACGTTCTATTCGTGATGAATTACGTAAGGAATTAATTTGGAGCGGTTTTGGTCAGATTAGTACTAGCTGTTGGGTGACGCCCGTTGATTTACATGAACGTGTAGTGGAAATGTTCGACAGATATGAGATTAATCTTTACGTTGATTATTTCATCTGTCACTACCAAGGTCCGGGTACTAGTAAGTCGATGATCGAAAAGTGTTGGAACATTGAAGACATTCGCCTACGGTATACAGAATTTATGGATACATATAAGAAGAAATTTGGAGAAACACTTCGTAACAAAGACGACCGAATGTTCGACAATGCCCTTTGTTTCGTCGAGAGAACGAAGCTCGTTCATGAGTACAGAAAATTCCTTTTCTATGACCCTGGACTCCCGGAAGAGCTATTGCCTCAAGGCTGGATCGGAACCGAGGCAGCTCAACTTTTTCGGGAATACTACCAACAGCTTGCGGTTACAGCAAGTCATTTTTTCGAAATTGTTTTTTATGAAGGATATGAACATAAGAGAAGAGAAGATGATGTGACTCCGCATCCATTTTCCTAGGTAACGTCACAAAACGTTCATTTGTATGCTCATATAAATATGGCTATGATGGAACCATAGTGATAAATGATATAGATATACTGCATATTATAAGTATGACATGGAGGTAATCAAGATGAATTTAAGCAGTATCGGATTGCCAGGAATGATTTTAATCTTGGTTGCTGTGTTGCTCTTATTCGGTCCGAATAAGTTACCTGAACTCGGTCGCGCTGTTGGAAAGACGCTACGAGAATTCAAGAGCGCAACTAAAGGACTTATCGACGATGATAAGGAAGAACAAAAAAACAGTAAATAATTAATTGATATGAGTCCTGTTGTTGAAACCGGGCTTTTTTTATTAGTAAAATAGAACTATGATGAATTTTGTCACAGAATAATCTGTGTTTGAACGAATGATCTTTGGAAAACATACAAACACACAGATTATTCTTACCTTAAATATTAAATAAAGAGGTTATTACAAATATGAAAACGATCGTGGCTACACTTAATGCTAAATACATCCATTCCTCCCTCGCTTTACGTTACTTACGTGCCTACTGTGAGAAGGACTTCGACATTGAAATCGCTGAGTATACGATTAAAGATCCATCCATGAGTATTGTTTCCGATTTGTTCGAGCGTAAGCCGGATATTATCGGATTTTCCTGCTATATTTGGAACATTGAAGAAACGATTGTCGTTATTCAAATGCTAAAAAAAATCCGACCTGAATTGAAAATTGTATTGGGTGGACCCGAAATTTCCTATGATACCGATTATTGGATGGAAAGATTACCAGAAGTCGATATCATCGTAATGGGAGAAGGGGAAGAAACGTTCCATCACGTATTAAGTGAATATGCTGAAGAGGCGAAACTGCACATGGTTTTTGGAATTGTGTACCGTAACAAGGGGGAAGTCGTAACGAACCCTCCTCGTCCAAAACTAAATTTGAATGATATACCCTCACCCTTTCAAGATGAGTTAGATTTGAATGAATTGAGAAACCGTGTCGTCTACGTCGAGACGTCTCGTGGATGTCCATACTCTTGTAGTTTTTGTTTATCATCGATCGAAGTGGGTGTAAGGTATTTCGATATCGAACGGACAAAACGAGAGTTAAAACATTTGATCGATCACGGAGTGAAACTCATTAAGTTCGTTGATCGCACATTTAATATTAAACGAGATTATGCTTTAGAGATTTTTGATTTCCTTATTAAAAACCATGGGAATACCGTCTTTCAGTTCGAAATTACAGCTGATATTATGCGTCCGGAAGTAATCGAGTTTCTTTCAGAAAATGCACCTCCCGGAATTTTTCGCTTTGAGATTGGGGTGCAATCGACGAACGATGCTACCAATCTCCTTGTAGATCGGAAACAGAATTTTGAAAAATTAACGAGAACGGTAACGATGGTGAAGAATAGTGGGAAAATCGATCAACATCTTGATCTCATTGCTGGTCTTCCTGAAGAAGATTACACTTCTTTCCGCAAAACGTTTAATGATGTATTTGCACTTGGTCCAGAAGAGCTTCAGCTGGGATTTCTAAAAATGCTTCGAGGTACGGGAGTACGGAAAAGTGCAGCGAAATACGATTATATTTATATGGATCATTCCCCTTACGAAATATTAGGGAACAATGTCATGCCTTTCTCGGATATTGTAAAGATTAAGCGGGTCGAAGACGTACTTGAAAAGTATTGGAATGCTCATCGAATGGATCATACGGTTCGGTACTTAATCGAGAATGAATTCTTCACTGCTTGGGACTTTTTTCAAGAGTTTGGAAACTATTGGGATGCACAAGGATGGGCAAGAATTGGCCACCAATTGGAGGATTTATTCACACGTCTTCATCGTTTCCTTACCGATCGTAGTACGAAAAACATGAACGTGATTGAGGGTCTCATGAAGTTTGATTTCTTTATGCTTCATAAGTATAAGCCAAGAAAGACGTGGTGGACTTTCTCTCTAGATAAAGAAGAGGCAAAGCGAGTGATGAGAGATTTAGTTGATCATCCGGGGTCTATGGGTACTGAATTTGCTAAGTTAAGACTAGATGAGAAGTCACTTCATAAACATGTCATGATCGAAGTTCTTCCGTTTGACTTACAAGCTTATTTATCAAAAGGGAAAATTGTTCATGATCATAGCATTATTGCTGTTTATTTCGATGCAAGTGGTGTAAATAAGCCATCGTATTTCACAAAGAGTCTCGACAGAATGCAAATAATGTCGTAAATATATTTCTGTTGTCGAAATAAATGAATGGAAATATTCTATCTATTTGGTATAATGAGCAAGTACATATATCAACATATAGGGATAGAGGGGGAGACTAATACGATGTCTGAATTGAACGAAACATTGCAAATGTATAAGGAACTAACAGAAGTTCCTGGTGCTCCGGGATTTGAAGGCGAAGCTCGTGAAGTAATGAAGAAGTATCTTGAACCCGCTGTAGACTCGATTGAATATGATAACTTAGGTAGTATTATTGGGAAAAAAGTTGGAGATGCCAACGGACCTAAGATTATGATTGCCGGTCATTTAGATGAAGTAGCCTTCATGGTTACAAGGATTACGGATGACGGGTACCTACGTTTTCAATCGTTAGGCGGTTGGTGGGAGCAAGTTATGCTTGCTCAAAGAGTAACCGTTCATACTCGTAAAGGTATACTTACTGGCGTAGTAGGTTCTAAACCACCTCACGTTCTTTCAGTAGAGGCACGTAAAAAATCCGTTGATAAGAACGATATGTTTATTGATCTTGGTGTAGCAAGTAAAGAAGAGGCAGAAGCAGCTGGCGTTCGACCTGGGGACCCCATCATTCCGATTTGCCCATTTACAGTTATGCAAAATCCAAAGTTTCTAATGGCGAAAGCATGGGACAATCGTTTCGGTTGTATTGTTGCCATTGAAGTGATGCGTCGATTGAAAGAAGAATCCCATCCGAATATCGTTTACTCCGTTGGAACCGTGCAAGAAGAAGTAGGATTACGCGGTGCGGCAACGTCTGTGAACTTTGTGAAGCCGGATCTTGCAATCGCATTAGACGTAGGACTTGCTGGCGATACACCGGGTATGCGTCCAGAAGAAGCGGCTTGTAAGCTTGGAAAAGGTCCTGCACTCGGATTATTCGATGCTTCCATGATTGCTCATAAAGGGTTCAGAGATTTCATTATTGATACAGCGGAGAAAGAAAATATCCCGTTCCAATACGAAGTCATTCCTGGTGGTGGTACGGATGCTGGTCGTTTCCATATCCACGGAAACGGTGTTCCGTCTATTTTCATTGGTGCTCCATCCCGTTATATTCATAGTGCAGCTTCGATCATCCACCAAGATGATATTGACAATGCAGTTAACTTGCTCACAGCTGTTATTAAACGACTAGACCGTACCACGGTGAACACATTGACAACATATTAATCTATTACAAAGAGTGACGTATTCTTTGCCACTTAATTCAATAAAAAGCATGAGCCAAATGTCAACTGGCCCATGCTTTTTATGTTTTCTAGATTGTTTACTGGGTTACGTTTTGGACACGCTCTCTTAGTGTGGATAGCATTTCATTCTGGTCTTCCGTTGAACAATCTTGCCACAATACTTCGAAAAGTACGCCGAGACCGGGTAACGTTACCTCTTCCCCTTTAGAAATAGCGTCTTCCACCATTTCCCTTAATCCATCTTCTGTTTTCGGTACTTTCAAAAGAACGGCTTGCCGTATGTTAAAGTTTAAAGACACTGCTTTACCTCCTTTTTTGTAAACATGAAAATACTGTATACACAATTGCTTACAGACGTTAGCTTTTCCCTCCTAACTTTTTGACATACATCCGTCTTTATCAATTTCTTTCATGATATAATGGACGAAAGAATACATAAGGACTGATGCAAAGTGAAGAATAAAATAAAGAAACAGTTTGCAGTAATCGGTTTAGGACGTTTTGGGAGAAGTGTCGCAAAGTCTTTATTTGAAATGGGTTACGAAGTGATGGGGATTGATGGCAAGGAATCAATCATTCAAGAGAGCATCTCGTTTGTTACTCACGCCGTACAAGCTGACTCGACAGATGAGCAGGCATTAAAAGAATTGGGAATTCGAAATTTCGATACGGTTGTTGTCGCTATTGGGGAAGATATTCAGGCGAGCATTTTAACGACGCTCATTCTCAAGCAAATGGAAGTTCCGATAGTCGTTGTTAAAGCCCAAAACGATCTTCATGGAAAAGTTCTTTATAAAATCGGTGCAGATAAGGTTGTCTTTCCTGAGCGTGATATGGGTCTTCGGGTCGCGCATCATCTTATATCACCGAACATTATTGACATGATTGAGCTTTCGGACAACTATAGTATCGTAGAAGTAACAGCAGGGAAATCAATGGTCGGAAAAAGTTTGAAAGAGCTTCAAGTTCGTGCTGTATTCGGTTGTAGCGTCATGGCGATAAAAACCGGTGAACATATTAACATCGCCCCACTAGCAGAGGACACCATTCATCAAAATGACGTTCTCGTTGTCATTGGGAAGAATGCCGACTTACAGCGATTTGAAGAAAGTATATAAGTACCCACAAAAGTGAAGATAAGCTTTGTAGCTTATTCCGATTACTTTTGCGGGGGCCCGAAAAGAGTATGTATAAAAATCTGAGGGTCATAAAATACATGAGCAAGGAAGATTGGATAACTATGGAAACGATTCGTTCTGTTAACAACGACCGTGTAAAGCAATGGTCTAAGTTATTAATGAAAAAAGGAAGAGAAGAGTCGGGGAACTTTCTCCTTGAGGGATTGACTTCGATTGAAGAAGCCATTCGCTACGATGGGATAATCGAAACGATTCTTCTTCTTGAAGATGATCGAATCGAGACGAAGTACCATGATGAAATTGAAATCATTACTAAAGCTTTTAATGGAAAAAAACAATTGTTGCCTGATATCTTTAAAGTGTCAGAACAAGTTTTACATAAACTTACGGAGACGATTACTCCACAAGGGATTATCGCTGTTGTTAAACAACCTAAGTTCCAGATAGAATCGTTATCTCATGTACACGATGGGTTATTTTTAATGCTTGATGGCGTGCAAGACCCAGGTAACTTAGGTACAATCATACGTACTGCTGACGCTACGGGAGTTAAAGGAATTCTTTTAGGTGATGGCACTGTAGACCTTTATAATCCTAAGGTTATTCGGAGCACGATGGGATCTCTGTTTCATTTACCGATTGTGAAAGGCTCGTTAGATCAGATAATTCCTGTATGGAAAAAGAATGGAATGACGGTAGTCGGTACAAGATTGTTGGAAAGTGTCGCGCATTACCACTATGATTTCCCCCGTTACGTTGGGATTATAGTAGGAAATGAAGCGAATGGAGTGAGTGAATCAATGGTCAGGCATATCGACCAATGGGTGAAAATTCCTATGGTAGGAGCTGCCGAGTCCCTCAATGTCGCCATCGCCTCAGCCGTCATCCTATATGAAGCCGTCCGACAGCGTGATATGAATCCATAGTAATTCGCCGGTCATAGTTATCCGACTTTGGGCTTGCAAATGTAAGGGATATTAGTATATACTACATAAAAATCATGAATATCAAATAATGGTTATGATGGAGATAAGTACTCAGGGACGCCCTTCTAGGGAGAAGATGCCATAGACTGTAAGCATCTTTAAGGAAACGCTTGAAAATAGGAAATAATCTTTCCTAGGAAATTCACTCCAGAACCGTCCCTTGAACACATTACTTATTGTAATCTCTAAGTAGAGGGAACCGGCTGATGCCGTTATCGTTATGAAGTAAAGTTGACTCATTTTACAGTCAACTTTTAATTAGGGTGGTACCACGGTCTTCGTCCCTTACGGGAGAAGGCCGTTTTTTGTATTTTAATAATAATTAAGGTTCTAATGGAGGGATTAGCATGCAAGAGCGGTTACAGCAAATGAAAGAAACGGCATTACAGGAACTTGGTAAAGCAGCAAGTTTAACTGAACTGCAAGACTTAAAGGTCAGATATTTAGGTAAAAAAGGTGTGCTAACGGATATTCTACGAGGGATGGGTCAACTAAGTGCGGAAGAAAGACCCGTTATCGGTGGAATAGCTAACGTTGTTCGAGAGAGTCTCGAGAGCTTATTAGTAGAGAAAACAACATATCTAGAAAAAGCGCAAATTCAACAACGATTACAATCAGAAACGATTGACGTTACCTTACCTGGCCGCCCGATTAAAACAGGCGCAAATCATCCGCTTACACGGGTTATTGAAGAAATCGAGGATGTATTTATTGGGATGGGCTTTGAAATTGCAGAAGGACCTGAACTAGAAACCGACTATTACAACTTTGAGGGTCTTGGCATTCCGAAGGATCATCCGGCCCGTGATATGCAGGATACATTTTTCATTACGGAAGATTTGATGTTAAGAACGCATACTTCCTCCGTTCAAGCAAGAACGCTCGAGGCGCGCAAAGGGCAACCTGTTAAAATTTTATGTCCGGGTCGTGTCTACCGTCGAGATGAAGATGATGCAACACATTCCCATCAATTCATGCAAATTGAAGCGCTTGTAGTTGGAGAAGGAATTCGCATGAGCGACTTAAAAGGAACGTTGGAAACATTTGTTAAACGTATGTTTGGTGACAACCAGAAAATCCGTCTTCGACCGAGTTATTTCCAATTTACCGAACCGAGTGCAGAAGTAGACGTATCCTGCATGATGTGTGGCGGAGATGGTTGCAGAGTCTGTAAACACACGGGCTGGATTGAAATTTTAGGATCAGGTATGGTTCACCCACACGTGTTGGAATTGGCTGGTTATGATACGGAGAAATATACTGGATTTGCTTTTGGTTTAGGCGTTGAACGAATTGCAATGCTTAAATATGGAGTTGACGATATTCGTCATTTTTACACAAACGATTTGAGACTATTACAACAGTTTTCAAGGGCGCTATAAGGAAGGGAGAAAGCATAATGAAAGTATCATATAATTGGTTGAAACAGTACGTAGACTTAGAAAACATAACTCCTAGCGAGCTAGCGGAGAGATTAACGCGCAGTGGAATTGAAGTTGACGCGGTAGAGCAAAGAAATAAGGGAGTAGAAAAAACCGTTGTCGGTTACGTCCTTGATAAAACACCGCATCCTGATGCAGATAAATTAAATGTCTGTACTGTTGATGCAGGTACAGGTGAACCCCTTCAAATTGTTTGTGGCGCTAAAAACGTAGACAAAGGACAGAAGGTTCCTGTAGCCCTAGTCGGAGCAGTACTTCCTGGAGATGTGAAGATTACAAGAGCGAAGCTTCGCGGCGTCGAATCTCAAGGTATGATTTGTTCCGCGAAAGAGCTTGGCTTATCTGAAAAGCTACTTCCAAAGACCCAAACAGAAGGCATACTCGTTCTACCAGAAAATACCGAAATCGGTCAAAGCGTCGTTTCTTTACTTGGTTTAGATGATGTCATTCTTGAGCTAGGTTTAACACCTAACCGTTCTGATTGTCTCAGTATGATTGGAGTCGCCTATGAAGTCGCAGCGATTTTTGATCGAAAAGTAAAACTACCGGAATACAGCCTCGTTGAAACAGATCAAGGTGAAACTGTATCGATTGAAATAAAGGCGACTAAAGACTGTACGCGATATGCCGCAAAGATCGTTCGAAACGTCCGTATTGAAGCTTCTCCGTTATGGATGCAAGAACGACTCATGGCAGCGGGTATTCGTCCGATTAATAACATTGTAGATATTACCAACTACGTTATGCTTGTTTACGGTCAACCTCTTCATGCTTTTGACTACGAGCAATTAGCGGGATCACGGATTGTTGTTCGATCAGCCAAAGCAGAAGAGTTATTTGTTACGTTGGACGACACTGAACGTAAGTTAACGGAAGACATGCTACTTATTACAGATGGTGAGAAACCAGTTGCAATTGCTGGTGTAATGGGTGGAGCGAATTCTGAGGTTAGTACAAGCACCAAACATATCGTAATCGAATCCGCTGTTTTCCGTGGTGGGTCAGTAAGAAAAACATCGCGTCAATTGGGATTACGTTCTGAAGCTAGTGCTCGCTTTGAAAAAGGAGTGAATCCTGAGGCAATCATACCGGCATTAAACTATGCCGCACATCTCATGTCTTTATACGTGGGTGGAGAGATTGAATCCGAAACAGCAGATGAGAACCTATTTGTAGGAAAGCCTAACATAATCACCTTACGTGTAGAGCGATTAAACGCTGTAACCGGAGCTTGCTTGTCAGAAGAAGAGGTACATGAAATGTTAGAAAGATTAGCATTTGACGTAACTTCTCAGGACCAATCTCTTTCCGTCACGGTTCCTTCTCGTCGAGGAGACATCTTCCGTGAAGAAGACTTAATTGAAGAAGTTATTCGATTATATGGGTACGATAACATACCAACAACGTTACCAAATGTAGAAATTACCCCTGGCTTCCTTACAAGAAGTCAGTCGGTAAAAAGAACGATTAGCCAACTTCTCGTTAACCTTGGCTGGAATGAAACCATCAACTATGGGCTAACGCATACGAGGAACGAAGAACGAATTGCAGGTCTTCATGATAATACTTCTGCCATCGCACTTGCGCTTCCGATGAGCGAAGAACGTAGTCGATTAAGATCAACTCTCATTCCACAACTGCTAGAAGTAGCTCAGTACAATAAAAACCGAGGATTACATGACCTTGCTCTATATGAATTAGCGCATACGTTTATTTCTGAAGAGCAAACGTTAACGAAACAACCGAATGAAGAACTTGTTTTGGCAGGGATTTTAACCGGAAGCCGTCAAAACATCTCATGGCATGGAGGAAAACAACCCGTTGATTTTTATGATTTGAAAGGGTCGCTTGATCACGTATTAGCACGATTAGGTGCTGAAGAAATACGTTATATCTCTGCTGAGAGAAAAGGTTTTCATCCAGGAAGAACCGCAACGATAATGATAAATGATACGGAAATTGGTTTCATTGGTCAGTTGCACCCGGATGTACAGCAACAGTTCGATTTGGATGATGTTTTCGGATATCAAATCAGTATCGCAGCTTTACTGCAAGCCATTCCAGAAACAGAGATCGCATTCACTGGTTTACCGAAATTTCCGAGCGTTAGTCGAGACATGGCTATCATTGTTGACCGCAATATAAACGTGGGTTCTATTCAATCATCTATCTATGAAGTTGGGGGAGACTTATTGAAAGATGTATCGTTATTCGACGTTTATGAAGGTGATCGAATCGGAGAAAACAAGAAGAGTCTTGCATTCTCTTTAACATATCGTTCCAATGAGCAAACATTGACGGATGAAGAAGTGAATACTTTACATCAAAAAATCATTGAGAAATTACGCTCACAGTTCGATGCTCAACTTAGATCTTAATAAAGATAAAGGAAGGATTTGAATTCTTCCTTTTTTCTTTTTGCGGAAATCATGTATAATCGAGTTAATATCATTTCGAATGTTCGCGAGGGGAGGGGCACAAAGGTTGAAGCAGGAGAAAAAGAATAAACTATCTATAGACATATACGGACAAAACTATACAATCGTAGGTAAAGTAAGCCCCAACTATATGCGTATGATTGCAAGCTTTGTCGACGATAAAATGAGATCAATTGCAGAAGGAAATCCTAGACTCGATTCCACTAAGCTAGCCGTTCTTTCCGCAGTTAATATGGCGGATGAATACTTTAAGTTAAAGCAAGAATATGACGATCTCGTTAAATTATTAGAAGAGGCGGGTTCGTAGGGAGAGCGATGAACATAGTCGATTGGATTATCATCATTTCACTATGCGCTGCATTCGTTATAGGATACTACCGTGGGTTTATTCGACAAGCGATACAACTTCTTAGTTTCGGTGCTGCATTTTTTATCGCGTACCGTTATCATAAGGAATTCGCACCCGTATTAGAGCGGATTGTTCCGTTTAATTCATTTAAGGTTAAAGAAGCTTTTACTCCGATACATATCGCTGAAATTTTTAATCTCGACACCGTCATATATCGGGCGGTTGCTTTTGGCATTCTTTTTTTCGGCTCGAAGCTGGCTCTATTGCTTATTGGGATTGTATTGAACGCTTTCGTCTCCTTACCTGGCCTTGCTGTCGTCAACCGTTGGTCCGGAGCGTTGCTTTCATTTGTTGAAATTACGCTCCTACTATATATCGCAATTCAAATAAGCACCGTTCTTCCCCTAACACAATGGCAACATACCCTTGAAAAATCAAGTCTTGTGCAATGGACACTTGCTAAGACCCCAGGAATTACTGAACAGTTATTCGATTGGTGGTCAAAAGACTTAGATGAGGTTTAAAAGTCCGGTAAATATTACCGTTGAATTTCTGTGTTCCGTTGTCTCTCCACTTGAACTTTCAAGTGGTTTTTTAAATTCCATACATATCCTACCTTAACCTTTCTCATAATAAGAATAGACTTCCAAACTGACTTCCATACAGAAAGGTAGAAGGACTTTGAAGAGAAAAAAACTTTTCATCTTTTCACTCGTTTTATCACTTTCAGTCGGGTCTCTGGCGATTCCTAGTTCAATTCTCACACCTGAAATTTCAGCATTTGGAAAGCAAACGTTAGAGGTTGGTGCGCGGGGGAAAGACGTTGAAGAACTGCAGGGAAGATTGAAATTTTTAGGTTATTATACGGGACCGATTGATGGTGTGTTTGGCTGGAGAACGTATTGGGCATCACGTAATTTTCAATATGAGTTCGGAATGCCCATTGACGGTGTTGTTGGGGCAAAAACGAAATTAAAGCTTTGGCAGTCAACAAAAGCTTGGGCCCCAAGTGGAAACACAGCACCAGGAGGTAAAGCAGGACAAGCGAAAGGCGTTCAGTTACAAGGTGGTGGCGAGGGCGGTGGTACTGTAGGTGGTACAGCCTCTCCGGGACCTGCTGCTAAATCACCTCGGAAGGGGATTCCAAATAACTTCTCCAAAAATGATTTGACCATTATGGCTAACGCCGTATATGGAGAAGCACGAGGAGAACCGTATGTCGGACAAGTAGCGGTTGCAGCGGTTATATTAAATCGAGTGCGTAACGCTTCTTTTCCAAACACACCTTCAGGAGTTATATTCGAACCACGTGCGTTTACGGCCGTGGCAGATGGACAAATTTGGTTAACTCCAAATGAATCAGCAAAGAAAGCTGTTCAAGATGCGATGAACGGCTGGGATCCAACCGGTGGTGCGATTTATTATTTTAATCCAGACACGGCAACATCAGCATGGATATGGACGAGACCACAAATTAAGACCATTGGTAAGCATATTTTTTGTAGATAATGAAATAGGGAATCCATAAAAAAAGCACGTGACCGTTTATTTCATATTCGGTCACGTACCTTTTTTTTGCTTTTATTTAACAATTAATTTACCCGTCATTTTACCGTGATCTGTCCCGCACATAACTGAACAGTAGAAAGGGTATTCACCCGTTTTTTCCGCAACAAACGTAGTGCTTCCACCGTCTTTTTTAATATTGACGTCGTACTCGGGGATAGAAATACCGTGAGCTCCGTCCGCGTTTTTGAACGTTAACGTAACCGCTGTTCCTTTTTCAACCTCGATTGTTGGTTGATCGAATGCCCAATTAGAAGCCTCAATTGTGATGGCTTTTTCACTTGTTGCTTCACTAATAGGTGTACCTGATTCTTCTGATCCAGAGCAGCCCGCGAACAGTAAAGTAGCTGCAAGAACCATACTAAGTGTTAACATTTTTCTCATATTATTCACCTCACACACATCTTACCACCGATAAATGATATTGTGTGTGATTATTATCACAAAGTTGTGGACTTTTTGTAACAGTTTACATGCTTTTTCCTAATTTATTTCTATGCGTTCTCTTTCGACTCTATTTTTGTATACATAGGCACAAATAAATCAACAATACCGATGACGAGGGAAGCAAGTAGCGCCCCCATAATAGTAGAACGTACCCCCCCGACAATAAATTGGGTTAAGTAAATGATGACGGCAGTAGTAAGAAATCCAACTATACCTCTGCCATAAGGAGAAATATCATCCCCGAAAAACGATTCGACTATCCAGCCAAGGGCAGCAATGACTAATCCAGCCAAGAAAGCGCTGATAAACCCATAAACTTGAAATCCAGGTACGAGATAACCAATAAGCAGAAGGGTAATCGCTGAAACCAAAAACCGTACAATATGTTTAAACATAACAACCTCCCTATATACAAAGTGATTTTTTAGATTCTGCAAAAGAATAGTTTTCGGAGAAAACTAACATTAACCGAATCGCAAGAATGGCATCATATAAAGACGAACCAGCTTCTTTGATTTACATCGATTAAAGCCATTCTTATTTTTTCCATATTTTACGATTTCATAACTTCATTATTTAATACATGATGAAATGAATGACGTAAATAAGATAATGTTCATGGTATAATAGGACTTACTTAACATATGGAGGGTTTACACGTGGACTCACGGGCGTTAAAAACATTAGAATATAAAAAAATTATAGAGCAACTGCTTCCCTTCGCTTCATCGTCTTTAGGGAAGAGTCGTGTTGAACATTTAGTTCCTTACCCTACGGTTGAAGAGGCCATTATCGGGCAAAAGGGAACGCAAGAGGGGTATACTGTCTATCGTCTAAAAGGGAATGTTCCTCTTGGTGGGTTAAGAGATATTCGAGGAAGTCTTCGTCGTCTACAAATCGGAGCCGACTTGAATGCCGGAGAGCTTCTGGACATCGCAAGCACCATTCATGGCGGACGACGCTTAAAGAAATTCATTGAAAGCTTAGATAGCGATCTTGATTTATCTGTCTTAACAGAATACGCTAGCTGGATTTCTGATCTGAAACCGGTAGAAGATGAAATCAATGCTTGTATTGACGAGAACGGTGAAATCCTGGATAATGCGAGTCCTACTTTACGTAGACTTCGTATAGAAATCCGTTCATCGCAGGCGAGTATTCGTCAAAAGCTCGAACAGATGATTCGGTCCTCTTCTGTCCAAAAGATGCTGCAAGAGGCAATTATTACGATTCGTAATGACCGTTTCGTTCTTCCCGTGAAACAAGAGTACCGTTCAGCTATTGGTGGCGTTATTCACGACCAATCCGCTTCGGGTGCAACGTTATTTATAGAGCCAGAAGCGATCATGACGATTAATAATAAAGTAAGAGAACTCATCATGAAGGAACAACTAGAAGTCGAACGTATTCTACGTGAGCTAAGTGTGCGCGTATCCGCTGAATGGGAGCTTTTAACCCGTAATGTAGAAGCGTTAATCGAGCTCGATTTTATTTTTGCTAAAGCGAATTATGCGCATTCAATGAAAGCAACGGAACCTAAGCTTAATGATAAAGGGTTTATCCTACTAAAAAGGGCGAAGCACCCGTTAATTAATCCGTCTGAAGTTGTACCAATAAATGTAGAGATGGGTAAGAATTTCACCTCACTCGTTATTACCGGTCCGAACACGGGTGGTAAAACCGTAACGCTGAAAACGATAGGTCTACTTTCGCTTATGGCAATGTCTGGATTGCATATCCCTGCGGATGCCGGTAGTGAGACCGCCTTTTTTTCAAACATTTTTGCTGATATTGGGGACGAACAAAGTATTGAGCAAAGTTTAAGTACGTTCTCCTCGCATATGACGAATATCGTCCGCATTTTAAAAGAAATTGATCATCAGAGCTTAGTGCTATTCGATGAGCTAGGAGCAGGAACGGATCCAACCGAAGGAGCCGCACTTGCTATAGCAATACTCGACTATGTAAAAAAGCGTGGAAGTCGAATCGTCGCGACAACGCATTATAGTGAGTTGAAGGTGTATGCTTATAACCGTCCGGACGTAATGAACGCCAGCGTGGAATTTGATGTAGCGACGTTACGACCGACGTATCGATTGTTAGTCGGTGTACCAGGAAAAAGTAACGCGTTTGCGATTTCTGAGCGCTTAGGCCTACCGAAAAATATTATCGATATCGCTCAGGGGCAAATAAGCGAAGAAGATCAAAGCTTAGAGAAGATGATTGAGAATCTTGAATCGAGCAGGAAGCAAGCCGAACAAGAGCATAAAAAAGCCGAAGTAATTAGAAGAGAAGTGGAGCTCTTAAAGCAAAAGCTCGAGCAGCAGACAGAACAATTCGAAGCTGAGAAAAACAATATGATGCTGAAAGCTGAAGCTGAGGCAGAACGCGCGGTGAAAAAAGCGCTTGAAGAAGCGGAAGAAATTATTACTGAGCTTCGTCGCATTTCGATGGAGGAGCAAGCTGGAATCAAGGAACACCGTCTTATTGACGCGAGGAAACGACTTCAAGACGCCGTTCCGACATTGGGCAAGAAACAGAAACCTAAAAATTCGAAAAAGGCACCTGCTACACAGCAAATTCAAATCGGTGATGAAGTAACGGTTCTAACGTTAGGACAAAAGGGTCACATTGCCGAGCAAGTGGGCAAAGACGAATACCAAGTCCAAGTAGGGATTATGAAATTGAAAGTAAAAGCACAAGATCTAGAAGTTCAACGTCCGGTGAAGGAGAAACAAAAACAATCCTTCACGAAAGTGAGTCGAACAACGGATGAAAATGTGCGTTACGAGCTAGATTTAAGAGGAACGAACGTAGAAGAAGCGATTATGGATATCGATAAGTATCTCGATAATGCTCTTCTTAGCGGGTTTAACAAAGTCCATCTCATCCACGGTAAGGGGACAGGCGTCCTTCGCTCAGGTGTCCATGATTACCTACGACGACATCGGCTAGTGAAAGGTTTCCGACTTGGGGAGCATGGTGAAGGCGGCAATGGTGTTACGGTAGTAGAGCTGAGATAGGGATCACCATTATTATGTAAGAAATAGCTAAAGAGACTCATGCATTTAATTAATGCATGAGTCTCTTTTCAAAGTGCGCCCAGCATGGGCGTTATCTATAGGGTTAAAGTCCCGAATGGTGAAGGCAGTAGTAACCATTAGCTCAAGACAAGGGT
>FWWL01004254.1_pt1 | contig 24480 bp, 20 predicted proteins | sample 2228331 | NCBI WGS metagenome assembly FWWL01 (sample SAMEA103939775, study PRJEB20133) | metagenome | reverse complement strand
GCCCACCCACCCTTAAGTTTGATTCTATGGGAGTTCACCCCCTAAGAATACCCCCGTTTTTTAAGGAAAGTGCCTAAGGCACCCACCCATCCGCCCTAAGAGATTTCACAGGGGGCTTCCGCCCCCTAGTGTACCCCCCTGTTTTCTAAGAGACAATTTCTTCATTCCTATTTAATCTGGGTAGATATACTAAAGTAGTTTTAGGCCTGTCTATTAGTTTTATGGGGGGCTATACCCATATGTTAAACGAGTTTTTGCTTTAAATAGAGAATTTTTCGATGATGTTCTAGTTAGAGTTGTGTTTGTAATGTGAATTCTTGAGGTTAAGAATCTAGAGTATTTTAGAGATGAGTGAGTTGTTTTGGTTAAGATCTTGAATGTTTTTAGCTTTTAGTTTTATCTTATTTTTGAATTATGGTGGAAGTGAGTAAACATATTATTGGCTATATAGACCTACAAGTTTTTGCCGAAGAGGACGAAGGTAGGACTTTGGAGCCTACTGAATATCGTTTAAGAAAGGCTAGGGAAGAAGGTAATATTCCTCAGTCTCAAGAACTTGCTAGTGTTATAATATTACTTGCTGTGATATGGTCTATATCTTTTCTAGGTATGACTATATTTAAAGCTTTTTATGAATTAAACATTATGGCCATAAATCTTATAGGGTCAAAGGATGTTAGCATAGGAAATGTTTCAAGAATGGTTACGGAAGCAATAAAAATAGTAATGGGTTTTTTAGTACCGTTAGTAGTAATATCTTTGTTAGCTACCATATTAGGGCATGGGTTACAAACAAGGTTTATTGTAGCTTGGAAAAAGTTAACACCAAATTTCAGAAAGGTGATAGATATTCCTAAGAACTTTAAAAAGATATTTTTTTCTAGAGATACATTTTTTAACCTTGTAAAGTCCATAGTAAAGGTTTTTGTGTTTTTCTTCATAGGTTTTTTAGTGATATCTTCTGAGATATACAATTTACAAAAACTAGTTTTTACTTCTCCTATGCAGAGTTTTTTTTACATATCTGGTGTAACTTTTAAAGTATCGAATGTGATAATACTAACGCTACTAGCACTCAGCCTGCTAGATTACCTATATCAAAGATGGACTTTTAGAAAGTCTTTGATGATGACCCCAAGGGAACTAAAACAAGAGATAAAAGAGTTTGAAGGTGATCCTTACATAAAAGCCAGAATAAGAGAATTAGAACAGCAGTTATTGCAGAGAAGGTCGTTACAGGAAGTTCCGAAGGCTGATGTAGTGATAACAAACCCGAGACACTACGCAGTAGCGCTTAAATATGACCCATCTTACATGAGTGCTCCTACTGTTGTAGCAAAAGGTGTAGATGCTCTGGCTTTACGTATAAAAAAGATAGCCCAAGAAAACGGTATAGAAGTTGTCGAAAATAGAGCTCTGGCTAGGGCTCTTTATAAGTCTGTAGACATCGGTGAAGAAATACCACCGGAATATTACCAAATTATAGCAAACATCCTCTCAATAGTTTACAAAAAAAGAGGGACAGTATTTGGGTAATCACTTCTCAAGCTTGGATTGTAGCATGGACATGAGGGCTGTGACGTAGATATCCTCTACTGAGCATCCTCTTGAGAGGTCGTTGATGGGTTTGTTTAACCCCACAAGGAGTGGCCCAAATGCTTTAGCTTTACCTATTCTTTGCGCAATTTTGTAACCTATATTCCCTGAGTCAAGGTTGGGAAAGATAAAAACATTTGCATTTCCAGCAACAGTTGAATCTTTACACTTTATCTTAGCTACTTCTGGTGATATTGCAGCATCGAATTGGATTTCACCGTCAAAGTCGAATTCTATGTTACTTTCTTTTAACATCCTTACTGTTTCTCTGACTTTTTCTACAGAAGCTCCTTCCCCACTTCCTTTTGTTGAAAACGATAACAGTGCTACTTTAGGTTCTTTTGATAAAAATACTTTAGCTGAGTTGGCAGCATTGATAGTTATATCGTATAACTGCTCTGGGGTAGGATCTACTACTAGCGCACAATCTGAGAAAATCATTTTCCCATAATCACCTAAACTTTCATCTGGCGCTACCATCACGAAAAAACTTGATACAGTTTTTATGCGGTTTTTGGGTTTAACTATCCATATTGCAGCTCTTATGACATTTGCTGTGGGACTCATACTTCCTGAGACCATACAGTCTGCTATACCTTTTCTAACCATCATCGCACCAAATGAATTTATGTCGCTTTTTATGTAATTAACACAATCGTCTTTTGAAATTCCTTTGTGTTTTCTAAGTTCGTAAAACTCTTCTATAAACTCTTCCATCCAATCTTTTTTGGCTAAGGGATCAATAACCTCAACACTTGAAAAATCTAAGTCAATATTTTCCTGAGAAGCTATACTCTTGAGGTTGTCGATATTACCTAGTAGGTAAGTTTTAAGATTTATTTTTTCTCTGGTTAGCATTGTTATTGCTTTCAAGACTCTTGGATCAAACGCTTCCGGAAAAACTATAGAAAATGATTCACCTTGTATCCTACTTCTTATATCATCTATAAAATCTATCATGCTGCCCTCCAAAAATTTGCTATTATTTTGAAATATCATTGCTCTTTTTATCAAAGACTACTGAGATTGCTCCAAGAGGTTTCTACCTAAGAATTTTTTTTAGCATCTATTTAGGGTAACTTCCCACCCACCCGCCCTTCAGTTACTTATAGGGGGCTTCGCCCCCTAAGCATACCCCCATTCTTCAGTACCTGATGAGTTTTTATTCTTCTCTTAAAGTTAGGTAACTTTTGTTTGCGATTTAGCATCCTATTAAGGCAATTCTCTCCCAAACATACAGGGGGCTTTCGCCCCCTAGTGTACCTCTGTTTTAAGAAAAGTGCCTAAGGCACCCACCCGCCCTTTAGTTTAATTCTAGGGAGTTAACACCCCCTAAGAATACCCCCATTTTAGTTAGTTAACTCTAATTTGCTTTTTAGCGTCCTATCTAGGGTAATTTCCCGCCCACCCATCCCTATCCCTAAGAGATTCTATAGGGGGCTTAGCCCCCTAAGATTACCCCCATTATTTAAAGGAAGCGCCTTAGGCGCTCTTAGACACAAGTGCTTTAAGCACTCACCCTAATTGTTCAGAAGGAAAAATTTTTGTTAGATAGAAATTTCTGAAATTAGGATAATATCCTTACCAGCTCTTAAGTTAATTAATAAGGAGCTTCGCCCTCTAGTAATACCTACATTTATTTAAAGAAAGTGCCTTAGGCATCTTAGACACGAGTGCTTTAAGCACTCACCCTAAATTGTCCATTTTAGAAGAAAAAATTTTTGTTAAATAGAGATCCCTCGAGATTGCTGAGAAATTTTCAAAATTCTTTTCTCAAATAGCTAGTGTTAGTTGATGATGGTTTTAAGTGATATTATTTTGATAGTTGTATCAACTTTCGAAAAGAATAAAAAATGAGAATGGGAAACTTTTTTTCTATACCGAACATATTATCTTTAGTTAGGGTATATCTTTCGGTGCCTATAGGTGTTATTTTGCTTAAGTACAGTATAGAAGAATATTATAGGATAGCTTTGATTTTGTTGATAGTAGCTTATTTTTCTGATTTCTTGGATGGCTTTATAGCTAGAAGATATAATCTTGTTTCGGAGTGGGGCAGGGTTTTGGATCCTCTCGGTGATAAAGTTTTATCTGCTGTGGTTAGTATAGCATTTCTCATAAATGGATTTGTATCTGTTTTGTTTGTTGTGGTTATAATTCTAAGAGATTTACTTATTTCTTTTTTCTTTACAGTAAGAAACGAAAGTTTTAAAGCGGTGCCGGAATCACTATTGCTAGGTAAGTTTGCTACTACCTTTCTAGGAATATTTTTTATTTTGTATCTATTTTTTGTTTCATTTAAACTGCCAAGTTTAGAAATCGCACTTTTTATGAAGAAGTTTGAGGATTTTGTGATTTTAATATTTATTGTGTCTGGTTTACATTACTTGTATGTTAGAGTAATTAAATCCCATGACTGATATTTTAGAAACGTTTAAAAATAGCAAAATAAAAAAACTTGATTATTGGTTTTCTAGCAATGCAGATGTATATACTAGGTTGATAAACGAAAAGAATATAAAGCTTAGAGTAGATAATTTGGAACTTTTGGTAAATATTGAAAACGGTATCATGGATATTATTACAGAAAGTGTTTTTTCTTTTGCTATACTACAGAATGGTAATTTAGTAGTTGGTAATTCAAAAGATAAAATCACAATTTCACCGGATTTTTATAGGATGATTGTCCTACCCGGGATTTCTATTAACAGCTACACAGAAAAATTGTTATATGAATCTAGAGATTTAGATTCTAGTAGTGTGATTGGTAAACTCTCTAGTGAATACTGTTTCATAGTGGATAAAAAACCCTACTATTTTTATGACGAGCTTTCCTACTTGAAAACGAATTACGATTGTATAAACAGCTATATAAATTCCATTGAGAGTAAACTAGTTGATTTTTCCGAAGATGATAAATGGAGAATAAAAATATTACTTTACGAAATATTTGACAATGCTGTGGAACATGGTAACAAATTTTCCAAAGATAAACTCATAATGGCAAAATATGTTATATTAGGTGATGGTTTTTACTTTACTATTTCAGATCAAGGTAAAGGTTTTAAGGCGAATGAGGTCATTATGAAAAGTCTTGATACGTTTTCGAGCACAGGTAGAGGAATACATATAGTAAGAAATCTCTCTGAATTTTTCTTTATTTCACAAAATGGTAAAGAAATATCTTTCCATGTAAAGAGAAAGTATGCGGTTGTTCTGCCGAAATTTTTCTAGATGTTCTCCACATCTATGTGAGATAAGTAGAAATTTGGTCCGTCTTTACATACAAGTAGATTTTCATTTTTTGAGCTTTTTACTACGCATCCGTAACATATTCCCATTCCGCAACCCATAACCGTTTCAAGAGAAACTATGATTTTGTTTTTATCAATGTGATTAAACTTATTCAATGTTTTAATCATCTGAATAGGTCCGCATGAATACACAAATTCTTTTTCGTTGTATTCTTTTGCGAATATGTCTGTAATAAAACCTTTTTCTCCGATAGTTCCGTCATTAGATGAGATCTTTACATAATCAAAGTATTCAAGGTATTTCTCAAACATTTCTTCTTTACTTTTGATTCCCCAGTAGAGTTTTGATTTCTTGCCTAAATGCTTAGATAATATTCCTATGGGTATCATATTTGCTATACCAACACCACCTGCAAGGAGTGTCAAAGTATCGTTGTCAAAAAGGTTAAAATCGAAAACAGAGTTTCCCAGAGGTCCTATTAGATCTACTTTTTGTCCTATGCGAAAGTTACTCATCTGGTATGTGCCTATACCTACAACTCTAAAGAGGATAGATATATAGTTACTTTGATTTCTAAACACAGTGAATGGTCTTCTGAAAAACGGATAAAAACTATCGTTTGTTTTTACTTCAATAAACTGCCCCGGTTTGGCAAGTTTCGCGATGCTTTTACTTGAAAATGTAATCTCAAAAAAAGCTCCCAATTTCTCTATATTTTCTACTGTACATTGCTCCTGAAAAATTTTCTCGTTCACATCTACTATTATAAATCTACAGATATTGAATAGAAAAATGCGATATCATAGTTACAGTTAACTTTAGATTTTAGATTACTACAGAGAGGTAAACAAATCTTCTATGAAATCTCTTAGGGTAGTTTAGGTGGGAGGTTACTTACCTAGGGTGCTAATTGAGAAGGGTAGTCTTAGGTGGCGAAGCCACCTATTAATTACCTTAAGGGCGAGTAGGGTGAGAATTACTCTAAATGATCTAAATGAAATGCTGGGGATAGAAAGAAAAGAACTTAGGTTATTATTTCTTTGCTCCGGAGATATTGATTTGCTCGAAAATGTTTTTTGGTGCAAACATTTTGTTTTTGTAGATGATAGAGAATTTTATTTCGTATTCATTACTTATAAGGTTTTTAGAAGGGTAACCTATCACATCACCTGAATTTACTTCCTGACCAACTTTAACTTTAGGTTCTAGTACCATTCCGTATACCGAATAAAGGTCATCGAAATGTTTTATCACTACTGTGTTTCCGAATATGCCAAATTCTCCTATGTATGTTACATTACCTTTTTGGACGGATAGAACTTTGGAGTTTGGTGTTACAACAATCCTAGCGAATTTTGCGCTATCGAAGTTTATTCTGAGCATGTTTATTGTGGGTAAGTAAAGCTTTATAGGTAGGTATATACTCGAAGTATTATACGACGAAGGTTTTTTTGAGAGATTTCTTTTAGATAGGCTTGAGTTCTTTTTTGGTATCTGAGGGTATGGGGAGTTGCTTAGTAGAATGATTTTGCCGGGGTATATTTTGTCGTTTATTTTCATGTTGTTTACCTTAAGAAGTCTGTCTACTGGAATACCTGTTTTCTTGGCGATACTGTAGATTGTATCTCCTTTTTTTACTATGTATATGGTCTTGTTAATAGTTTGGGGTTCTTCTGGAAGGAGGTTTTGAGTAGATGGTATCTTGAGAGTCTGACCTACTTTTATTGAAGGGTTTTCTAGGTTATTTAGTCCCATTATTTTTTCTATGTCTACGTTGTATTTTTTTGAAATGCTAAATAATGTTTCTCCTTTCTGAACTACATGAGTTTTAATCTTTCTAGAGGGGATTTTTATTTTTTGTCCGGTTTTTAGCTGGGTTATGTTGTTTTCTTTCTGTATTTCCCATATTTCGACATTGAATTTTCTAGAAAGACTAAAGAAGGTATCTCCTTTTTTTATTTCGTAGATTATGTATTCTTGAGCTGTAGCTAGCCAACAAAATATGAAAATAAATAAAGACAAAAATATACCAAAAAACGTATTAGTACGCATTATTATGAAATTTCGGAAAAAGGTATCTATTTCTCAACGTTGGTAGGTAGGATGGTTTTGTTGACCAGGCTTGTTTACCCCTGTCAGATGCTTGTCTAAAGGATTTTCTACTTTTCGATGTATGCGTATGCGTTGAAAGGATGTATGCTTTCGTAGCTTTCAGCTTCGACAGAATACCATGTTATGTTTGAGTTTTTATCAAGTTCTATAGCTATATCTCTTACGATATCTTCTACGAATTTAGGGTTGTCGTAGGAGTGTTCAGTCACGAACTTTTCATCTTCTCTTTTTAGCAGACTGAAAACTGGAGATGAAGCGTTTTGTTCCATTATGTTGATAATGTCTTCTATCCATACTATTTTTTTCATTTTTATTGAGGTGGTTATTTTTACTCTCTGGTTGTGTGCACCTCTATTGCTTATTTCTTTTGAGCAAGGACACAGAGACATAGCAAGTGTAGATACTGTTAGGATAAAATCGTATTTCTCTTCACAGTAAGCGTCAAATATTATGTCGTAATAGTTTAGACTTTTGTTTTCAGTTATTGGTGACTTTTTCTCGATAAAGTAGGGAAAACTTAGAGAAATTTCTGCTCTTTTTGAATTTAGTTTCTTCTTCAAGTCAAAGAGTATCTTGTCTAATCCTTCTATGGATATTTCTTTTCTGTGGATGTTTAAAACTTCGATAAATCTACTCATATGTGTACCGCGGTAATCCTTAGGTAGGAAGACAAACATATCTACTGTGGCAATAGTGTGTTGTTGTTTGTTTTCTTTGTCCAGAAGTACTATAGGATACTTTATACCTTTTATACCGACTTTGTCGATGTCTTTTCCTCTGAAGTCTCTTTGTGATTGGACATCTTTCATGAAATAAGTTTAATGGTATTATATTTAAATTTTCACGCATACTAGCGGTTAGTGCAGAGGTTTCTACTTAAGAATTTTTCTTAGCATCTATCTAGGGCAACTCCCCGCCCACCCCTCCCTTTAGTTTAATTCTAGGGGGTTAACACCCCCTAAGCATACCCCCGTTTTTTAAGGGAAGTGTCTTAGACACAAGTGCCTAAGGCACTCCCACCCACCCGCCCTAAGAGATTTTGTAGGGGGCTATGCCCCCTAGTAATACCCCCTTGAACTAGAAAATAACTCCCATTCACCCTAAAAGATTTCACAAGGGGCTTTGCCCCCTAGTAATACCCCCATTTTTTAGAAAAGTGACTTAGGCACCTTAGGCACAGTGCTTTAAGCACCCTTAGGCACCCATTTCTCCGTTAGTGATAGAGTAGGGTGGAAAGTTACTATGATAGTGTATCTGTAATTTCTTTGAAATGGCATCACTTTTTAAATATCTAACTGCTCATAAAGAGAAGGTAATTGTCAATTACTTGGTAAAGTTTAACACTAGATATATTCTTAATTGACTCTAGTAGATGTTTAGAACTTTCTCTTCTTTGAAAATGTTATAGGAATGTATTCCTATGTGTTTGTAGTCTTGTATTGCTCTGGTGTAGTAGGTGTTAAATATGAATACTTCTAAACCTTTCATTCTGTATTGCGAAAGTAGGTGAAGAGTTTCATCTTGTAGTTTAGGTGTTATTATTATCAAGGCAGAACCCCACGGTATTTTTATTGATAAATTTTTTAGAGAATCTAATAGAGATATTTTTTCCTGAGTGTATACTCTAGCTAAGATTTCGAATATTGATATGGTGTGATTTTCTCCTTTTCCCATAGGTATTTCTAGGAACCCTGATGGATTTTCTATTATTTGTTTGCCTTGCAAGTTCTGTTTTCTTTTTACCTCTCCGTTACAGACAAATGCTATGTTTTGATGGTAAGAATATAATTCTCTTACTATAGTAGCGCAGGTTTCTATCGAAAATTCTGAGAAATAATCTGAAAACTTCATATCGAAATCTCTTTTATCTAGGTTAAGTACTACTAGACTTCCTGAAGAAACAGTATGAGTGTAGTAATTCACATACAGCTTTCCATGTTTAGCGGATATTTTCCAATTTATTCTTCTTACTTCATCGCCTGGTTCGTATTCTCTCACACCTTGGATTTTCGATATATCTTCGAATATAGGTAGTTTATTCTTTATCTCACCATAAGGTTGTAAAGTGCTTTTGTCTATATCTTTGTGTATTAGTATACTGGGAAATACGGTTACAAAGTCTACGGTATTTGTATATTCTATGCTTTCTTTTTCCAGGCCTAGAAAGTCATGGAATTCTACTATCGTTGGTCCAAGGTAATGGTCTCCTCTTTTGGTGCCGTATATTGGGTATTTTAACAGTTTTTTGGATTTTGGTGGTAGAAATGTGAAAAAACTTACCTTTTGTCTTAGTGAGAGTTCCATGCTTGTGTAATCTGCTATATGTATCAGAAGTATAGGTAATATGCCTTTGTTTTCTACATATACTCCAGCTTGAGTTGAGTCACCGTTAAATATTTTTTTTGTTTGTATATATCTTTCTATAGCAAAATGTTTTTTTATATACCTGACATAAAATCTGTTGAAAAGTAGTAATGAAATTACGGTTAAGCAAACTAGAACAACTTCATAGATTGGTATTAGAAATGATGCTATCAGAGAAAGTATTATGGAAAAGATGATGAATTTCATATGTTATTTTTTGACTTCTTCTATTGGTACTTCTACTGAATCTAGTATGCTTCTTATGACATCTATTGGTGTTACATTTCTTAGTTTGGCATCTGGTTTAAGGATGATTCTATGTTTCAGGCATGGTTCGACTACGGATTTTATATCTTCTGGTATTACGTAGTCTCTACCATTTATTGCGGCTAGAGCTTGAGACATTTTGAATATAGCCAGGGACCCTCTTGGAGATGCTCCTAGTAACACAGAAGGATGTGTTCTCGTTTTGTTTACTATATCAACGATGTACTTTCTTAGTGAATTATCTACATGTGTTTTAGTTACTACTTCTTGGATGTTGATTATTGTTTTTATGTCTGTTACCGGAGCTATATCTTCTATGGGGTGTCTTTCTTTCTGGGAGGATAGTATTGTTTCTTCCTCCTCTGGTGTTGGGTAACCCAAAGATAAGCTTATCATGAATCTATCCATTTGTGCCTCTGGTAAGGGAAATGTTCCTTCGAATTCTATGGGATTTTGGGTTGCTATGACTAGGAAAGGGGAGGGAAGAGGTATAGTTGTTCCTTCTACGGATATCTGCATTTCGCCCATGGATTCCAGAAGAGCAGATTGAGTTTTTGGGGTGGCACGGTTTATTTCGTCTACCAGTAGTATATTCGACATTACAGGTCCTTTTCTGAATTCAAATTTTTTTGTTTCTGGATTGTATATAGATACACCTATTACATCTGAAGGTAAAAGGTCTGGAGTTCCTTGGATTCTCTTAAACATGGAATTTATACTTTTGGCCATAGCTCTTGCTAACATTGTTTTACCAACGCCAGGTATGTCTTCGATGAGTATGTGACCTTTTGAATACATCGCACAGAGAATGAGTTTTATCTGGTTATCTTTGCCTATTATTACTTTTCTGACATTTTCTATTATTTTTGCGGATGTTTCCTTTACATACTTGGTATCCATTTAATTCTCCTTAGCTCTACTCAAAGGATTTTGAAGATTATCATAGGATTTTGAAGATTATCATAGTTTCGTCGTCATGCTGTGGGGCTGTGCCTACAAAATTGCTAACGTCTTTTAGCACATATTCAGCTATTTCTTTAGCGGATAAATCTTTCGCTTTGTATATGGCATTTTGCAGTCTTTCAATTCCGTAAAGATCATGTTTTTCATTCATGGCTTCTGTAATACCGTCTGTGTAAAGGACACCTATGTCACCTTTGTCTAGAATTACGAAATCGTGACCATAGGATACACCTGGCATTATACCTACAGGCATTCCTTCGGTATCTAGCATTTCAAATTCATTTGACTTGCCTCGATATAGTAACAATGGGCCATGCCCAGCATTACAGTAGTTGAGAATCCTTCTTTCAGAATCTAAGGCACAGTAAAAAGCAGTTGCGTATCTATCTTCAACTATGTCTCCGCTTAGAGAGTTGTTTATCTGAGCCATTATCTCATTTGCGTCTTTGCTAAGCGAAGCTATAGCCCTTGTTATACTTCTTATCATTACCATTATTAAGGCGGCTGGGACACCTTTTCCTGAGACATCTGCTATCATAATACCTATTTTTGTAGGTGAGAATGTTATATAATCAAAATAGTCACCACCTACACCTTTAGCTGGTATAGAAAAACCATACATGTCAAATTTATTACTTGATGGGAATCTTTTCGGTAATAAACTCATTTGTATCTCATGGGCTATGTTTAAATCTCTTTCTGCTTGTTTTTTCTCAAGAATTTCTTTATACATTTCAAATTGTCTTATTGTTATAGAAGCTTGGTCTGCGAGTGTTTGGACTAAAGATAAATCACTTTCGTTGTGTGAAATCCCAGTAGCTTTGTTTAAAACTGCCATGACACCGAGGATGTTTTCTTCGATTTTCAAAGGTGAGACTATAACTGATTTTATATCCACAATACCTTTTGCTGTTTGTAACACCCGGGGGTCACTTTCCGCATCTCTTATCAATAGAGGTTCACCTGTTGATGCAGGTAAACCAAGATAAGTTTCGCCTATTGATATTTTGCTGGATTTGAATATCTCTACAATTTGGCTTTCTTTGAGCACAGTGTAGGATTCTACTTTTATCGGTTTCACAGGGGGGAAAAGACCTTTGACATATTTCACACTCATTGTATCGCCACTTGGGTCTTTGAGTAATATAGCAGCTGCTTTTGAAGATGTTCCTTCTATAGCTGCTTCGGCTATTTTGCCTAAGACTTTATCCATCTCGATCCCAACAGATAATGTCTCTGCTATCTCTCTCATGAGATCTATTATAAGTTGTTTTTCTTTTTCTAGATCTTGAATTCTAAAGCTCATATCCATTACATCTGCCCTGAAGATCCTGTATGCGAAGATATTCAAAGTTATGAAACCTATAAGTTCCAGTAAGAAGTATCCAAAGTTTTCCACTGCATGAATGAAAACTATTGACGAAAATAAATATAGCACGATAAAAATGATAAATGCTGTTATCAATATACCTTTAGATACGAACAGATGAGGCAATCTTTCTGCAACATACCCATAGACTCTTGCAACTGGTGTGATAACTAAGCCAAGTATCACCGCTTTAGTTATACCCCATACCCACCAAGATTCTGTAAATAGTTTTGCTATTTGGTTTGTGAAACTAACAGTAGTCTCATTGTTACCAAAGTTAGATATGACATAGAAAGGGTTCTTGATAGAAACGAAAACATAAACTAACAAGCCTATTGAAGCGAATATACCTACTGAAAACGTGACTATAAAAGGTATCACTCCATTTTTTCTGACAGATCCTATCCAAAATAATGGAATATGCGCTAACACTAAAACAAATATCAGCTCAGATATATGCCAGATGAAATACCTTAAATTGAAAAGCTCATGGTTATGTAAAACTTTTTGTACAGCTCCTGTTACAGGATTTTTTATGTTCTCGTAGAAAACACCGTATAGATTGGTAAATATATAGACTAATTCTTTAAGAAAAAATAACAAGAAAACACTGCCTAGAAAAATAAATTCATTACTCTTATTCCTTTGGTACTCTAAAAACATGAAGAGTGAAAAGATAGCGGAAATGAAAAGCTTGAAAAGCTGAAAAAAACCTATTTCCTCTAACATCTGTTACCTCCTGTAAGGTAAACCGTTATCAAAAATATTATCGTAGTTTTAACTTCGACTATCAAGTTTTTATTCTAGTTGAATGAAGCCTAACATCAGCTTTTATTATTAACAAGATGAGTTTTACTTTCAACAGTTTATTTTTTAAATTTTCGTTATGTGAGCATATGGATGAATTTTGAGGAATTCTTCTGTTAGAATCTTAAGCCATAAATTTATGGAAGTAGGAGAGAGAAATTCTGATCTACATACGCATTCTGTGTTTTCCGATGGAGAACTATCAGTAGAGCTGATAATAGATTTAGCCAAAGATAGGAATATTAAATATATTTCCATAACCGATCACGAAAATACCCACCAGTTTCAAAAAGCCCTAAGCTTTGTTAAGGATAAAAATATAAACATTTCGGTAATCCCTGGAACAGAGATATCCACTCAACTAGAAGAACAAGAGATTCATCTTGTTGTGTACTATCATCCAGAAAAGGCAGATAAAATAGAAGATTTTGTGAAACCTATAAAGGAGGCAAAAAAAGTAAGAGTTTACAGAATACTTGAAAAATTGAGAAATATGAAACTTCCTGTAAATGAAGATAGAATATTATCGAATTCTAGAAGTTTGAACAGAATGTGTGTCGCGCGGTATTTGTATCAGAATGGTTATTCGGAATCTGTGAAAGATGCTTTCAGGAAAATACTTGATAGAGAGGAAATAAAAAATATAAAAGTAAAATACCCTAATACCTTAGATACAGCAAGATATTTGTCCGAAATTGGATGTTTTGTAGGTATAGCTCATCCAGATTTTATAAAAAAGTTTCGGAATCTCAATATGCTTGAAAAGTTAGTAGTTTCTGGCTGTATGGGAATAGAGGTTTTTCATCCTATTGTGGTTGGGGAGTTGCAAGAAAAAGTTTATGAATACGCAAAGCAGAGAAACTTGGTTATACTAGGTGGTAGTGATTTCCATGGTTTTGATAGCCAAAGAAGAGAATTAGGATTTTTCAATACTTTCGATTATTCATCAAAAGTCATACTCGAATATATAAACATTTGATTGCGAATGCGTTGAGTTAACTCTGGCACTTAGGTTAGAAAGGATAATAGGAGCTTCTACTTAAGAATTTTCCTAGCATCCTATTTATAGTAACTTCCCGCCCCCCCACCCTTTAGTTTAGTTCTAGGGGGTTAACACCCCCTAAGAATACCCCCTTGAATTAGAAAGTAACTTCTTACCCACTCTAAAGTTAACTAATAGAAAAATTTGCCACCTAAGAATACACCTTTTTCAAATAGGTTAATCATTTTCTTTATTTTAGCATCTATCTAGGGCAACTTCCACCCAACCCACCCTGAGGCTAAGCCTCTTTTCCCAATTACAGGGGCTATGCCCTCTATAATACCCCCGTCTTAGAAAAGTGTCCTAGACACCCCGAAAATACCCCCGTTTTTTAAATAAAGTGCTTTAAGCATACCCTAATTGTTTAGAAGGAAAAATTTTTGTTAAATAGAAATTTCTGGTGGTTTGATCGGAAAATTTGATCAGAAAATTTGATAGAAATGTAATTTCTTTTTTAGTATATCAAAAATGCTTGGAGGGAGATTTTTTCTTGCCATATTATTTCTGGTGTTAAGTTTTTATGGTTTTGGGCAGGTTACTAATACTAATGTAGAACCCGGTTTCCTTGACAAATTTTATGAGCAAGAGCAAGAAAGGCTGCCGGGAGGAAATGTAATAATAGACATTATCAATATAGTAATTACTCTTGCAATAATAGTTGGTGTTGTTTATCTTGTTGTTGTTATATTGAGAAGATTAACAAGAGCACCACTTGATGATTTAGGTGTAATAGAGGTGATGGCTACGAAAGGAATTACTGCAGGTGTCAGCATACAAATAATAAGAATAGGTAAAGATTACTTTGCCATCTCGGTTTCTGATAAGGAAGTGAAAGTTATACAAAAGATAGAAGATAAAGAGCTTATTAATATACTCAATGTCGAAAAAAGCAAGATATCAAAGGAAGTAAAAAACGATTTCATAGATACCATCTTGTCGCTATTTAGAAAGGAGAAAAGTAATGTGGATGTTTCAGATATTTCTGAAAGAAAGTTGAATTTTATGAAATCTCAGAAAGATAGGATAAGAAAATGGGGAGAATAAAAAATGATAAAACGCCTGAGTGTAGTAATGCCTGTGCTCAATGGGGAGAATTTCATAGTAGATAATGTGAGAAAAGTTTATAGTATCCTGGGGGGTTATGTCCAAGAAAAGCTTATAAAGGATTACGAAATAGTGGTGGTAGACGATGGATCGGTTGACGCGACGTTTTCGCTTCTCAAGGAGAACTTTTCAGAGAATAGTAAGATAATAATTACAAAGAATTCCTTTAACCAAGGTAAAGGTTTTGCCATAAAGCAAGGCGTTAAATACAGTTCAGGAGATGTTATAGTAATAATAGATTCGGATTTAGATATCCCACCAGAACAAATAAAAAAACTGATAATTGAATACCAGAATGGATACGATATTGTGATAACTTCAAAATTTGAGAAGGAGTCTAAGTTGAAATACCCTATTTACAGAAAGATTATAAGCATGATCTATTATCTCATAGTCAAAGTTCTTTTTAGGCTTCCGGTAAAGGATACCCAGACAGGCTTGAAACTCTTTAAAGGTGAAGCAATAAGATATGCAGTAGAAAAAATGGTAGTGAAAAGATTTGCTTTTGACCTTGAACTTCTAGCTATAGCTTATAGGCATAATTATTCCATAAAGAGCATTCCTGTAGTGATAGATTTCAAGAGAAAGGTCGGTTTTGTGGGAATAAAAGTCCTTTTAAACACATTTATAGATACATTAGGCATATTTTATAGGTTAAAGGTAATGAATTACTACGACAGACCTACTGTCAAAGTAGATGATAAAATTGGAAATTTCTATATTCTCAAGGGGGAAACCTTAGAAGGTGTAAATTGTGATTCAAAAAAAATTGATGAAGTTAGAGATGAAGATACCATCATAATTTCTCAATATCCTGTTGATCTAGAGGTGATAAAATACCTAAACGCGATACATAGAGATTATCTTATCGATGTAATAAATGGTGTGGTTACGCTTTCTGAAGAGACTTTTGCCCAACTAATAAGAAATAATACCATTTTCTCTTACTTGATTTTGCCTTTTTTTCATCTTTCGTCTAGGTTTGTGCAGTATAAGTTTATTCCGATTGTTGTTTCTGATTTGATCTCAGTGAAAGGTAAAGTCTTGAAAAAGCTTATGCAGAGAAAAACTTGTTTTGATGACTTTTATGAAATAGCTAGAGGTTTAAACACTGTGTGTAATAGTTTTTTCCTTTACTCTGATTGGTTTGCTAAGAATACCCATAAATTTTCTATCTTTGATGTATTTAGAGAATATTACCAGAAAACTAAGCTGATAATAATATCTGGTAACTACTTACCATTATTAGCAAGAGGTATTTTTTGGTTTGGTATTTATATATCACTCTTGATTGGAGCTTTACTAGGTAACTATTATGTTTTATTTTTCCCTACTGCTTTTTTAGCATCATATCTTTTGATCAAATTTCTCCTGTCAGGTATTAAAGTTTTCTTTTACCTTCCTTTCTTCCTTTTATTTTCTATAAAAACTGCTTTATTAGGCATGATTTCACCTATAATTTATAGCATAAGGAAAAAGTCTTGAATAGTTTTTTAGTATAAATCTAATTATTATTGGTTGCTGACGCAAACTCGAGGCTAAACATCCTTTCAATTATAGTGGCTCTGCCCCTAAGATTACCCCCTTATTATTCTGAGTCTTCATTAGCTAGTAATAATTCCATTTACTAATTAGCTTTTTCCTTAATGTGGGGTTCACTCCCTAAGGTTAATCCTTTCTCTAAGAGAGTAAATTTTTTCCTGATGTGAATTCTTATTCCTTCTTTAAGCTAAGCAACTTTTTTATGGTTTTTAGCGTCTATATAGGGTAACTCCCCACCCAACCCACCCTTCAGTTTAATTATAGGGGGCTTCGCCCCCTAAGCATACCCCTATTTTGCTCGACTCGCTTGAATTAGAAAGTAACTTCCTGCCCATCCTAAGAGATTTTATAAAGGGTTCCACCCCCTAAGCATACCCCTTTTTCAAATTAGGGTAATCATTTTTCTAAGAGTCTAAATCTTTTCCTTGAGACGAGTTATTGCTTCTTCTCTAAGTTAGTTAACTCTAATTTGCTTTTTAGCAATCTATTTATAGCAATTCCTACCCACCCTGAGGCTAAGGAAGCTAAGCTTCTTCTCTTAATTCTAGGGGGCTTCACCCCCTAAGACTACGAGTTTATGCTATTTGTAGATAATGATGTTTTTATGTTTACTTAGCTTCTAAATCCTATAATTTATGTATATTTTAATTGTCAATCAAATTTTTGTTTCTGATTGTTTTAAGATTTATGTGTAGAATTTATTTTAGGGGGTAATATGACACTGGAGGAATATAAGGATATTTTTGAGAAGGCAAGGGAATCTTCTCAAAAGTATGAAAAGAGAGTTTTAATTTGTAGTGGTGCTAGTTGTCAGTCTTTAGGTAGTGGTACTTTCAAGCAGAAGGTTCAGGATGCTTTGAAGAAGTATGGATTAGTTGATAAAGTAGGTTTTTCGGTAGTTGGATGTTTAGGGTTATGTGGTAAAGGTCCGCTTATCAAGATAGAGCCAGAGGGTGTTTATTATAAGGTAACCACTGAAGAAGAGTTGGATGCTGTGATAAGAAAGCATTTTGTTTCGGGTACTCCTGAGCCTATTTTAGATGATACGGATAAGTTTTTTTCTAAGCAGTTTAAGATAGTTCTTAAAGATTTTGAGAGAGTGGATCCATTGAGTTTGGAGAGCTATATATCTGTTGGGGGGTATAGTGCTTTGTATAAGGTTCTTAGTGAGATGAGCCCTCAAGATGTTGTAGAAGAAATAAAAAAGAGTGGTCTTAGGGGAAGGGGTGGTGCTGGATTTCCTACAGGTATAAAATGGGAAACTGTTTCAAAACAGAATTCTGATGTTAAGTTTGTTGTTTGTAATGGTGACGAAGGTGACCCTGGTGCATTCATGGATAGAAGTGTTCTTGAGAGTATGCCTCATAGGGTTTTGGAAGGTATGGCTATAGCAGCTTATGCTGTTGGGGCAAGACAAGGGTATATATACGTTAGAGCTGAGTATGAGTTAGCTATACAGAGGCTAAAGAGAGCTATATTAGAAGCAGAAAAGGCTGGTATATTAGGTAATAGGGTTTTCGGCACATCGTTTAGTTTTAATGTTGATCTTAGGATGGGAGCTGGTGCCTTTGTTTGTGGAGAAGAAACTGCTCTTATCGCTTCTATTGAAGGTAAAAGGGGAATGCCAAGGCAGAGACCTCCTTTTCCTGCTCAGAAAGGGTTGTGGGGATATCCTACTCTGATAAATAACGTTGAAACATTAGCTAATATATATGCGATAATCTTGAATGGAGCTGGTTGGTTTAGGTCCAGAGGTACTGAAAAGAGTCCCGGCACTAAAGTTTTCGCTCTTGCTGGAAAAATCCAAAATACTGGTTTAGTAGAAGTACCTATGGGTATTACTATAAGAGAGATTGTTTACGATATAGGTGGTGGAATACCTGATGGTAAGAATTTTAAGGCTGTTCAGACAGGTGGGCCTTCTGGTGGTTGTATACCGGAGCAGTATTTAGACACACCTGCTGATTACGAATCACTTGTTTCGTTGGGATCCATAATGGGATCTGGAGGTTTTATTGTGATGGATGAGACTTCTTGTATGGTGGATGTCGCAAAGTTTTTTGTAGATTTCTGTGCAGATGAATCATGTGGTAAGTGTGTTCCTTGTAGAGTTGGCACTACGGTTATGAAAAATATACTGGATAAGATAACAGAAGGTAGGGCTACTATGAGAGACTTAGAAAATCTCAAGGACCTCTGTTATATGGTTAAAGAAATGAGTTTGTGTGGTTTAGGGCAGACTGCTCCTAACCCTGTGTTAAGCACGATAAAATACTTCGAGAATGAATATATTTCTCACATAGTAGAAAAGAAGTGTCCAACCGGTAGATGTAATGTAAAGTCTTTTGATGTAACGAGTTTATATGTGTAGGAGGTTTTTATGTCTCTTGTTTTGACGATAAATGGTATTCAGGTTACTGCTAGAGAGGGGCAAACTATTCTGGATGTTTGCAAGGAAAACAATATAAATTTACCCGTTCTATGTGATTTGAAAGGTCTTACACCTGTTGCTGCTTGTAGGTTGTGTCTTGTTCAAGTGAAAGGTCTTCCGAAACTAGTTCCTGCATGTACTACCAAAGTCCAAGATGGAATGGAAATAGAGTTTGATAATCAAAAACTAAAGGATTATAAAAGGATGATAGTTGAGCTTCTCTTTGCTGAAGGTAACCATGTTTGTGCTTCTTGCGTGGTAAACGGTTATTGTGAACTTCAGGACCTTGGGTTTGCTGTTGGAATGGATCACCAAAGGTTTGATTACCTATGGCAAGTTTTTAGCATAGATGCTTCCCATGAGAGATACGTAATGGATCAGAGTAAATGTGTAAAGTGCACAAGGTGTATAAGGGTTTGTGATGAAGTTGAAGGCGCACATGTGTGGGATTTGAAGGGAAGAGGTATAAAGGTAAGAGTTTCGGCTGGGTTTGACGAACCGTGGGGTGAGATCAAGGAATGCACTAAATGCGGTAAATGTGTTCAAGTTTGCCCGGTTGGCGCGTTATTTGAAAAAACCGCCACAACCTCTGAAATGATCAAAGAAAGAGGATTTTTACAGAGAATACTCGAAGGTAGGGAGGAACATATATGGACCAGGTAAAAAATAAAGTAAAAATAGGTACTGTTTGGTTAGGTGGCTGTTCGGGTTGTCATATGTCTTTCTTGGACTTGGATGAAAGACTAATAGAGCTTTATGAGAAGGCAGAAATAATGTCTTCACCTATAACAGATTGGAAATTGCATACACCTGTTAAAGAATACCAAGATTACCCTGAGGTGGATGTAACCCTTGTTGAAGGTGCAGTTGTTAATACAGATAATGTAGAAGTTCTTAAACTTGTTAGAGAAAGGAGTAAGATAGTAGTAGCTTTTGGTGATTGTGCGGTTACTGGTAATGTACCTGCTTACAGAAACCTTTTTAAAGTTGAGGATGTGCTTAACTCTGTGTATATCGAGAAATCTCATAGTAATAAAATGATACCTAACGACGAAGTAGTTATTCCTAAGTTGTTGAAGAAAGTTGTGCCTATACATCATGTTGTCAAGGTTGATGCTTTTATACCAGGATGTCCACCTTCAGCTGATAGTATATGGTATGCTATAAAATGCTTGATAGAGGGTAAACCTTTTGAGTTTACTAAAGAAAACTTTAGATATGGTTAATTTTCGGGAGGTGATTTATGGCTACTAAGAGAATTGTTTTAGACCCAGTCACTAGAATTGAAGGTCACGCTAAGATAAGTATATACATCGATGACAACGGTAATGTTTCCGACGCTCAGTTTCATGTTACCGAGGTTAGGGGGTTTGAAAAATTCTGCGAAGGTAGATTGTTTACAGAAATGCCAGGAATAACACAAAGGATTTGCGGTATATGCCCTGTAAGCCACCTTTTAGCTTCGGCTAGAGCTGGGGATGATATAATGGGTGTAGATATTCCTGAATCTGCTAGACTTCTTAGGTATATGATGAACTCTGCTCAAATAATTCAATCTCATGCTTTAAGTTTTTTCCATCTTTCTTCGCCGGATTTTTTATTAGGGTTTGACTCGGATCCAGCTAAGAGAAACATTTTTGGTGTAATAGAAAAATTCCCGGATCTGGCCAGAAGAGGAATAAGGTTAAGAAAGTTTGGTCAAGATGTTATTCAAATGCTAGGTGGAAAAAAAATCCATCCAGCTTGGGCTGTACCTGGTGGTGTCAGAGAACCTTTATCGGAAGATAAGAAACCTATAATCTTAGGTTGGATACCAGAAGTAAAAGAGACTACACTTATAGGTATAAAACTCATTAAAGATTTCATTGAAAAGAACAAGGATGTAATAGATAACTTCGGTAATTTCCCTAGTTTGTTCCTTGGAATGGTTAATGAAGATGGGTCATATAATCATCACGATGGGCTCTTAAGAGTCATAGATAGTGATGGTAATATACTTGTTGACAACCTAGACCCGAGAAAATACTTCGAAGTTATTGAGGAAGCTTCTAGTAATCATTCTTATCTAAAATTCCCATACTATAAACCTTTAGGGTATCCCTCTGGTATATATAGAGTTGGTCCGCTTGCTAGGTTAAACATAGCTCAGAAAATGGGCACTGAACTTGCTGATAAAGAGTTGAAAGAATTTAAGAGTCTCTCGCCTAACGGAGTTGTTTTATCTTCTTTTTACTATCACTATGCTAGGCTTATTGAAATATTACATTGTATAGAGAAAATCGAAGAGCTTGTGAATAATCCTTTAGTTTACTCTAGCAGAGTTAGGGCAAAAGGTGGTGTTAATAAGTTGGTGGGTGTGGGTGTCTCTGAAGCTCCAAGAGGGACTTTATTCCATCAATATTGGGTTGATGAGAATGGTATACTCCAAAAAGTTAACCTTATAATAGCCACAGGACAAAACAATTTCGGTATGAATAAAACTGTCGCTCAGATAGCCAAAGCTTATATAAAAAATGGTAATGATATAAAGGAAGGTATGTTGAATAGGATAGAAGCTGGTATTAGATGTTACGATCCTTGTCTTTCTTGTTCTACTCATGCTTTAGGGCAGATGCCAATGAAAGTTGAGATTGTTGACCCTAAAGGCAATATAGTTAAAACCATAACCAGAGAATAAGAAATTTTCATTTCAGTGGTAGGGTAGGTTAAATGCCTACCCTTTAGCTGTTGAATTTGTTCTTTATCTGAGTTATTATCTCAGTAATGGATGTCTTCTTCTTTTATCTTCCCAGAGAATACCTTGTAAACATATACCTGGTATATTCCTACCAAAACTAGACCTATTATTGCTACTACCAAGGCTAATGCTAGGGTAGTTTCCCCTGAAGCTGAGTTGTAAACAGTTAGATTAAATTTTTCGTCAACGTTAGATCTAACTAAGTTTGGAAATAGGGAGAGTCCAAAAAATAATACTACACTACCTACTGTTACACTAGAACTTATGAATGCTTCTCTTATTTTGTCTTTACCTACGAATACTAGAGTTAATACAAACCCTGTAATGATAGCTATTATATCAATGATGAACAGGGGATATTTCACAAAATTCGAATATATATGAGGATACAGAGAAAATGCCCATATGTTCCATATGATTATCAGAGCTAAGACTATGAGCCATAGAACATTAGTGAACTTTTTCATAGTATTGTATAGCTCATCTTGGTCGGTTTTTTTCATACCAAAAACTAAGCCGTGTATAACTAGTGCCAGTGAGACTGTTATGCCGGTGAATACAGCAAATGGGTTTAGTATTTCGGGTAAACTCATCTTGAAAGTTTTATCTTGTATGGGCACTCCTACCATTACATTTGCGCCTGCTACTATTAGTATAACCATTATTAATAGACTACAGATTGCTAGTGTCCAATCCCAGATGCTTCTCCATAGTTTACTTTCTGACCTACTTCTGAATTCGAATGATACAGCTCTAAATATGAGAGCAAAGGCTAAGAGCATGACTGGTATATACATACCGCTAAATACTTTAGCGTAAACTACTGGGAATATTCCGAATAGAAAAGCACCAAAAGCTATTAGCCATACTTCGTTACCATCCCACACATGTCCGATAGCGTTTATCAATTTCCTCCTATGTAGGTCATTTTTAGAAATTAAAGGTATAACACTGGCAAGACCTAGATCAAATCCATCTAATATTACATATGTTATCAAAAATATGCCCAAAACAAAAAACCAAATTTCAGCTAGCATATTATACCTCCTTTTAAGCACCTTTTCTTATTTCTCTTACTGTTAACATTATCCAAAGGACAAGAAGTAGAGCATATATACCGATGAAAAAAGATAGTGTAAACCCTACCTCACCTGTTGATAGTTCGGAAACGCCATGTTTAGTTTTCATGATACCATATATTACCCATGGTTGTCTACCGACTTCGGTGACAATCCACCCCAGCCAGTTTGCGATTATTGGTAATGGTATTGTGAAAACGAATGTCAGTAATAACCACTTTAAGTCAAACAGTTTTTTGGTATAGTATAATATTACTCCTGTTATACCTAAGAGTACAAAAAATACCCCTAAAGCAACCATACCTCTAAAGGACCAAAATACGAGAGGTATTGATGGTAGTTCATCTTTGTGTAAGTTGTATTCTTCAATCAACTGTTTGATGCCTTTTACTTCTGCGCTAGGGTCTCCGTAAGCTAGGAAGGATAATAGTCCGGGAATACCTACTTCGAAAACATTTGTCATATTTTCTTGGTCTATGAATGCTATTACTGGTTCAGATGCACCTTTTTGTGTGTTCCATAATGCTTCCATGATAGCCAGTTTCAATGGTTGATGTTTTGCTACATATTCGCCGCTCATTGTTCCAGCAAATATCTGTAGTATTGAAGATATCACAAAAACCCATATGGCTACAGAAAAGGACTTGGAATACAGTTCTCTATTTTCGTTCTTTATAAACTTATAAGCACTCACTCCTAAAACTAATGCTGATCCAGCAATAAAGCACGCTAAAATGGTGTGTATGAACCTTATTATATTTGGTTTATTTACCATTATGGCCAAGAAGTCTTTTAACAAAATTTTCCCGTCAGCGGTTACTTCGTAACCGGTAGGTATTTGCATCCAGTTTAGTGCTGTGAGTATCCAGAAACCTGAGATAAATGTTCCTATCATGACGAGAAACGCTGAGATAGTTCTCATTAGAGGTGATACTTTTTTCTCTCCGAATATTAGTATTGCTAAAAAGGTTGATTCCAAGAAAAAAGCAAGCATTGCTTCAAAAGCTAAAGGACCACCGAATACCCCTCCAGCAGCTTCCGAAAATCTAGACCAATTTGTGCCAAACTGAAACTCCATCACTATACCAGTAGCAACTCCTACAGCAAAACCTATAGCAAATATCCTGACAAAGAAGTTCCCAATCTTTCTATAAATTTCATCCTTTTTTAGCATGTAAAGTAGAAAGTAAATAAAAATTAACATTGATAGTCCTATAGTGAAAGATGGAAAAATAAAGTGAAACGCCGCAGTTATACCAAACTGCCACCTTGACAAAAGAAGTGTATCCATACTAGATCCTCCTTTTCGGTAAGAGATTTGTAGAAAAGATATATAAAGTTAGTATGTTTTTGAATTAATAGCAAAATCTTTATTGAATTAGTATGAATTTTCACCTTTGATTATGGGTATTATACTTATTTTCTAATTCTTCTCGTCTCGAAAAGCATATTAGCAAAGTATTTTTCTCCTTACATAAAATGGATGTGTAAATTTTTCACCAAGAAACTTGCTGCTACTATTCTAACTCTATTGTGAATATATCTCTCGGGCATTTAGTTATCTTATTCCAGCATCTACAAGTGGGATTTCAGGTTTTCTTTCTTTCCAAGCTTTTAGTTTTTATTCACTATAGCTCTATTTTGTATTCCCAGGTGAGCGTGTTGAAGAATTCTCGAAGCCTTATTTTTGGATGTATAGAAAATTTAAGTCTTAAAGACAGTTATTATTAGAGTTATCTGAGATGCTTAAGTAGGTTTTCTGGAATTGCTTAGCAATCTATTTATAGCAACTCCCGCCCACCCTCCCTAAGA
>FWWL01004252.1_pt1 | contig 24523 bp, 25 predicted proteins | sample 2228331 | NCBI WGS metagenome assembly FWWL01 (sample SAMEA103939775, study PRJEB20133) | metagenome | reverse complement strand
CATGCGGCTTTTGGGCTGGATCCTGCGCTCCCCCCTGCGGTACCGGTTGGGCGCTCAGCTCGCCCGGATCGTGCAGCGGGCGGTGTGGGGGGAACGGCCCATCCGGTCTCTCCCGGGCCCCCTCCGGGCCTGGACGCGGATGCGCGACTTCCCGCCCCTCGCCTCTAAGTCTTTCCGGGAACGGTGGAGAACGTGGCGGACGCCCGATCACAGATCCTGAGCCGCATCCGGAGAGCCCTGCAGGGGGCTCCCACGCTTCCCCTCCCGCTCCGGGGCCCTCTGGCTGAAGCCGCGCCATACCGGGCGGAGATCCAGGAGGACTTGGTGGGGCGGTTCGTGCGGGAGGCGCAAAGACTCGGCGTGCGGGTCTACCGGAGCTCCGGGGACGAGGTCGTGCGGGTCCTCGTGGAGATCCTGCGGGCCGAGGGTGCAAGGCGCGTGGGGCTATCGGAAGGTCTTAAGGAGCTCCTCGGGCCGCTGCGCGACGCGGGGTTTGCCGTAGGAGGAGTGGAGGTGGCCCGAGAGGCGGAGGTGGGCGTGACGGGGGCGGACTGGGGGCTTGCGGAGACCGGAAGCCTCGTCCTCCTTACGGGTCCGACCCAGGACCGGCTTCTCTCGCTCCTCCCGCCCGTGCACGTGGCCCTCCTCCCGGAGGACCGTATCCTCACCGACATCGAGGCGCTCTTTGAATGCCTCGATGAAGTTCCCTCTGCCCTGATCTTCATCACCGGGCCGAGCCGGACCGCGGACATCGAGCAGACCCTCACGCCGGGCGTTCACGGCCCCGGCGTGGTCTACGTGGTGCTCTACTCCAGCACGAGGCTCGCGAAGGAGACGATACCGCCCGCGGGGTCTGGGGCCTGTCCGTAGCGGAGGAGCTTTCCGCGCACGGGCTCCAGGACCCGGAGGGCGGTGTACACCGCGGAGAGGGCGTCGATGCGCTGGCGGTTCCCGTCCGCCATCCCCTCCCGCCAGAAATCTTCCGGATCTCCCCGCACGAGGGCCTCGAGGACCGCGTGGTCCCGCAGGGAGGTGCGGGAGGCAAGGCGGACGTCTGGAGGATCCCGATCGCCGAACCGCGGTCCCACGTGGCTCAGGTCCACCCCCACCACCACGGCCACGTCCTCCCGCTCGGCAACGAGCGCCCGCAGGGCCTGGATGACCCGCTCGATCTCCGGGACCTCCCGGGGCGAGCTAACACCGCACCACTGCTCGAACCCGGAGCAGAGGAGCGGGACGATGGCGAACTCCTCGCCCTCCAGGGCTGCCTGCAGGAAGAGCACCTGGAACTCCAGGGAGTGCTCGTTCCGATGCACGAGCTCGTGCTCCGTCAGGTCTCCGGTCCGGGCCTGCAGGGCCTCCACGAAGGAGGCGTCCACGGGCACGGTCCCGAGCGGCGTCCGGAACGGCTTTTCCGTGAGCACGAACGGAGCGGGAGGGGCCGCGTGCGCCACGCCGAGCAGAAGAAACGTCCGGGTCGGGCTTCCGCGCAGGGCCGCATACGCCCACCCGTAGCACCACCCGCCCCGCTGGAAGTCGATGTGGGGGGCGATCACACCCCGCGGCCGGAGACCCACGAGCTCTGTGGGGTTCACCGTCTCCAGGTATCGGTGCAGCATCGCCCGCAGGGCCTCTGGGTCTGAGGGGTACGATCGGCCGGCGTGATAGGCTTCCCGCACCTCCGCCCGGCGGTAGGCCTCTCGGAGCTTTTGCCGCCGGGCCTCGAAGGACTCCGTGAGCAGGAGTCCCGCCTCATCGAGCTCCGTCACGATGCGCTCCAGATCCGCGCGGAACAGGATCTCCCCGCCGGACCGGCGCGCGTACTCCGTCTGGACGTCCACGATCTCCCTCTCCCCGTCCAACAGCGACGCCACCAAGGCCACGGGCGGCGGCAGGAGCACGGTGTCCTCCACGATCCCCTCCGGATCCCGCACCCCGACCATCTCCCGGCCGTGGACGCGCACGGGGAAGAACTCCACGGGCCTTAGCTTCGGGAGCGGCACAGACCTCCCTCCGGTGCCCCATTGTACCGGCTTGGTCCCAATCGATGTGCTAACCTGGAGACGAGGAGGGAAGAGGGTGAGTGAGCGCGGCTGGATCGTGGTGAACGGAGAACGCCGGCCCCTTCCGGAGGACGGGCTGGTGGGGCTGCTGCGGGAGCTCAGGGTGGACCCGGAAGGGATCGCCATCGCGGTGAACGAGCGGGTGGTTCCTCGGACGCAGTGGGCCACCTACGTCCTGCAGCCCGGGGATGAGGTGGAGATCGTGCGGCCCGTGGCGGGTGGCTCGGAAGAGGACACCTGGGAGCTGGCAGGGATCCGGCTGCGCTCCCGCCTGATCCTGGGTACCGCCCGCTACCCCAACCTCCAGGTGATGCTGGATGCCCTCCGGGCTACGGGCACGGAGATGGTGACCGTGGCCATCCGCCGGGTGGGGTTCGGAGAGGGGCCGGAGAACCTGTACCGGATCCTCAAGGACGAAGGGTACCACATCCTGCCCAACACCGCAGGCTGCTACACGGCCCGGGAGGCGGTCCTCACCGCGCAGCTGGCGCGGGAGGCGTTAGGCACAGACCTCATCAAGCTCGAGGTCATCGCGGACGAGGAGACGCTGCTGCCGGATGTGGAGGGGCTGCTGGAGGCAGCCCGCATCCTGGTGCGGGAGGGATTCAGGGTCCTTCCCTACACCAACGACGACCCCGTGACCGCCCGCAAGCTGGAGGACATCGGGTGCGCGGCGGTGATGCCCCTTGCAGCCCCCATCGGGAGCGGGCTCGGCATCCGCAACCCCCACAACATCCTCCTCATCCGGCAGGCCGTGCGGGTTCCCGTGATCGTGGACGCAGGGGTGGGGACGGCCTCGGACGTGGCCGTGGCCTTCGAACTCGGGTGTGACGGGGTGCTGCTGAACTCCGCGGTCGCCCGGGCCCGGGACCCCGTGCGGATGGCCCGGGCGATCCGTCACGCGGCTCAAGCGGGCCGGGAAGCGTACCTGGCGGGCCGCATGCCCATCAAGCTCCTCGCGGAGCCCACAAGCCCCATGACGGGCCGCATCCTGGAACCCGTGCTGCGCACAGGACATGTCCCGTGACGCCTATCCCACGCCTAGTCCTCGTCACAGATCGTCACCTGGTGGGTGAAGACCGTCTTGTGGCCGTCCTCGAGCGGGCAGTGCAGGGCGGGGCGGACGCGGTTCAGATCCGGGAGAAGGACCTTCCAGACGAAGCCCTGGAAGCCCTTACCCTCCGGGTCTTGGAGGCGGTGGGAGACCGGGCGATCCTGCTCCTCAACGGCCGGCCGCACCTCGCACGGCGGCTGGGGCTTGGGCTGCACCTCCCAGAGGGAAGTCCGCGGCCTGAGGGGAACTGGCCCATCTGGGGACGGTCCGTGCACACGCCCTCCTCTGCGGCTCAGGCCGCGGGAGAAAGGCCAGATTACCTCATCGCGGGTCCGGTCTACCCCACGGACTCGAAGCCTGGATCTCCCTCCTTAGGCCCCGAGGGTCTTCGGCAGATCGTGCAGGCAGCAGGAGGTATTCCGGTCCTTGCCATCGGCGGGATTGGGCCCACCTACGTCCCGGAGGTGATCGGGGCCGGAGCGTGGGGCGTGGCGGTGCGGGGCGCGATCCTGCGGGCGGAGGACCCCGAGCGGGCCGCCCGCGAGATCCGGCAGGCTTTGGAGCAGGCCCTGGCCGCTGCCGAGGGGCCGATCCGGACGCCGCGATCGTGGTAGGATGGGCGTGCGACTCTGAACGAAAGGAGGGAGTGAAGTGGGAGAGAAAGGACGCGCCATCGTGGAGCTGGACGTGGAGCAGTTGGTGGCGGAGCTCAAACGGGCCTACCTCGACGAGCTCCTGGCCTTCTACTCGTACTGGATCACCGCCCAGGTGGCGGAGGGGTGGCACGGGGAGGAGCTGATGGAGCACTTCGAGCAAGAGGCCCGGGAGGAGCTGGAGCACGCAAAGAAGCTAGCTCTGCGCATCATCGAGCTCGGCGGAGACCCCGTGGTGCATCCCAAAGACTGGGAGGCGGGCGCGAACGCGCCCTGGACCGCGCCTCGGTCAGATTGGGCGGACGCGGACGGCATGGTGGAGGACCAGATTCGGGCGGAGCGGCAGGCCATCGAGGCCTACAACCGCTTGAGCAAGATGACCTTCGGGAAGGACCCCGTGACCTACCAGCTCGCCACAGAGCTCCTGGCGGACGAGGTGCGGCACGAGGAGTTCTTGGAAGCCCTCGTTGCCCGACGCCGCCGCCGTACCTGATTCCCCCCCCTCGACCGTAAGGCTCCCGAAAACGGGAGCCTTATTTTTTTGAATCGTGCGGCAGGAGTCTTGCTCTGAGGGGTCGAACGGAGGGAGGGAGCCGCTCTGGCGACCCCATGGGGACGAAGCGGGTGTCTGTGTGGTTCATGCTGCTCTGGGCGGCTCTGATGGGCGCGCATACCCCGGCCCCCGCGCAGACGCCTCTTCTTGTGCGCCTCGTGGTCCTCGGCGAGGAACGTCAAACCGATCCCCCTCCGGTCCTGCGGGACGGCGTGGTCTTCGCACCCGTGGACCAGGCCTTCGTGCCCTACCGGGCCGCGGTCCGGTGGGATCCGGTCGAGCGGGTCGCGGAGGTCACGGGGGCACGGGGGGAGCAGGTGGTCCTCCGGGCCAACGACCCCTTCGCCACCGTGGGAGGAGAGCTGCGGCGGATGCCTGCGGCGCCGTTTTTGGCCGCAGACCGGCTCATGGTCCCCGTGGAGTTCGTGTACCGATTCCTGGGAGCTTGGACCAAGTGGGAGCCTTCGGAGCAGGCCCTCCACGTGGCCTCCCAGGTGCTCCGGCTGGTCTTCGAGCGTTCCGCCTCTGGAGTGCGGCTCCTCGTGGAGGCCACGGGGCCGGTCCAGGCCCGCACCGTGAAGCTACGAGAGCCGGACCGCCTCGTCATCGACCTCCTCCACGCCGCCTCCCGGATCGAGACCCAGGAGCAGGAGATCGGGGAGGGTGGGGTCCGTCGGATCCGGGTGGCGCAATTCCAGATCAAGCCGTACGTGACCCGGGTGGTCCTGGAGCTCGAGACGCCTCTTGAGGCAGAGGTCCAAGAAGGGCCTGGGTTTGATCTGGTGATCCGCCTCCGGTCCGAACCCGTCGCGGAGACCACTCCCCCTCCGACCCTCACTGAACCCTCCCCGGAGCGTAGTAGCTCCGGAGTCAGGGACGTGCCGCGCATCCTGGAGGTCCGGGCGGCGCGGGAAGTGGGCAGGGTCCGTGTCACGGTCCTCGGAGACCGGCCTCTTGGTTTCCGCGAAAGCACCCTCCGGGATCCCCCTCGGCTCGTGGTGGACCTTCCCGGGATCTTCGTCCCCGTGAAGCAGGAGCTCGCTGTAGGCGGGCCCGTGGAGGTGGTCCGGGCCGCCCAGTTCCAGGCAGATCCCCCGATTACCCGGGTGGTGGTCCAGTGGCAGAAGCCCGCTCCGTACCGGATCCTCCTGGAGAATGAGGGCCGCTCGGTGGTGATCCTCGTCGAGGAGGCCGAGCCCCCACGCCCGCCCCGCACGGACCACGTGGTGGCCCTCGATCCCGGACACGGCGGGACGGATCCTGGGGCGATCGGGGTCACGGGACTGTTGGAGAAGGACGTGGTACTGGACGTGGCCCTGCGGCTGCGGGCGTTCCTCCGGCAGAGAGGCGTCCGGGTGGTGATGACCCGGGAGGCGGACGTGTTCGTGGACCTGGCCGAGCGGGTTCCCATAGCCCTGCGCGCCGGGGCCACGGTGTTCGTGAGCATCCACGCCAACGCGAGCACCCAAGGGACTGTGCGGGGTGTGGAGACCTACTACCTGAGGCCCGACAGCGTGACCCTGGCCACCTTTATCCAGGAGGAACTCGGCCGCAGCCTCGGCATCCCGGACCGGGGCATCCGCACCGCCAACTTCAAGGTCCTCCGGGATAGCCCTGTGCCCGCGGTCCTCGTGGAGATCGGATACCTCACCTCGCCCGAGGACGAGGCGCTCCTGCGCACCCCGGAGTTCCGGGAGCGGGTTGCGCAGGCCATCGGCTGGGGGATCCTTCGGTTTCTGCGGGTCGCCCCCCTCCTGCGCCGTGACGGCAAGGCGCCGGCCTGGTAGAGTGGACGTGACATGAAGCTGACCGTGCTCGGACGTTGGGGCGGCTTTGCGCCCGCAGGTGGTACGTGCTCCGGCTACCTCGTGGAGACGGACGGCAGGCGGATCCTGGTGGACTGCGGGCACGGGGTCACCGCGCGCCTGCTGCAGTATCTGCAGAATCCCTACGACCTCTCCGGCCTCATCCTCACCCACCTGCACCCCGACCACGTGGCGGACGTTCCCGCCCTGCGGCTCGCGTTGGAGTGGAGCTGCTTTCCTCCGGAACCGTGGTCCGGCCGGCTCCCCGTGCTGGCCCCCGCGCAGACGGCGGCGTACCTGGCCTACACCATGCGGTCAGAGCACGGGCTACAGGTGTTTGCCTTCCAGACCATCGCGCCCGACTCCGAGGTGACCTTCTGCGGCGTGCGGGTACGGTTTACCCGGACCCGGCACCCCGTGGAGACGTACGCGGTGCGGATCGAGGATGGTAGCGGCGTGCTGGCCTACACCGCGGATACCGCCTTCGACGAGGCGGTGGTGGCCCTGTGCCGGGACGCGGACCTAGTGCTGGCGGAGTGCACCCTGCCGGACGAGCTCCTCGACCGAGCCCGAGAAGTCGGCCACCTCACGCCCCACACCGCGGGGGAGCTCGCGGCGCGTGCGGGCGCCCGCAGGCTCTTGCTCACCCACTTCTTCCCCACCCTCCCGGTGGAGGCCGCCGTGCGCGCCGCCCGGGCGGTCTTTCCGAGAACCACGGCCGCGGAGGAGCTCAAGACCTACGGGATCGGGGAGGGGGAGGCGTGAAGGAGTCCGTGATCCGACGGGCGGACGGCCGGGCGCCCAATGAGCTGCGGCCCGTGCGCATCACCCGGAACTACATCCGGCACGCGGAGGGCTCGGTCCTCATCCAGGTGGGGGAGACCTGGGTGGTGTGCACCGCCAGCGTGGAGGAGCGGGTCCCCCAGTGGCTCCGGGGGACCGGGTCGGGGTGGATCACCGCGGAGTACGGGATGCTGCCCCGCTCCACCCGGGAGCGGACCCCCCGGGAAGGAGGGAAGGGAAGCGGCCGGACGGCGGAGATCCAGCGGATGATCGGCCGGTCCCTGCGGGCCGCCGTCGACCTCCGGAAGCTGGGGGAGCGCACGATCTACGTCGACTGCGACGTGCTGCAGGCGGACGGCGGTACCCGCACCGCGGCGGTAACGGGAGGCTTTGTGGCCCTGGTGGACGCGATCTCGCTCCTCTACCGCACCCAGGCCATCGACGCCTGGCCGGTGCGGGCCTTTGTGGCCGCCACCAGCGTGGGCGTCGTGGGCGGCATTCCGATGCTGGACCTGAGCTACGAGGAGGACGTGCGGGCCGAGGTGGACATGAACCTCGTGATGACGGAGAACGGGGAGTTCGTGGAGATCCAGGGGACCGGGGAGGGCCGGCCCTTCTCCCGGGACGAGCTGGACCACCTCCTCCGCCTCGGGGAGGCGGGGATTCGGCGGCTCATCGAGGTCCAGCGGGCGGTCCTGCAGGAACGGTGAAGGTCCTCGTGGTGGCCACCCGCAACGAAGGGAAGCGCACAGAGCTCGTGCGGATGCTTGCGGGCCTCCCCTTCCAGGTGCGGTCCCTCAGGGACTACCCGGACCTTCCGCCTGTTTCGGAAGAGGGCACCACCTACGAGGAAAACGCGGTTCGGAAGGCCACGGCCGTCGCCCGGGCCACGGGAGAGATCGCCCTCGCGGACGACTCGGGCCTCGAGGTGGATGCCCTCGGGGGAGAGCCCGGGGTTCACTCCGCGCGCCTGCTGGGAGAAGGTGCCACGGACGCGGACCGCAACGCGGAGATCCTCCGGCGCCTTGCGGGCGTGCCCTGGGAGCGCCGCACGGCCCGGTACCGGGCCGTGGTGGCGGTAGCCCTGCCGGACGGACGGGTCTACACGTTTGCGGGCAGCTGCGAGGGGATCATCGCCCACACGCCCAGGGGAAGCGGAGGGTTCGGCTACGACCCCATCTTCTACGTGCCTGCCCTGGGGCGGACCATGGCGGAGCTTTCGCCCGAGGAGAAGGACCGCATCAGCCACCGGGGCAAGGCCATGGCGCAGGCCCGCGCGTTCCTCCAGGCGCTTGCGGGATGATACCATATCGAGCTGGAACGAGCGGAGGCAGAAGCGATGGAACGCGTCTTCTTCGACAACCCGTTCTGGAACTACTGGGCCCTCACCTTCGCCGTCTTCCTCATCTACCTGCTCTCCTTCGCGTTGGCGGCCATGGACATCCGGGAGGAGCTGGCGGAGGCCCGCCGGAAGGCCCAACAGCGCCGTGGCCGGGTTCAGCCGCGCTTCGAACATCCCCTAGCGGACCGGACCGTGGCCGCGACCCTGGACCCAGGCCTGAACCGCACGCTGCCGGAGCACCTGCGGTGGGTGTACGACCAAGTAGACGTGATCGCGAAGAGGTTGGGGATCCAGGCCCGCATCCTCGTCTACGAGGACTCCAAGGGCCACCCCCTCATCCACCTCACGGACGGCCAGCGCCTGGTGAGCTACCGGCTGGACAAGACCCTGGTCCAGCAGGCGCGTTCCGGAGACCTCGAGAAGCTGCGGGAGGCCCAGGACCGGATTACGCGCTTCATGCGGCTGGAGTGGCTGGGGGACGAGACGGCCATGCAGCGGACCACGGAGCTCGCCCGGGAGGCCCGGCAGACCGCCAAAGCCGAGCCCACTGCCCGGGCACCCGAGGCGGTGGCCGCCAATCCCGGGGAGGAGACCCAGGCGGCCCACTCGCGGCGATCCTCACAGGACTGATCCCCCTGGGTCTCGGAGCAGGGCCAGACGGGCCACGGGGATCGGAGGGGCGCCGAGCTGGAGCAGCTCGTCGTGGAAGGCTTTGAGCCGGAACGAACCGTGTTGCTCCCGCTCGCGGTCCTGCCGCAGCTTGCGGAGCATGAGCTTTCCCAGGGTGTAGTTCAGGTAGCCGGGATCAAAGGTCCCCCGCACCGCCTCCTTCTCCGCGGGCAAAGGTTCCAACAGGGCATCCTCCACGAACCGCCGCGCCGCCTCCTGAACCGTCATGCCCTGGGTGTGCATGCGGATGCTCACCACGAAGCGCACGGCCCGCAAAAGGGCGTCCTCCAGCTGCGCGAACCGAAGCTTCGCGTCTCCGTACCCGCTTTGCACCATCATCTCCTCCGCGTAGTGCGCCCACCCCTCGACGAAGGAGTACGCGTGGAAGGCCTTCCGAATCGGAGAAGAGATTCGGCGCACGTGCAGGAAGTGGACGTGGTGCCCGGGGTAGACCTCGTGCACGCTCGTGTTCTGGAGGGTGTACCGGTCGAACCGCCGGAGCCACGACTCCTTCTGATCCGGCGTCCACGCGGGATCCGGCAGGGTGAGGTAGTAGTATGAGTCGGTGCTCGCCTGCTCAAAGGGGCCCGCGGTGTCCATGACGGCGAAGGCCCACCGCAGGAACGGCGGTGTGGGGGCGATGTGGAGCCGGTCCTCCTCGGGAAGTGTTATGAGGTCGTGGGCTTCCAGGAAGGCGCGGAGATCTTGGACGATGCGCTGGACTTCCGGGATCAGTTCCTCCTCCCTTGGGTGCTCTGCGTGCAGCCGCTTGGCCACCTCCGCGCAGGTCGCATGAGGGTCGATGCGCCGGCTCACCGCCTCCAGCTCCTCCCGCAGTCGGAGGACCTCCCGTTCTCCGATCTCCAGCAGCGCGGCGAGGTCGATCATAACCCGCTCCCCCGCCCACAGCATCCGGCGGAAGAGGTCCTCGCCGAGGGCGAACGTCTCCGTGGCCCTGGGGAGGACCTCCTCCGCGAGGAATCCGAGGAACGCGCGTAGGGCAGAGGCGGCCTGTGCGTTCGCCTCGAGGAGCTGGCCGCGGACGGAAGGAGCAGCTTGCGCCGCAGCCCGCGGGACGTCCTCCTCCAGGAACTGCAAAACCCCCTTGAAGACCTCTACGGCCACTTCTACGTGCGGCCTGGCATACGGACCCACTAGCGTCTGCCGAGCCGTCTCGAGGAGAGAGGGTACCTGTCGCTGGTACGCCGCGAGGTGCGTCAGGCGCTCGTCCAGGGGCGCGTAGTCCCGCTTGAGGTAGTGGGTGATGTCCACCAGCTGGTGGTAGGTGAGGGGGTTCCGCTCGAAGGCACGGAGGTCTTCGAGGGTGAAGAGCTCTTGGTCGATGGCCGCGAGGGCCACCTCTCGGTCGAGGCGCTGGTCAGGGGAGAGGGTCTGCGGGTCGATGGCCTCGAACCGCCGCCGCCACGTCCGGAGGTCGCGGGCGCGCGCATCTAGGGTCGCCGGGTCATACCGGCCTGCCTGTCCGTCGTACTCGTGGCGGCCTAGCTCGGAGGCCCACAGCGGGTAGAAGGCGAAACACGACGTCAGGAATGCTTCAGCGAGTGACGCAAACGCCTGTTGCATGAGTCCCCCCGTCCTTACGGGCCGTTGACGCCCTTTGTCCGGCACCGCTACAGTGGGAACGGTGAACGGGGCGTGGCGCAGGGGAAGCGCGTCGGCTTTGGGAGCCGAAGGTCGCCGGTTCAAATCCGGCCGCCCCGACCAACCCGCATCCCACCTCCCGTGACCCCAAGGTCGCAGGATCCCTCCACCAGGCCGTGGTACAGGGTCCGGAGCTGTTCCCCCACCACCTCAAGCCGATGCCCCTCCGCAAACACCCGTGCCTCCCGGGCAAGCCGCTCCCGCAGTTCCGGATCATCCCGCAGCTCCTGGATGTACGCCGCAAAGGTGTCCGGATCCTCCGCGAGGAGGCAATTCACCCCGTGGGTGAACCGGTCCAGGAAGCAATCGACCCGGCGGAGCAAAAGCGGCTTTCCGCTGGCAGCCGCCTCCAGCACCGCGATCCCTTCGTTCTCCACCGCACTAGGGAAGAAGAACACGTCCCCCGCGGCATAGGCGTCCAGCACGTTCTCCACGTACCCCGTAAACCGCACGTTTTCCGGCGCCCGCTCCAAGACCCGCAGGGTCTCTGCCTTCACCGCCTTGGGGATGGGGCCGAACCACACGAACCGGACGTCAGGGACCCGCCGGGCGGTCTCGCAGAAGAGCTCGATGCCCTTGCGCAGGAGCACGAGTCCCACCGCGAACACCACGAATCCATCCAGGCGATACCGGGATCGCCCCCGCAGGCGTCGTCGGGGATCCGGGCTGAACCGCCGCACGTCTACCCCGTTGCTCACCACCGCCACAGGGGCTTGCACCCCGTGCTGCTGCAGGACCCGAGCGGTATAGGGGCTTGGGGCGATCACCAGGTCCGCCCGGTTGTAGAAGTACCGAAGGTAGCGGCCGAGGACGGGGGCCACGGCGTCGCTCAGCAGGAAGGAGTTCGCGAAGTCCTCTGCGGTGGTGTGGGCATGCGCCACCACGGGCCGGTGAGCCGCGGTGCGCTCCAGGAGCAGCAGGGAGAGGGGGCCCGTGGAGTGCAGGTGGAGCACGTCGTGGGGTGTCCGGGGGTGGACGGTGACGTCTAGTCCGACCCGCCGCAACGCCTCCACGTGGTTGCGGTACGCGGTGCGGATCCCGCCGCTCGGCAACAGGGCGGGACGGTACTCGTAGTACACGCAGACCCGCACCCGGCGCATCTCCCTCCGTGTGACCTTTTTAGAAACTGTTCGACGATTCTGCAGACACCCCTTCCGGTAGCCAAACCCGGCCACCTCAGGTATACTAATAGTGCCCATCAATCTGTCCAGGGTCGGTCCATGGGGCCGCTCTAACGGACAGGATGCCGGCGGCCCCGCGTGACGTTGCACCACCTCGCTGCGGCACTCGAGGCGACCAACTCGGTTCGCAAAGGGGGTGACAGACGTGTCCAACGCGCGGGAGACCCAAGGTCGCTTGACGGTTGGGATCCTGTCCACCTACCCTCCCCGGGAGTGTGGCATCGCCACCTTCAGCCGGGACCTGGTCCGGGAGCTCCGGGAGGCGGGCGTACGGCCCGTGGTGGTGGCCATGGACGACGAAAACGGTGCGTACCGGTACGGCCCGGAGGTCGGGGAGCGGATCCGGGAGGCGCATTTGGAGGACTACCGCGCCGCGGCCCTGCGCTTGAACCGGGAACCGGTGGATGTCGTGAACGTCCAGCACGAGTTCGGGATCTTCGGCGGGGAGTGGGGAGAGAATCTCCTGGAGTTCCTTGACTGTCTGGAGCGGCCCGTGGTGACCACCCTGCACACGGTCCTTTCCAACCCGCCCACAAAGGCCCGGCAGATCCTGCGGACGCTTTGCCGTCGCTCCGCGGCGGTGGTGGTCCTGAGTCCTTCCGCGGTGGACCTGCTGGAGGAACGCTACGGCGTCCCCCGTAGCCGGGTCCACATGATCTGGCACGGCGTACCAACGGTGGACCGAGTTCCGCGGGAGGTGGCGAAGGCGCGGTTGGGGCTCGTGGGCCGATGGGTGCTCACCACCTTCGGACTGGTGAGCCCGGGCAAGGGCATCGAGGACGTCCTGGACGCCCTGCCCGCGATCGCAACGGTGTCCCCCAACGTCCTGTACCTGGTGCTCGGGGAGACCCATCCCAACCTCCGGCGGCGGGAAGGGGAGTGGTACCGCGCGATGTTGCTGGAGCGGGTGCAGCGCCTTGGGATCCAGGACCTGGTTCGGTTCGAGAACCGGTACATGGACGATGAGGAACTCATTCGGTACCTCCAGGCCACGGACGTCTACCTGACCCCCTATCTCAATCCTGACCAGATCGTGAGCGGCACCCTCTCTTGGGCCATGGCCTGCGGGTGCGCGGTGGTGAGCACGCCTTACCGGTATGCGCAGGACGTGCTCAACGACGGCCGCGGGGTGCTTGTCCCCTTCCGGTCGCCGAAGGCCATCGCCACCGCGGTGATCGACCTCCTCTCGGATCCCGAGCGCCGGGAGCGGGTTGGAGAGCGGGCTTGGCAGTTCGCCCAGCAGATGCGCTGGCCCGTGGTGGCCCGCATGTACGCCTCCCTCTTCCGGCAGGTGGTCCACTCGGTGCAAGTGGAGGCGGCGGTGTAGGTGGCGATGGGACGGAGAGGGGGAACCGTACCGCTTGCTGCGGTCCGGTGGACCCATCTCAGGCGCCTCACCGACCACTTCGGGATCCTCCAGTTCTCCCGGGGAAAGCAGCCGGACCGCGCAAGCGGCTACACCGCGGATGACAATGCGCGGGCCCTGGTGGTGGCGGCCCGGACCGGGCAGGCGAGCTTGGCCGCTACGTACCTGGAGTTTCTGGCCCGGAGCCTGCGGTCGGATGGGTGGTTCCACAACGTGTGGGTGAGTGACCGCATCCGAGCCGTGTACTGGCCCTCGGAGGACTGCCAGGGCCGGTGCCTTTGGGCCCTGGGCGAAGTGATGGCCTCCTCGCTTCCGGATCCGCTGCGGCGCGCCGCGGAGGACCTCTTCAACCGAGCCCTGCCTACGGTGCGGGCGCTTCGCACCTGTCGGGGCCGCGCGAACGCCCTGCTCGGACTGGTGGCTGCGGGAGCCTGGGATGCGGCGGAGGAGGTGGGACAGGCCCTCTATCGGCAGCTCCGGATCACCCCGGATGCGTGGCCCTGGCCTGAGCCGGTGCTCACCTACGAGCTTGCCCGGGTTCCACTTGGCCTGCTGCGGGCGGCACTCCTCCACGAGGCCTGGGCTGAGGTGGCGCTGCGCACCCTGGACTTCCTGCTGGAGGTGATGATCGAGGACGGCGTCGTGGTCCCCGTGGGGAACCGGGGGTGGTACCCGCGGGGCGGGCGGAAGGCGCGGTGGGACCAGCAGCCCGTGGATCCCGGAGCCCTGGTGGAGGCGTGTGTGGAGGCGGAGCGGTGGACCCAAGACCCTCGGTACCGCGACGCCGCAGACCGTGCCTGGCGGTGGTTCTTCGGGGAAAACCTCCTCGGCGTGTCCCTCGTGGATGAGGAGGGGGCCTGCCGGGACGGCCTTGGGCCCGACGGCCCCAACGAGAACCGCGGGGCGGAGGCGTGCCTGGCGTACCTGTTGGCGGCCCTAAGCCGAAACGTGTAGGATGCGGGTGGCCATCCTCGCCCCCATCGCCTGGCGCTGCCCGCCCCGGCACTACGGCGGGTGGGAGCAGGCCGTCAGCACCCTGACGGAAGGACTCGTGCGGGCGGGGGTGGAGGTCACCCTGTTCGCCACGGGGGATTCCCTCACGCAGGCAGAGCTCCGGAGCGTGGTTCCGCGCCCCCTCATGGAGGACCCCGAGCTGCGGGCGGGCTCCCGAGGGTATGAGATCCTGCACGCGGTCCGGTGCCTCGAGCAGGCAGAGGCTTTTGACCTCGTGCACAACCATGCAGGCTCCTTCGTGGTCTCCTACGCGCCCTTCCTCACCCGTCCCCTCGTCACCACCCTCCACGGCTCGGGCGCAGAACCCGACAGCGCGGTCCTTTACCGGCACTTCCGCCACCTCCCCTACATCGCCATCAGCCACGCGGAGCGCCGCATCCTCCCGGAGCTGAACTACGTAGCCACCATCCACCACGGGGTTGAGGTGGACCGCTTTCCCTACGGCGATACGCCCGGGGAGTTCCTGCTCTTCGTGGGACGGATCGCACGGGTCAAAGGGGTCCACACCGCCATCGCCCTTGCCCGTCGCACCGGGATCCCGCTGGTGATCGGCGGGATCGTGCCTCCGGAGGAGGAGGCCTACTTCGCCCGGGAGGTGGAGCCGTACCTGGATGGGGAGCTCGTGCGGTTCATCGGCCCTGTGACCGCGGAGGAGCGCAACGCCCTCAGTTGCCGGGCTCTAGCCTTCCTGCACCTCGTGGAGTACGAGGAGGCGTTCGGGCTCACCATGATCGAGGCCATGGCCTGTGGCCTCCCGGTGATCGGAACCCGTCGGGGCGCGATCCCCGAGGTGGTGGCCCACGGCCGCACGGGGTTTGTGGTGGACGGCTTAGAGGATGCGGTGGAGGCGGTAAGACGGATCCGGGAGATCTCCCGGGAGGCCTGCCGGGCGTGGGTGGAGGAGCGCTTCAGCGCCCAACGGATGGTTGGAGAGCACCTCCGGGCCTACGAGCAGATCCTCCTCGACCGCCGCTAGGCCGATCCGTCCCGTTGGGCCTGGAGGGCCACCTCCCGGGCCCAGGCCATGATCCGTTCCCGGGGAACGGAGGCGACGGCCACCACGTGGTCCGCCCCGCCGTAGTAGACCATGAGCCGTCCCCGGTAGAAGACCGCACCGCAGGTGAAGACCACGTTGGGCACAAGCCCCTCCCGCTCGTACGGCTCCTCCGGCTCAAGGATGGGGTGCGTGGACCGGCCCAGGACCCGTCGGGGGTTGGTGAGGTCCAGCAGGGCCGCACCGAGCCGGTAGACCCGGTTTTCGTCCACCCCGTGGTAGATCAACAGCCACCCGTACGGGGTCCGAAGCGGCGGCCCGCCGACTCCCACCCGGTTGCTGTCCCACATCCCCGGCCGGGGTCGCAGGAGGGGACCGTAGTTGTGCCAGTGGCGCAGGTCCTTGCTGCTGCCCAGGTGGATGTCCGGGAAGATGCGGTGCAGCAGGAGGTACCGTCCCTCAAATTGCGTCGGGAAAAGGGCCCCGTTCTTGTTCTCCCACTGCGGGAAGGCAAGGCCGCGGCGTCGGAAGTGCCGGAAGTCCCGGGTGGTGGCGATGGCGATCCGGGTGCGCCAGGGCACCCCGGTGTCCGTGAAGGGGCTGGGGCGCTTGTAGGTGCGGGGCTTGAGGGCTGGGTAGAGACTCGCCGCGGTGTAGCACACGTAGTACTGGTCCCCGATGCGGGTGATGCGGGGGTCTTCCACCCCGAGCCGCTCCCAGGGGTTGTTGACGTCGGGCTCGAACACGGGGAGGGGGCTGCGGTAGGCCACCCGGACACCGTCCTCCTCGAGGATGGCGAGCCCGAACCGGGAGATCCAGTCCTCTCCCTGGGCCCGGTACAGGAGGTGCACCCGCCCCTTGTGCACCGCGGCACCCGGGTTGAAGACCCACCGGGACTCCCACCAGTTGCTGGTGGGTAGGAGGATGGGGTTCTCCGGGTGGCGCTCCAGGCGCGGGGCGTCCAGGGCGACGACGGGTGGGGCGGACAGCTCCATGGCGTTGACCTCCTCCCGGCTCCTACCAAGCCTTCAGCATAACACGTGCCACAAGCCCCCGCGCCTACTGCTCAACGCAAACATCCTCATGGGTTGTTCCGGGGCGTGCCCGGGGAGTGGGACCGGATCAGGGCCTGGGGAAAGGGGGGCGGGGGGGGACAGACGTTGCGGGGATAGACCTCGTGCGGTACAATCGCGGGTGGCGTGGGGACGTAGCTCAGCTGGGAGAGCGCCGCGTTCGCAACGCGGAGGTCGGCGGTTCGAATCCGCTCGTCTCCACCAAGGGCTCTTCTGCGATCCAGCCGCCGGGGTGCCCCATCCAGCCCAGAAGTGTCAGTCTGTTACGATAAGGAGGCGGATGCGGAGCACCCGAAGAAAGGCCCGTTCTTCCCTTGGCGACCGGCTTAGCGGTTGGCTCTTGCGGATCTCCGTCGCCGCCGCAGGCTTAGCCCTGCTACTCCTTCTGGCTGCCGTGGGGATCGTGGCGGCGGCCCGGCAGGTCCTCCCGGACGTCTCGTTGCTCTACGCTCCCCCGAGCCAAGCGACCCGCATCTACGCGGCCAATGGGGAGCTGATCGCAAGCCTCTACCATGAGAACCGGGCCTACGTGCGCCTATCGGCCATCCCCCGGGTGCTGCAGCAGGCGGTGATCGCCATCGAGGACGAGCGGTTCTATGCCCACCAGGGCATCGATCTCATCGGGATCGGGCGGGCCCTGTGGGTGAACCTCACTCGGAACCGGATCCTCGAGGGTGGGAGCACCATCACCCAGCAGCTTGCCCGCCTCTTGTTCTTAACCCCGGAGCGCACCCTGGCCCGCAAGCTGCACGAGATGCTGCTGGCCCTGGAGATCGAGCGCCACCTCACCAAGGAGGAGATCCTGGAGCGCTACCTCAACCAGGTGTACTTCGGCCACGGCGCCTACGGGGTGGAGATGGCGGCCCGGGTGTACTTCGACAAAGGTGTGGGCGAGCTCACGCTTCCCGAAGCGGCCCTCCTGGCCGGGCTCATCCAGGCTCCCTCCCGGTACGACCCCTTCGAAAACTTCCCCGCCGCAAAGCGCCGGCAGGAGCAGGTATTGCGTAAGATGGCGGAGCTCGGCTTTCTCACGCCTCAGCAGGCGGAGGCCGCCCTGCGCGCCCCCTTGAAGCTGCGCCGCACACCCATCAACGCAGGTCTCGTGGGGATCCGAGCCCCCTACTTCGTCTCCTACCTTCTCCCGTTCCTGGTTCAGCGGTACGGGGAAGAGCGGGTGTACCGGGGAGGGTTGCGGGTCTACACCACGCTCGATGTCCGGCTTCAGGAACTGGCCCAGCGGGTGGTCCGCTTGGGCGTGGCGGAGGCGAGACGGCTCCGGGTGTCCCAGGGAGCGCTTGTGGCCATCGACCCGCGCACCGGGCATATCAAGGCCATGGTGGGCGGGGTGGACTTCCGGCAGTCCCAGTTCAACCGGGCCTGGCAGGCGCGCCGGCAGCCAGGGAGCGCCTTTAAGCCCTTCATCTACGTCACGGCCCTGGAACGGGGATTCTCCCCGGAGCGCACCCTTCTCGACGAGCCCGTTCGGTATCGCATCCCCGGATTCGGCACCTGGGAGCCAAAGAACTACGACCGGAAGTTCTGGGGACCGATCTCCCTGCGGCAGGCGCTCGAGCACTCCCGGAACATTCCTGCCGTCCGCCTGCTGGCTGAGCTGGGACCTCACGCGGTGATCGAGACCGCGCACCGCATGGGGATCCAAAGCCCCCTTGCGCCCAACCTCTCCCTGGCCCTCGGCACCTCGGAGGTGACGGTCCTGGAGATGGCCTCCGCCTACGGCACCCTGGCGGCCGGCGGGATCTACACCCAACCCGTGGCCATCACCCGGGTGACGGATCCTGCAGGCCGGGTGCTCGACGAGTTCTCCCCCGAGCGCCGCATCGCCCTGCAGCCGGAGGTCGCCTACGCCATGACGGACCTCCTCCGGGGGGTGATCCTGCGGGGGACCGGGCACGCGGCCGATATCGGTCGTCCGGCCGCGGGAAAGACAGGGACCACGGACGACTACCGCAACGCCTGGTTCGTGGGCTACACCCCGGAGCTCGTGGTGGCGGTCTGGGTGGGCAACGACGACAACACGCCCATGCGGGGCGTGGTCGGAGGGAACGTCCCCGCGCGGCTTTGGGCCCAGTTCATGCGGGCTGCCCTGGCGGGTCAGCCGCCCGTGGACTTCCCGCGCCCGGAGGCATCCACCACACCGCAGTCCTCCGTCCGGGAGGCACCGGAGCTCCAGGGGCTTGTGATCCTCTCGCCCGCAGACAACGCGGAGGTCCGACCACCCTTCGTCGTAGAGGGGAAGGCCGCGCCGGAGAGCCGGGTCCGGATCGAGGTGGTCCTGGAGGGAGGATTTGGGCCGGTGCGGATCACGGAGGCGGAGATCCCTACGTCCGCGGACGGTTCCTTTACCTTTTCCGTGGACCCTCCGATGCGGGTTCCGGGATCCCGGTACGTGATCACGGTGACCGCATCAAGCCCCCAAGGATCCCGGAGCGCGGCCACGGTGAGGGTGACGGAGCGCTAGGGGCGGTACAATGGTCTTGAGGCCATCGGAAGGGGTCGAAGGCTATGGCGGGACACTCCAGGTGGCACAACATCCGGTTCCGGAAGGAGAAGGCAGACCGGGAGCGCGGTAAGCTCTTCAGCAAGCTCGCCCGGGAGATCATCGTGGCGGCCCGGGAGGGAGGCGGAAACCCGGATATGAATGCCCGGCTGCGCCATGCCATCGAGCGGGCCCGGGAGGCCGGGATGCCCAGCGAGAACATTCAGCGGGCCATCGCCCGGGGGACCGGAGCCGTCGGCGGGGAGCACTACGAGGAGGTGACCTACGAAGGCTACGGACCCGGCGGGGTGGCCATCTTGGTACGGGCGGCCACGGACAACCGCAACCGTACTGCCTCGGAGATCCGCTCCATCTTCCACCGGATGGGCGGTAGCCTGGCCGAGGCCGGGGCCGTGGCATGGATGTTCGACCGGAAGGGCATCATCCAGGTGGACCGGGACAGGGTGTCCGAGGACGACCTCCTGATGGTTGCCCTGGAGGCCGGAGCTGAGGATGTTCGGTCGGACGACGGGACCTTTGAGGTGGTCACAACCCCGGAGGACCTCGGCCGGGTCCGGGAAGCGTTGGTCCAGGCAGGGATCCCGGTTGGCCGGGCGGAGATCACCCTCGTCCCGAGATCCACGGTCCCCGTCACGGGCCCGGAGGCGGAGCGGGTACTGCGGCTTCTCGAGGCCCTGGAGGACCTGGACGACGTCCAGCAGGTCTACGCAAACTTCGACATCCCCGAGGAGATCCTCCAACGGGTGAGCTAGCCCGCGGTCAAACCCCTTGCAGGGGGCGTCCGTGCCGGTGGAGAATCAAACAAAGGTTCGCAGTTCGGCCGTGACCGTGGTGGGGTTTGATCCAGGGCTTCGGGCCACGGGGTACGCGGTGGTCCGGACCGGGTCGGGAGGACCGGAGCTGGTGGAGGCGGGTGTGATCCGCGCCGGCTCTGCCGTCCGCTTCGAGTCCCGACTCCAGGAGATTTACGTGGAGGCCCGCGCCCTGCTGGAGGAGGTAAAGCCGGACCTGGTGGTGCTGGAGGACGTCTTCAGCCATCCCCGGTTCCCGCACGCGGTGATCCGCATCGGGCACGTGCGAGGGGTCCTGTGCCTGGCCGCAGCCCACGCCTCGATTCCGGTTCTCTCCCTCCCGCCTGCAGAGGTGAAGCGGGCCGTGACGGGGAACGGCCGGGCGCCGAAGGCCCAGGTGCAGGCCGCGGTGTGCGCGCAGCTGAACACCCAGGGCAAGATGGCCCACCACGCCGCGGATGCCATGGCCCTGGCCCTCGCGGTCCTGCGGCGGGAGGGACGAAGGCCGTGATCGCGTACCTGCGGGGAAGGGTCCTGCAGCGCACGGAGTTCGGAGCGGTGGTGGAGTGCGGGGGGGTGGGCTATGAGGTGGTGCTCCCCGCCTACCTCGCGGATTCCGGGATCCGGGAAGGGGAGGAGGTGGCCCTCTACATCTCGTACCAGGTGCACACCAACCAGCCAAAGCCCATGCTGGTGGGCTTTCGGAGTCCGGTGGAGCGGGAGTTCTTCGAGCGGTTCATCACCGTGGACGGCCTGGGACCCGCCCGGGCAGTCCGGGCCATGGTCTGTCCCGTGCACCAGATCGCGGATGCCATCGAGCGGCGGGACGTGGCGTTCCTTAAGCAGCTCCCGGGCCTAGGAGCCCGCAGCGCGGAGAAGATCGTCGCTGCCCTGCACGGGAAGATGGGGAAGTTCGCCCTGCTCCGGGAGGAGGCGCTTTCCGCGCGGGCAACGGTGGACTTCCGGGAGGAGGTGCTGGACGTCCTCATCCACCAGCTCGGGCACCGACCCGCGGAGGCCCGCCGGATGGTGGAGGAGGCCCTCCGCCGGAACCCCGGGATTAGCTCCGCGGAGGACCTCTTCCAGGAGGTGTACCGGGTGCATCGGGAGGGGAAGCGGTGAGTCGGGAGCGGTTTACGAGCGCCTCGGTTCCACCGGAGGAGACCGCGTTCCTGCGCTCCCTCCGGCCTCGAACCTTGGACGAGTGCGTGGGACAGGTGAAGGTGCGAGAGGGGCTACGCATCGCCATCCAGGCGGCGAAGGAGCGGGGAGAGGTTCTCGACCACATCCTCCTGCACGGGCCTCCGGGACTGGGAAAGACCACCCTGGCACACGTGATCGCCGCGGAGATGCAGGCAAACCTCGTGCAGACCTCCGGCCCGGCTCTGGAGCGAGGCGGAGATCTGATGGGGATCCTCACCAACCTGGAGGAGGGAGACATCCTGTTCATCGACGAGATCCACCGGCTCGGCCGGGCGGTGGAGGAGCTGCTGTACCCCGCGATGGAGGACTTCTGCGTGCACTTCGTCCTCGACCGAGGGGTCCACGCCCGCACCCTCCGCTACCGGCTCCGCCCCTTCACCCTCATCGGCGCCACCACCCGGGCAGGATTGCTGAGCGCACCGCTCCGAGAGCGGTTTGGGATCTTCTTCCACCTGGACTTCTACACCCCGGAAGAGCTGGCGCAGGTGGTCCGGCGGTCGGCCCGGATCCTGGGGGTGGAGATCACGGAGGAGGGCGCGCAGGAGATCGCCCGCCGGTCGAGGGGTACACCCCGGATCGCCAACCGCCTGCTGCGCCGGGTGCGGGACTTCGCCCAGGTGCGGGCGGACGGTCGGATCACGCGGGAGGTGGCCGCGGAGGCCTTGAGCTTCGAAGGCGTGGACGAGCTGGGATTGGATGCGCTGGATCGGGCGTTTTTGCGGGTGATCGCGGAGACGTATGGTGGCGGGCCCGTGGGGATCGAGGCCATCGCCGCCTCCCTCAACGAGGAGCCGGATACCCTCGTGGAGGTGGTGGAGCCCTACCTGCTCAAGATCGGGTTGGTGGTCCGTACGCCCGCAGGCCGCCGCGTCACGCCCGCGGCCTATGCCCACCTGGGACTCTCCCCATCCAAGTCCCAAAGCCTGTTCTGACGCACACGGCTACGGGCAGGCTCCCGCCCACCGGGCCTCCGCGAACTCCTCGAAGGAGATGGGCTGGCGCACGAGCTGGTACTGAACAGCAAGCCGCATCTCCGCCTCAAACCCTCTCCGGCTCAGGCATCCGTTCCCCCACCCACCCCAGATCTTCCGGAACATCTCCACCACGAAGGGGCGCTGCAGCCCCGCGAAGTACTCTCGGGTCCGGGGGTGCTCCATGAGCTCCGTAGCAAGCCGCTCGGGCGAGGTCCGGCGGGCGTACTCCAGCCCCTTGCGGGTGGCCCGCACTACCCGGCCCACCAGATCCGGATCCCGCTGGATCACGTCTTCCCGGGTCACCAGCATGAGAGAGATTGTACGGTCTGTTCCATACCACTCCCGATGGTCCCGGTCGGCCCAGGCCCGCACCAGGGCGTATGCCAGACCTTCTAGCAGCACCCGGGTAGTGATGGGTTCCCAAGACGGAAAGGCATCCACCCGGCCCGTGAGGATAGCGCTATAGATGACTGCCGGATCCGCGCCTATTGGTAGAAACCGCACATCGCGCTCGGGATCCAGCCCTGCCTTCTTCAGGAAGACCTGAGCGGCCATCCACGACCCCGCGCCCGGCAGGCTAAATCCAACAATTCGGCCCCGCAGGTCCTGTACGCGCTTGATCTGGTCCTTGAGCACGTTGCGCACCACAAGGCTCCAGACCTCCCGATCATATAAGGAGAGGACGGCCTTAAAGGGAGACCCACCCAATCGTGCGAGAGGGACGTGGATGAATGCCAGCTGGCCGAAATCGAACTCTCGGGCCATAATAGCGGTCCGCATCGCTGCACCTGAGCCTAAAGTTAGCCGGGTTATCTCAATACCCTCCTCCTCGTAAAAGCCTCGGGCTAACGCCACGAAGGTGGGTACAGTTTGTGCATAGTCAAGCACAGCTCCTAGCTGGATCCAGTGCCGCACTTGAGCATGGGATGGACCGGCCACCAGGAGAATCCCTGTCAGCACTCCGCACACCCACCGTATCATCTTTGTCCTCTCTCTTCCTTCTATCCCGGGTTCCTTAAAATTAAAATAGCGCATTTACCGAGCGGCTTCCTGCAAGAGGCGGGTCTGCGCTTCCTCCATGGCACGGGTCCAGGCGCCCTTCTCCCGGTATAGCCGGATGGCGCCGGGGTGGTACGGAATGGTAACTCCGGGGTCCACGTACCGCCGCGTGGCCCACTCCCCGAAGTTCTGGTGCAAAGGCCACAGCTTGTGATTCTGCTCCCACAGGGTCCGGACAACCCGGTACACCACCGCCTCATCCAAGTCCTTGCGGGTAAGGAGGTAGATGTCCCTCGCCACCACCCAAACGTCCTCCACTACGCCCGCATGCCGCTTCGCTTTCAGGCGCGCCGCATAGAAACCGGGCACTGCCTCGCGCAGCCGGCGCTGTCCCACCTCGTCCCCGCAGATGGACAGAGCCCGCAAACCGATGGTGGCGTCCGCCTCCTGCACGTCGGCAGAACCTAAAGAATGCAACGCAGAGTCCGCCCGGCCCGCCACCAGAGCCCGCATACCCTCGCCCACGGTGGATACCGGGACCACTTGCACGTCATTCCACGTGAGCCCGCACGAGGCAAGGTTACCGTAGGTGCTGAACCAAACCGAGAGGTGCGCGGAGTACACACCTGTGACCCGCCGCCCGCGCAAGTCCAACACTGTGCGGAATGGGCTGGCTCGCCGTGCCCACTGTGCCACGTAGAGAGGCCCGCCCCGTACCGCTAGGCGGATGTTGGGAGAGGGCTGGTACGGGTTCCTGCCCCCAACTTTCAGGCGGTCCGGGCCGCGGTAGGCCATAGCCGCTTCATCAGCGGGCACCACTCCTAGCTCGAGCTCGCCCGTATTAAGGAGCGGGAGGAAAGTGCTGCTGCCGCTGTAGGGCCGTACGATCGCGCGCAGACCCCCGTACTCGGTGAGCACCCGTGCGATGCCGCTCCCGAGGGCATAGAAGAGCGTGCCGGGCGGGTTGGTACCGATGGTGAGTGTGGCCGGAGCAGGCCCCGCAGCCACCACGGAAGACATTAGCAGCGCGAAGACAACTACGGCGCCGAGAGCTCCGAGTCTAGACAGTCCCACTCCCCCTCGTGGTGTTCTTCCAGATAAAAGTATACGAGCAAGAGCGAGAAGAGGTCAAGGGGGACCGAGGCGAACTCGTCAGGTTAAACCTCCCCACCCCCGCCCCATCTTCTGGGTAAGGAGGATGGAATCCGGATCCCAGCTGACCTACCGAGAGCGCATCCCCGACTCCCGCCACCCCCAGGGGGTCCGCTCAAGCCTGGTCCAGACATGAGTTGCAGTGCCGCTCCATCTCCCTCACCGCCCGCGCCTTCCGCTGCGACCGCAAGACCGTCCGGACCTGGGTCCGGCGCTACCTGGAGGGGAAATGAGTCCGCCCTCACCGACCGCCGACAGGGTAAACCCCCTCCTCAGGTAGACCCCTCCCGCTCAGGAAGCAGCAGATAGTCGAGCTCCGACGCCGAAATCCTCACCTCGGAGCGGGGCGTGCGGCTCTCGACCGCCACCATCAACCGGATCCTGCACGCCCACGGGCTCATCCGGCGCCGCCTGGCCCAGGAGGTCCAGAAGACAATCTTGCTCCCCGCTATCCAGGCCCGGCTCCTGCCCGCCTACGAGTACACCGCCAAAGATGTCGCCACCGGCATCGTCTTCGTCTGCTCAACTCCCCGTGCTTTATCTACCTGCTCTTCCGGCACATGATCCGCTGCGGCGTCAATCCAATCGGTGCGGGCGAAGCGGCCCTCGGCGTTCACCCGTCTCATCGAGGAGGGCTACGGAGCCGCTTCACGACCATCCCGGTCCGAGCGCCT
>FWWL01004251.1_pt1 | contig 24533 bp, 18 predicted proteins | sample 2228331 | NCBI WGS metagenome assembly FWWL01 (sample SAMEA103939775, study PRJEB20133) | metagenome | reverse complement strand
CTGTTGACCAAATAGTGCTTCGCAAGCAATATCTGTCTGATGCAGAACATTGCCATAGAATACTTGACGACCTAAATATTGAGCATTTTATCATTTTACTGCAATCTGTAGAATCAGAAGATACAATCAAATAACGATAGAGAAAAACAAAACTCAGAGTTTCATTTTACTATACTGTCTAACGATGAAATTGCAGAAAGTATTGGTATAAAAAGACAAGCAGAGAAAGTTCGCCTTAAAGACAAATATGGCAGAAAAAGAGATTGCTACATTTATGAAAAAATATTATTAAACGATTAAAAATTAATTCATAAAATTAGATGACTTACCAAATAGTATCATATTCGCCGACTCATAAACATGAAGTATTAGGCATTTTCAAATCCAATTGTCCAAAATACTTTAGTATGGACGAATATTCAGAATTTGAGTATTACTTAGACCATCTTGCAGACGAGAATTTTTTGATAATAAAATGCAATGACATTATTCTTGGGTGTGGCGGGTATTATGTTAATCACGATAAGAAATACTTTGGAATTGCTTGGGTTATGTTTAAAAGATACGAACTTGGATTGTCTAACTTTCTCAGGCTGTCGCAACTTTTTTATGATACAATCATAGAAAAAATCAAGAGCCATCAGTTGGATTATGATGTAATTGTAAATACATCGCAACTTTTGGAAAAAACACTTAATAAATTTGGATTTGAAACTTCGGAAATCATCAAAAATGGTTTTGGTGAAGGATTAGACCATTATGTAATGACAAAAAGGATTAACCGATTATGAAATCAATATCTCAAAGAAAAATTAAATGTATTGGTTGCGGAGCTTTGGTAGAAGACTTAGCAGGAAAACCACATAAATACATAGGGGCATCGCAGGGTTGTTGGAACTTGTATGGTGAAGTTTTGGCAAAAGAATACGGAGAGTACAACTATCCGCAATTAACACACAGACTAACAGTTGATACCTACGCAATTCAACATCCGGGTGAACCCAACAGACAGTCAATTCAATCAGTAAATGTTCACTTAATTAGCCTCTATTTGATTTTAGTAAAGGGATATGACGGTGAAACAGCTACAAAAAAAATGGGCGAAATCTTATCAAAAGAGCCGAGATTTCAATGGTTAGAGCCACCATCACCTATTGGGAATATTACCGTTGCTGATGTATTGACTGCTACCAATCAAGAAGAGCACGAGAAAAAAGTAAGAGAGTGGGCAGAGAATGTTTGGAATAGTTGGTATTCAAAACACACACAGACAATTAAAACACTTGTGAATGACAGTTTTTGAACAAAAAAAGAAACCCGAACCAATAATAGCCGTTTGCTACAATGAGGGCTGGAGTGGCCAAATCAAGTGCAATGCTTCTATCAACATTTGTGCTTGGTTGACAGTAAGCTGCTCTCAATTCTCCCACTGCGGCAAGTGGCAAAATGTTATACCTTATTGAAAAAAATAATGAATATGACTATTAATTTATAAAATTAAATAAAAATGAAAAAAGCATTAAAACTAAATCTAATAAGCATTTTGCTTGTTATTTCAACTGCCTCATTCGCACAGCAAGTAGCGGCGGGAGGGCGGCACTCTCTTGCCATTTGTACCGATAGCACAGTGCAGGCATGGGGGTATAATGGATATGGCCAATTGGGAAATGGAGATGTGATGGAACAGCATTCGGGAACACAAGTAATAGGATTAGACGGAATAGTTCAGGTGGCGGGTGGTTTGTTCCATTCTTTGTTTGTAAAAAGTGATGGTACTGTTTGGTCATGTGGCAGAAATTCTTTGGGTAATTTGGGTGATGGAACAAATACCGATAAAACTACTCCAGTTCAGGTATTGGGACTAACAAACGTAATTCAGGCAGCAGGTGGGGGTGAGCATTCTCTATTTTTAAAAAGTGATAGCACTGTTTGGGCTTGTGGAAATAATTCGTCTGGACAATTAGGTGATAATTCGAATATAAATAGAAATACACCGGTACAGGTAAGTGGATTATCCGGTGTTATACAAGTGGCAGCCGGTGCAGAGTTTTCTCTTTTCCTAAAAGCAGACGGAACAGTTTGGACTTGTGGACACAATGGTTATGGCCAATTTGGGAATGGAACAAACACATCAAGTAAAGTTCCTGTTTTGGTAGGTAGTTTATCTGGCATAATTCAGATATCAGCTGGAGAATGGCACTCACTTTTTCTTAAGAACAATGGAACTGTTTATTCAAGTGGAAGAAATCAGTATGGTCAGTTGGGAAACGGTACTACTATTGATATGAATATCGCATCCATCATAACAACTTTGTCGGGTATTACACAAGTCGAAGCAGGTGGCTTGCATTCAGTGTTTCTTAAAAATGATGGTTCAGCATGGTCTTGTGGTTTGAACAGCGGAGGAAACAATGATGGACAGTTGGGGGATGGAACGTCAGTTGACAGGCATACACCAGTTCAGGTTATTTCGTCTTGGGGTAGTGGAAGTATTGTTCGGGTAGAAGCAACACGAGAGCATTCCCTTTTTCTTAAATCTGATGGTGCGCTTTGGGCGACAGGCAGAAATAATTACGGACAGTTGGGGAATGGATCTTTTACCAGTTCGAATTCGCTTACTCCTGTATTGTCGAGTGCAGTTTGTGATTTAATTCAAACATCTGTGGATTTGACAGACATAAAGGAAGATGAAATACAAATATTCCCTAATCCAAGCAGTGGAGCATTTTATATAAAATCTTCTATAGAAATTTTACAAATAGAAATAATAAATATTTTTGGAGAAACAGCCGTTTCATTCAAAGATATACCAGAGCCAAGTTTTATTGAAATTAATTTAACTGCCAACTCAAAAGGAGTTTATTTTGTAAGAATAATGAATTCAAGAAAAAACATAATTGTTAAAAGAATATGGATATTATAAGTTCAGCGAGTGATAGCTTAGGTAGAAAACAACGATGGCATAGCAGCACCTGCCCAGAAGTGGCGGGGGCGTGCGAATGCAAATATTGGTGTTCTAAACGAATATTGGTTCACGTAGATAGTAGTGTTCCAAACCGCCACTTCAGATAGTTGCAAAACTTTGTTCGTAATTTTTTATGGTTAAAACGTAGCATGTGATAAAGATGAATGTTCAGAATTAAAATTTGTAAAATTAAACTTATTAGATTAAAAGTTTTAGTATTTAGTATCATGCTGAAAAAAGAGAAATTGCATAGCGACCAAAAAAGTTTAAATGGCTTATTGGACAGTGTGGCAGTAAAAAAGACTGTAACTTGGCTCATAAACAGAAAACCAAACTTTTGCTTAATTTTGGTTTTCTATGACGATCGAAAGTAGATAGAGGAGAAAAGAGCTTCTGACAAAATCTCGATCAAAGGCAAGAACGAACTAACTGACGAAGAGAAAAGAATTTTTGCAACACTAAAGCGTTAGATATAGAACAAAGCAAAACAACTAAATATTCTAAATTTTACGTTTTACCACAACACAGAATTTTTGAAACTTGCAAAATTAAAACATCGGATATTAGGCGAACTCTCAAAAGTAAATGGCTTTGGCAGACAGAAAATCGCAAAATTTGGTGACAATATCATAGAATTATTAAATTAAAAATAAAATGGAAAATAAAAAATCATTACAAGGAGTTGATACAATAGTCATGCGAGTATCTGACATAGAAATATCTAAGAAATGGTATCAAGAAAAATTAGACCTTAAACCAATTCATGATGAGCCAAAATTAAAACTCGTTGTTTTAGATACAGGCAGTCCGACAAGTCTGACGCTTTGGCAAACTGAAAAAGCAATTAATAACAACCCTGACACTTCTTCATATCCAATATTCAGAACACTTGATGCAAAGTCAGCAAATCAGAAATTAAAAGAAAAAGGTATTAAGGTTGGAGAAGTTATTGATGACGGTTTTGTAAGTTATTTTCACTTCTTTGACCCAGACAACAATATTCTTGAAATATGTCAGGTTCACGAATAGACAAGCAAGGACAAAGAACGCACAACAGCCATTTGCTGCAATGGAAGCTGACGTGGTTAAATCAATTGAAGTGCTCCGAAATTCCCCACTTCGGAAGGTGGCTAGACGTTATAGAGCATCATAGGATAACTTAAAACCATTAATACTTTTTAAGTAAGTTCAATGTAAAAGAAAGATGAGCAAAGATAGTAGAAAGATTATCAGATTAAATCCAGAGAACGTCCCAACACCTGTTGGAAAATATTCGCACATTACGATTATTCCTAAAAATTCAGATCTATACACCTTTTCGGGTCAAATTGGAGTAGACAAAAATGGAAATATCCCTGAAGACCTGAATGAGCAAGTGCATAATACATTCAAAAACATCAAGCAGATTTTGGAGAGCCAAAACCTAACCCCTGATGATGTAATAAAAGTAAACATTTGGGCTACAGAAAAAATTGACTGGGATTTCTTATATGCAGAGTGGGAAGCCTTATTTGGTCAAATATATCCCTCAATGACAATTGGATATATAAGAGCATTAGGGCTACCCGAGCTAAAAATTGAAATCGAAATATGGGCATCAAAAATCAGCGATTGATAAACTTCTGGATACCTTCCTATGCTGTATTAAAATAATAATAGCCCAAGTGTTAAAATATCAGTCGCACCCTATTTCACATCGCTACGACTATTTCAGCATGTCAAATAACTCAGACAACTATCAACATGCCCTAGCATTCGCAGGTGTTTTAAGTCCCGTCGGCAAGCCAATGAAAGTGAAAAGTTAAAAGTTAAAAGTTGTAAGCCCTGTCTGCCGGCGATATATCTGCATGTAGGAGGGAACCCATAGGTCAATGCGTATCAACTGCACAACTGACCCGGTAAAGCCCTCCAACTGCCGAAAAGGAAAGGTAGGCGGAAGACAGCCTTCAGGGTCAGAAGCAAGACGATGCACTCTGATGAAAAGCATTTGACCTCCTCGTTTGGCAGGGCCGTAGTAGTACCAACTTTGGGCCACTCGCTCGATACACTTGCCGGCTTATTTTTTACCCGACTTGCTCAAAATCTAAGTTCGTTCATCCCAAGGAGGCCTTCATGCGCCGATTGGGTCACTAAAGGCCAGGGAACTTGGGACTCATGCAACAAAGCCATGACTCGGCAGCATTCCGTTTTGGTTACGCTTGCAGAGGCGGTGACGGGAGACTGCTGTGGCGCCATCATTAAGGAACGCAAGCGAGGTGCACATGCGCCTGGGGCCAAATAGGAGCTGCAGCCGCCTACTTTATTCACGGCAGTCGTGCCGAGGCTGAGGGGCCATTTTTCCTAGAAAAGACTGAAGAGCAAAAGGCAGTACCCGTAAGGAGTACCTGTCAGGCTTTTAGCATAACCTCGCACTTTGTCAAGAATTAGCAAAATGGGTATTTTGTTTAAAGAAACGCCCTTGATGCCCCAACCAAGCTAAACGATGACTGTTTAACTGTCAAATTTTGCTACGCTTCTCGCATTTTCCTTTGAGAGATAGAGATAGCTCTATTCTCTAAAGGTTTCTTTGGCCAATCACCTTGCAACTGTTCACTAAATTTTTAACCAATCTTTCCTTTCTATGAAATCACTACTCAGCCTACTGCTTGCCTTGGTGCTCTGTGCGGGTGCTGCAGTGGCCCAAGTGGCCCGCGTGCAGTTGATCCACAACTCGCCGGATCCTACCGTTGATGTGTATGTCAATGGCAATCTGGCCTTGGATGACTTCGAGTTCCGTACGGCCACGGGTTTTCTCACTTTACCTGCAGGGCTTCCGCTGCAAGTGGCTATTGCGCCGGGCAATAGCACTTCGGTAGCCGATGCGATTGCCACCTTCAACTTGGTGTTGGAGTCCGGGAAGACGTATGCCATTACGGCTTCCGGGGTTGTGGGCGATCCTGACACGCCGTTTACGCTCATTGTCGACGACAATGCGCGGGAGACGGGTTCAGATCCTGACAAGGTGGATTTGAATGTCTTGCATGGCTCGCCTGATGCGCCGCCCGTTGACGTTGTTGTGCGCACTGGAAGCAAAATTGTGTCGAATCTTGCCTATGGACAGTTCACACCTTATCTTTCTGTGGACCCTGGTGTCTATTACTTGGACATTAAGCCTGCGGGCAGTGATGTCATCGTACAGACGTACCTGGCCGACCTGACGGGATTGGGTGGCCAAGCTTTGCGTGTGATAGCTAGCGGCCTGTTGGGTGGCTCGCCTGGCTTTGGGCTTTACGCCGTGTTGTCTGGCGGCGGGGTGGTGGAGTTGCCGGCCTCTCCTGTGGCCCGCGTTCAGGTCATCCATAATGCCATTGCCCCTACGGTGGACGTGTATGCCGGAGATGTGCTGCTGATTGATGACTTTGAGTTTCGCACTGCTACTCCTTTCATTTTTGTGCCTGCTGAAATAGACATTGATCTAGGTGTTGCCCCTGAGAATAGTACTTCTGCCGATGATGCCATTGCGACTTTTACGGTGAACTTAGAAAACGGTAAGACTTATATTGTTACCGCTTCGGGTATTCTTGGTGACCTCAGTGCACCTTTCGGATTAAACATTAACGATAAGGCTCGTGAGTTTTCCACGGATACTGCTAGCGTGAACATCGCCGTGCTGCATGGCTCGCCCGATGCGCCTGCGGTGGATGTGGATGCTGTCTTTGTGGCCAATGATGTCATTGCAGGACTGGCCTACGGCGAATTTACGGACTATCTGAGTCTGCCTCCGGCGAAGTACGACTTTGCGGTGCGCGCAGCGGGCGACCCGAATGTGGTGGCGTCCTTCCGCGCCGATTTGAGCGGCCTGGCGGGTGGTGCTGCCTATGTGTTTGCTAGCGGTTTGCTGGGTGGCACTCCGAGCTTTGGGCTTTTTGCTGCGCTGCCCAATGGTATTGTGGTAGAGTTGCCGCTGACGCCCACGGCTCGTGTGCAGGTCATCCACAACTCACCGGCCCCGACGGTGGACGTGTATGCTGGCAATACGCTGTTGCTCAAGGACTTTGAATTCCGCACGGCTACACCGTTTGTGGAATTGCCCGCTGACCGCGATTTCACGCTGGGCATCGCTCCTGCTGGTAGCACCTCTGCTGCCGATGCCATTTTCACTCAGGATGTGAACTTGACTGAGGATGGCATTTTTGCTGTGATGGCTCAAGGGGTAGTAGGCGATCCGCTGCGTCCATTCACGCTGGTCATTGACCCGGCAGCGCGCATCACCGCACCTGATGGCGATGTGGCCATCAGCGTCCTGCATGGCTCACCAGATGCTCCAGCTGTAGATGTGTTCGAGCGTCTGACAGGCCCATTAGTAACTAACCTCGCTTACGGCGCCTTTACGGGTTACTTGGAGGTTCCGGCTGTGGATGGGTACGTATTAGACATTAAGCCTGCCGGCGTGGACCAAATCGTGGCGACCTACTTGGCCGATTTGGGCGGCTTGAGCGGTCAGGCTATTCGTGTATTTGCCAGCGGCTTTTTGGGTCAGGCTCCAGCTTTTGGCCTATTTGCTGCCCTGCCGGACGGCCAGGTGGTCGAGCTGCCCTTTACGCCTGTGGCTCGCGTGCAGGTTATCCACAACTCACCGGCCCCGACGGTGGACATATATGTAAACGGCTTCTTGGCGATAGATGACTTCGAATATCTGCAGGCGACGTCGTTTGACTACGTCTCTGCCGGCGTACCTTTTGAAATTGCTGTAGCACCGGGGAATAGCACTTCGGTCTCGGATGCCTTCTTTACTACTACGGCTACGTTTGAGAATGGCAAAACGTACTACTTGGTTGCTAGTGGTACGGGGGCCAACTTTACTGTTCTGGTTAATGACCAGGCGCGCGAGCAAGCCCTCAACCCGAGCAAGGTGGAGTTTGCCATATTGCACGGCTCGCCTAATGCCCCGGCCGTAGATGTGCGCTCTGTGTTCGACGGCTCCGCGGTTGTTTCCAATTTAGCCTTTGGTGAGTTCACGCCGTACTTACCGCTCGATCCCGATTTGTTCATCGTGGATATAACGCCTGCGGGCAGTCCAGATGTTGTGGTCGGTACCTGGGGTACTGACCTAGAGGGCGCTGAAGGCATAGCCGGCTTGGTGATGGCTACGGGTCTGCTCGGTGGTTCGCCAGAAATTGACCTCGTGGTGGTGTTGCCCAATGGCTTTGTGCTTGGTTTGGCCCCACTGGCGCGCGCACAAGTTATCCACAACTCGCCCAGCCCAACGGTAGATGTGTATCTGGATGACTTCCGTATCATAGACGATTTTGCTTTCCGCCAGGCGACGCCCTTCGTGCTCCTGCCTGCTCGCGAGCCTATTACGTTGTCGGTAGCACCTGCTAACAGCACCTCTGTAGGCGACGCTATCTATTCGCTGCCTGTCGCTCGCTTGGAGACGGGCAAGGACTATATCGTGATGGCTGCCGGCGTAGTAGGGAGCTCAGCACGCCCCTTTGAGTTGTATGTCAATGAGAACGGCCGTCGCCGTTCCGTTAGCAGTGTTACAGTAGATCTGTCGCTCTTCCACGGCGCGCCCGATGCTCCTGATGTGGATGTTCAGGTGGCAGGCGGTCCGGTGGTCTTTGATGATGTCGCTTTTGGTGAGTTCACGCCTTATATCTCTGTTCCTGCGGCTGAGTACATCGTCCAGGTAACGCCCGCTAACGACAACAGCACGGTAGTGAAGTCGTATCGCGCAGACCTCAATCCCATTGCTGGCGCTGCTGCTGTAGTTTTTGCTTCTGGCTTCCTCAACGATACGCCTGGGTTTGAGGTATGGGTGGCCCTGCCGAATGGCTTCACCTTCCCGCTGCCAGAGTTTGTGCGTACGAACGACCTGAGCAGCCGCCTCCTCTCGCTGGAGCTGGCGCCTAACCCGGCCGTGCATGAAACCTGGATGCGCTTTGAACTGAGCGAGCAGACGCCGCTGCGCTATGCTGTACGCGACCTGACAGGCCGCATGGTGTACGAGGGCAATCTCGGCAACCTGCCTGCAGGCTACTTCATGGAGCGCATCGAAACGGGCAACCTGCCCGCTGGCATGTATCAGCTTGAGCTCCGCTCTGACAATGGCGTACAGGTCAAGAAGTTTGCCGTGAAGCGTCCGTAAGCACACGCCCTTAGGGAGTGCCTCGGGCACAAGAGAGCCATCCCGCCACTTGAGCGGGGTGGCTCTTCCTTTTTTCCTGTATTGCACCGCTCGGCAAATGACAGGTGAAAGACATTTTTTATTATCAAACGGTGATGTTTGTTTAGAAAACGGCGGTTTTGAAGATTTTTCGGCAAGGTTGTTGGTTAATCGTCTGTACCGAAATAGCGGTAACGGCACCTACACACATGCCGGTAGCGCTCCGAATTTTTCAATACAACACACACACACCGAAAATCAGAACAGATATGGGGAAACTGGACTACTACAACGAGACCCAATCGAACAGCGGTCATGCATTGGACAGGGCCAAGGAGGCAGCCAAGGTGGCCAACGTCGGCTATCTGCACAAACAGCGCTATGAAGAGGCCGAGGCTGCCCTCACTTGGTGGCGCAGGATCATGATCAGCTCACCGGTTACTCTGCACAATAGCCTGTTTGCCATTTTTCTCATCGCCGACCTCATTTTGAGCTGGGACATATTCAAAACAGTGGTAGAGGAAGCTGGGGTATTTGCCGATAGCCCTCTTTTAGTTAAGATAGCTACGCTGATCCTGTGTTTGCTCATCAGTGGGTGGGCCATCATGACGGCGCACTTTATCGGCAAGGGCTGGGCAAGCGACGTGCAAGCTTGGGAGCGCTGGAATCACATCTTCATGAAGAAAGTGCAAGCGCCTACTTCGATAATTGATGAGTACATGGACAAGGAGTTTCGGCGCGCCCGAAGGTTGGCAGTGTTGTCGGGTGTACTGCTCCTGGCTGTTGTTATCATTACGGCTTACTTTCGCAACGCTGTCACCCAGTTAGGCGAGGAAGGAGGGGAGGTGGTACCTTTTATGGGCCTCACTCTAATAGGGCTACCCATTGCAGTCATACTGGGAGAGCTCTTTACAGGCGACTACGTATGGTACACCCTGTGTCTTTTGGGTATGCGCCGCCAGCGCCAAGTGGAGTACGAGAAGTTTGTGTCTTACAAAAACACTTGTAGCAGACTGGATACAGAAGCAGTGGAGTATGCCTCCAAAGCGCGCCGCCTCAACGAGCCGCTGGAGGTATCGGAGGACTTGGAGCGCTCACAAATGCGCCATCGGTTCCGCAGTGCCCAGGACGACAGCTACCTGGATCCTTACTTCGGCAAAATTGCCTTCACCATTCGCACCAATGACCGCAAGCCCGCCGCAGACTTGTCGATATTCGGTATTTTGCCCAACGGCGCCAAAACGGGCGATTTCTGCACGGACAAGAACGGTAAAGTCGTGCTCTACTGGAGCGGCGACTGGGATCACCTTGTCTCAGTGCGTGTTGAAGGTAAGGACTATCTCGGCCCATTCCAAGCGCACTCTGAGCATTTCATTGACTTACCCGACCCCGTGCTGGAGCATACGCCCTGTGCCAAGCCAGATAGCCATCTGATGTAAGCCCAATTCTTCCTACATTTATCACCAAAAAAACGCTGTTTAATGATGAAACACTACTGGCAATCCCCCTCAGTGGTCGTGGTGTGCCTGTTGCTGAGCGCAGGGCAACTTTTCTACACTCCTCAAATAAAGCCCCATCCACCTATCGCCTTAGCCATTGGAGAAGATGTGAGTGGGTCTTTTCAACAAAACTACAGTATTACGCCTGAGCACGTGAGCACCTTGTGCGAGGCCATTGCTGAAAGCGGAAGAGGCGGCATTATTAAATTGTATGTCATCGGCAACCCCACACCAGCAGGGTTCATCACGTGCGAACTGCTTCCATTGCCGCCTGCTCCGGACTCTATCAAGCCTACTGGTAACTTGAAAGAACGAGCCGAACAGAGAGTGAAGTACAACAAACTGAAGAAGGAGCATGAAGATAATTGTAGCCGCATCAACAACCACAATAAACAGAGAATAGAAGCCTTTACTCGAGCAGCCACCGAGCTGCTCCAAAAGCGCAACGCCAGATACACTGATCTGAATGGCTTCTTTGAAAAAGCGGCGACTTTTCTCAAAAGCGACCGCGTGGAGAAGTACGAGAAGTGGTTGTACTGCAACACCGACGGCGTACATGACTTAGGCCGTGGCAAGCCCAGAAAGGTGCAGTGTGAATTGTTGCCTAAAGGCGTCATTACCTATTTCACGGGCTGCAGGCCTGATTTTGCTTGCTTAGACGGCAGGGAGCGAAAGCATTTACAAGAACCAGTTGATTTTATTGGCTTGTTTAAGGAGCGAATAAAAAAATAAGCATTACACCACAACAGCAGTCCCTTCCAGCGCGGCCACCTTGCTTACGAAAGCGGCAGGTGGCCGTGTTCGTTGGGCATTTACCTATCTTCGCCGCGCTTAATTTCTCATAATTTCTCACTTTTCAACACTGTGAAAACACCTATGCAAGGAACAGCCATTACCATCAAGCGCGGCAAACTGCGCGTACCGAATGATCCTATCATTCCTTTTATCGAGGGCGACGGCACTGGCCCGGACATCTGGGCTGCTTCTGTGCGCGTATTTGACGCGGCGGTACAAAAAGCCTTTGGCGGCAAGAAGAAAATCGTCTGGCGCGAGGTGCTCGCCGGCGAAAAGGCCTTCAAACAAACGGGCGACTGGCTGCCTCAAGAGACCTTGGATGTCATCAGCCAGTACAAGGTGGCCATTAAAGGGCCATTGACCACACCCGTAGGCGGCGGTATTCGCTCGCTCAACGTGGCACTGCGCCAGCAACTCGACTTATACGCCTGCGTGCGCCCAGTGCGGTGGTTTCGCGGCGTGCCCAGCCCGGTGAAGCAGCCCGGCTTAGTGGATATGGTCATCTTCCGCGAAAACACTGAGGACATCTACGCAGGTATCGAGTATTTGCAGGGGACGCCAGAATGCCAAAAGATGCTCGACTTTCTGCAAAACGAAATGGGGGTCAAGAAGATACGCTTTCCGCAAACGTCGTCCTTAGGCGTCAAGCCCGTCTCTGTGGAGGGTACAGAGCGCTTGGTGCGCGCCGCTATTGAGTACGCCTTTAAGTACAAGCGCAAATCGGTAACACTGGTGCACAAGGGCAACATCATGAAGTTCACTGAAGGCAAGTTTAAGGACTGGGGCTACGCCTTGGCTGAGCGCGAATACGGCGACCGCGTCTTCACCTGGGCGCAGTACGACCGCATCAAGGAGGCCCAGGGTGAAGAGGCTGCCAACAAGGCCCAGAGCGAAGCCTTAGCCGCGGGTAAGCTCCTCATCAAGGATGTTATTGCCGATGCCTTCCTCCAGCAAATCCTGCTGCGCCCAGCCGAGTACGACGTTATCGCCACCCTCAACCTCAACGGCGACTACATCTCCGATGCCTTAGCCGCCCAAGTCGGCGGTATCGGTATCGCGCCCGGGGCCAACATTAACTATATTACTGGCCACGCTATCTTCGAGGCTACCCATGGCACTGCGCCCAAATACGCCGGCAAGGACATGGTCAATCCCTCCTCCGTTATCCTTTCCGGTGTCATGATGTTCGAGTATATGGGCTGGACGAGGGCCGCCAAACTCATCATTAAGGGCTTGGAGCGCGCCATTCGGAGCAAGCGCGTTACCTATGACTTCGAGCGGCTCATGAAGGGCGCCACCCGCCTAAAGTGCTCTGAGTTTGGCGATGAGATCATTAAAAACATGGGCTAAACCCGCTCGACACCTATTCGCCCTTCGGCGCGTCGCTCCATGAGGTTTTTTATTCACAGCCTCATGGGGCTTTTTTGTTAATTGCAAAGGGCACTATTTTCCGGAGCGTCTGCAGGACCTGCTATTTTGAAGTGAAAAGTGATGAATGATGAATGATGAATGATATTTTCCAGAGCGCCCTCAGAGCCTACTACTTTGAAGTGAAAAGTGATAAGTAAAACCAACCACTTCCTACCCTCATCGCCTTTCTCACCTCCATTTTTTTGTGGCGAAAAAACGGTTGCCGGCTTCGGAGCGGCTGCTGTGGGCGTAGCAGCTGGGTGCGCGGCTCCTGTTTGGCCTCGTGCGTGTTTTCGCCCCGCTTTCGGGCCTTAACAATGGCGAAACAGCGGCCTCTCGCCTCCGCGCCTGCAAGCACGGCGCCTCTCCGATGCCGATACGCCGTTATTAAAGCCCCAGGGCGAGACGGGCACATGCTCAGGCCCAAGCCGGAGCTCCGCAGGTGCAGGTGCGCGAAAAAGCCGAGCCGAAGCACCGAGGCCGTTTTTCCCCAAAAAACAACCTCGGTGAGGGCGGTGTAGGTGGCAGCAGCTGCAGAGCGGGTGGTTTGGGAAATAGCCCTCACCGGAAAATGTGTACCCTTTCAAATTTGTTGAAAAACGAGAGGTTAGCCACCTTTCTTAAACTCTTTGTTTTTTTAAACAAAATTGACTTACCTTTGAGCCATTCTTTCACATCAAAACAACAACGATCATGAAAAAACACCTTATCGGAACCCTTGTAGGCGGCGTCATCCTGTTCGTATGGCAATTTCTCTCCTGGGCGATGTTGGGAGTGCACCAATCCGAATTTGGCCACACGCCCAATCAGGACAGGATCCTGGAATTTCTGAGTGAGAACTTAGAAGCGGAAGGCTCCTACATGCTCCCCATGCCTCCGCCCGGCACGTCCATGAGTGAGGAGCAAAAGTTCATGGAGCCTTATGTGGGCAAGCCATGGGCGCATATCACGTACCACAAGTCCATGAGCATGGAGATGGGACCGAGCATGCTGCGCGGTTTTGCAGCCAACTTGTTGGCTGTTTGGTTGCTGGTGTGGCTGATGCTGCAGTTTCCGCAGTTGACCCTAGGCTTGGCGGTGCGAGTTTCCTTAGTGGCGGGCACGATTGGTTATTTGACCATTTCGTACCTGAATAGCATCTGGTTTGAAACGAGCTCTCTGGCTTATCTGCTGGATACCCTCGTGGCGTGGGGGCTGACGGGGCTTTGGTTGGGGTGGTGGCTGACGCGGCAGCGCAGTTAACGACAGGCGTTTGGTTGGAGTGGTGTTTGGTCAGCATAATTGAGGGCTTTGCACCACTCCAGCCCTCAGGCTTGCTGGGCTTCACCGTAGAGCCACTGCAGGGTATTTCTGTAAAAAATCTTCTCTATCGTTTGCGGGGGCAGTCCCATGCGTTCGATAAAAGAGCCTATCTCGAGGTCGCCCAGAGGGAAGGGGTAGTCGGTGCCGAGGCAGACGCGGTCTTCGCCGATGACGTCGAGGACGTAGCGCAGCAGTTGGGGGTCATGAGTGGCGGAGTCCACCCAGAATTTGCCGAGATAATGGCGAGGGGGCTTGTCGTTGTCCACGGCCACCAGGTCGGGTCGGCACTCGAAGCCATGCTGAATGCGCCCAATGGTGGGGATAAAAGAGCCGCCCGCATGGGCAAAGCAAAAGCGCAGCCGAGGCAGGCGCTCCATGACACCACTGAAGATAAGGGAACAGATGGCCCGGCAAGTCTCGGCCGGCATACCCACTAACCAAGGCAGCCAGTATTTGGTCATGTGTTCTTGGCCCATCATCTCCCACGGATGCACAAGGATAGCCATATCCAGGGCTTCGCAGGCCTGGAAGATGGGAAAGAACTCCGGCTCGCCGAGGTTGCGCTGGTTGACGTTGGAGCCTATCTGGATACCAGGGAAACCCATTTCTTTGAGGCGCTGCAGCTCTTCTATGGCCAGCTTGGCGTCTTGCATGGGTATAGTGCCTAGTGGAATATAGTGTTCTGGGTAGGCCTCGGCAATGGCAGCGAGATGGTCGTTGAGAAATCTCGACAGGTCGTGGGCGTCTGCGGGCTTGGCCCAATAGGAGAACATGACGGGAATAGTGCACACGACCTGTACGCGGGTATTATAGCATTGATATTCTTCGATGCGTACCTGAGGGTCCCAGCAGTTGCTACCGATTTCGCGGAAGAAGGTGCGCCCTTTCATCATGCGCGCAAAACCAGGACGATGGTGCTCTAAATGGATGAAGTCGCCGTACCCGTACTTCTGAGCGAAATCGGGCAGTTTTTCGGGCAGGATATGGGTGTGCATGTCAATCTTGTACATAGGGCAGCAAAGCAAGGGTGAGGTTGGGGCAAAAGTGCGAACTTCAGTGGTTATTAGCCTTTCAAAAGGCGACGCGCCACACGCGGAAATGTTCCGGTGTGGCGCGTCGGAGGTCGAAATGGATATGGGCTGGGCGGCTTAGTTTTTCACCTCTTCGAATTCTACATCCTGGGTGCCGGGGTCGGACGCGGAGCCGGTGCTACCGCTTTGCCCATTATCGGCTTGAGTGTTTTGGTAAATGGCTTGGCTGGCAGCGCTCCAGGCATCTTCCACGGCCTTGATGGCTTGGTCGAGGCGGTCGAAGTTTTGCGTTTTGTGCACTTCGCGCAGATCGGCCGCGGCCTTTTCGATGTTTTCGCGCAGGTTTGTCGGAATTTTATCGCCGTACTCGCGCAGTTGCTTTTCGGTTTGGAAGATGAGCGCATCTGCGGCGTTTAGCTTCTCAGCGCGTTCGCGAGCGATGCGGTCAGCTTCGGCATTAGCTTCAGCTTCGGCTTTCATGCGGGCAATTTCTTCCTTGCTTAGGCCAGTGCTAGCCTCGATGCGGATGTTCTGTTTTTTGCCCGTGCCTTTATCCATAGCTGTTACCGAGAGGATTCCGTTGGCGTCAATGTCGAAGGTTACCTCAATTTGCGGTACACCGCGTGGGGCCGGCGGAATGCCGTCCAGAATAAAGCGACCCACAGAGCGGTTATCGCGTGCCATCGGGCGCTCGCCCTGCAGCACGTGGATCTCCACTTGCGGTTGGTTGTCGGTTGCTGTCGAATACACCTTTGTCTTTTTGGTCGGGATAGTCGTGTTGGCCTCGATGATGACGTCGTACACGCCGCCGAGGGTTTCGATACCCAGGGATAGCGGTGTTACGTCGAGCAGCAACACATCGGATACGCTGCCGCTCAGTACGCCGCCTTGAATGGCCGCACCCACCGCCACGACTTCGTCGGGGTTGACGCTCTTGTTGGGCTTTTTGCTGAAAAACTTCTCTACGGCTTCCTGAATGCGCGGAATGCGCGTCGAACCACCCACCAGGATGACTTCATCAATATCGCTGGGCTTCAGGCCGGCGTCGTCCAATGCCTTGCGGCAAGGCCCCAAGGTGCGCTCTACGAGGTCGTCTATCATTTTCTCGAACTGGGCGCGCGTCAGTTTTTTCACCAAGTGCTTGGGTACGCCGTCCACGGCCGTGATGTAGGGCAGGTTGATTTCAGTCTCCAGCCCTGAAGAAAGCTCGATCTTGGCTTTTTCGGCAGCTTCCTTGAGGCGTTGCAGGGCCATGGGGTCTTTGCGCAGATCCACGCGCTCTTCGCGCTGGAACTCATCCGCCAGCCAGTTGATGATAACTTGGTCGAAGTCATCGCCACCGAGGTGCGTATCGCCGTTGGTGGATTTTACCTCGAACATGCCACCACCTAGCTCGAGAATGGAGATATCGAAAGTACCACCGCCGAGGTCATAGACGGCCACGGTCATTTCGCGGTCGCGCTTGTCCAAGCCGTAGGCCAAGGCTGCGGCCGTTGGCTCGTTGATGATGCGCTTTACATCCAAGCCGGCGATAGCGCCCGCCTCTTTGGTCGCTTGGCGTTGCGAGTCGTTGAAATAAGCCGGCACGGTGATGACGGCCTCGGTTACCGGTTCGCCCAGATAATCTTCGGCTACTTTTTTCATTTTTTGAAGGATCATTGCCGAGATTTCCTGTGGTGTGTACAAGCGGCCGTCCACCTCTACGCGGCAGGTGTCGTTGTCGCCGCGCACAACCTTGTAGGGTACGCGGTTGATTTCATCGGTGCGCTCGCTATAGCGCATGCCCATGAAGCGCTTGATAGAGAAGATGGTGCGCTTCGGGTTGGTAATGGCCTGGCGCTTTGCCGGCGCACCCACCTTGCGTTCACCGTTATCTAAAAAAGCAACCACAGAAGGAGTCGTGCGTGCGCCCTCATCGTTGGCAATCACTACGGGTTCGTTGCCCACCATGACGGCCACGCAGGAGTTTGTCGTTCCTAAGTCTATGCCAATAATTTTTCCCATGATAAGTTGAATTTAAACAGCAGGTTCAGAGATTGTCGGGCCTCTAAAAATGAGGTTTGACACATCGGCGCATCAATGAACATGCCACCGCCTTAAAATCTGACTTTTTGGCACTTATTGCCTTCGGGAAACGCGCTTTTTGGCAGCGAGGGTGTGGCCGCCCTGTCGCATGTGTCTGGCTTGGAGTTGGCGGCTGCGTTCAGCACAGCAGGAGATTTTTTCCAGGCAAGTGTTGCCTTTGAGGGAGCCGCCCGTATCTTTGTGCCGTCTATTCAGGTATTGTTCTTCCTAATCCGCATCATTCACCCGGTTTTTTTCCTCCCACACTCCCAACCGCCGTTTTCCGATTCCAAAGTGCATTTTACACACCTTTAATCCGTCTTTTACGACCCGTACAGGTCGCACCAGCCACCCTACAAAGGTGTGCCCCAAGTGCAAATTCCTGCGCCAAGGCGGCGGTGCGCCGTTATAATCTCATGGTCAGCCCCCTCCGGTCAGGCTCGCGGTGCGGGGCTTTTTTCTTTTAGAAAAGCCGCAGTTGAGGATCCTTATATTGGCTATGGAGGTCTAAATTGTAGGAGGGCATGCGGCGTTGGTGAAAGAAGCGGTGGCGCGCCAGTTGGAATTGCTGTCGGATGATGTCGGCCACAGGGCCTTCTCCGCGCATGCGGGTGTCGTAGCGGTGGTCGTGCAGATTTCCGCTGTGTGTCTGTCGGATGTGGTTCAGCACCTTGTCGGCGCGGTCGGGCATATTTTTGCGCAGCCAGTCTTCAAAGATGGTGGCCACATCGCCGTTGAGGCGCACGAGAGTATAGCCTAAGCCTAAGGCGCCGCGCTCGGCAGCGGCCTGTGCCATGGGCAAGATTTCTGCGTCGTTTAGCCCCGGGATAATAGGCGCCAGCATGGCGAAGACAGGAATGCCTCGGGCCGAGAGGGTCTCGATGGTGCGCAGGCGCTGGGCCACGGTGGCCGTGCGCGGTTCGAGGAACTGCCGCAGTGGTTCTTGCAGGGTGGTCAGGCTGATGGCGACGTGCACCAAGCGGTCAGCAGCCAGCGCCTCCAGCAAGTCTATGTCGCGCAGGATGAGGCTGTTTTTAGTGATGATGCCCACCGGATGCCGATAGCGCAAGAACACCTCCAAGCAGGCGCGCGTGATGCCAAAGCGCCGCTCGGCGGGCTGGTACACGTCGGTATTCCCGGCAAACATAATAGGCGCGGCTTTCCACTGTTTCTTGCGCAAGGTCGCCTCGAGCAATTCGGCGGCGTTGCGCTTGATGAGGATCTTGCGCTCGAAGTCCACCCCAGCACTGAATCCCCAGTAGGGGTGTGTGTTGCGCGCGTAGCAATAAACACAGCCGTGCTCACAGCCCTGGTAGGGGTTGAGGCTCCATTCCGCCGGGATGTCGGGGCTTTCCACTCGGTTCAGGATGGTTTTGGGGTGGGTTTCGAGGTATTCGGTGCGGAGTTCGTCGGTTTCCCATTCGGCCTCGCGCAAGGCCCAGTCCAGCGGTTGCTCATCGCGCACCATCTTCTCATAAGGAGAGGGCGGGTTGATCTGGGCACCGCGGCCGCGTAAGTAGGGCGTCTTTTTCTTCATAAAAGGGAACACAGGCCTCGTTGGTGGTGCTTGCTGTTGGCGGACATCCAAAGGTAGGGATATAAATGTACGCCGAGGTTGCAGCGGCAGTGCAAAAAGCCGGGCAGCTGGCCTCTGCGAGTACTGCCTTTTCCGCCTCCGTTTTTTTGGGGTGAAAAACGGCACTCAGCTTCGGCGCAACTACTATGGGTGTCGCGTGAGGACGTAGCTATTGTTTGGCCCCGGCGTGTTTCTGGCCCGCTTTCGGGTCTTAATAATGGCGCATCAGCAGCAGCCTCACTCCGCGCATGCACGGGCGGCGACGCCAACGCGCAGCTACCGCATTAAGCGAGACCAAAAGCGGGACGAGTACAACAGGCCCAGGCAGAGGTTTAAAGGCTGCCTGTATGCGAAATGGTTAGCAGGAGGTATCAAGACCGTTTTTCCGAAAAAAGCGTAATAGGGCCGGCATATTCGTATAGTTCGCCTCCTTAAGGAGGGTTCTTCAGAGTGGTGGTATGTTGGGAGCACTACCCGTTTCGATTTTTTATACCACCCTCGCGTTCATCCCGGCTTTTGGTGGGAGAGGCGTTCTTGAGCAGCGCGCACCAAGGCAAGGGCCTTCTCGAGTTGTTCTTCTTCCGACAGCAGGGTGTTGTCTATCACTACCGCATCTGGCGCCACTTGTAGCGGCGTGTACTCGCGCGTAGAGTCTATGTGATCACGCGTCTGGAGGTTTTGGCGGATTTCTTCCCAATCAGCATCAATGCCTCGGGCGGCCAGATCCAAGTGGCGGCGGCTGGTGCGCACGTCCAGATCAGCAGTGAGGAAAATCTTAACTTCTGCATCAGGGAAGACGACGGTGCCGATGTCGCGCCCGTCAGCGACGATGCCACGCCGGCTGCCCATGGCTTGCTGCTGGGTTACCATGGCGCGGCGCACTATCGAAATGGCCGCTACTTGGCTGACGTGCTCGCTCACGCGAAGGGTTCGAATGTCGTGCTCTACGTCCCGACCATTGAGGAAGATGTGGTTTTGGCCTTCCACGCGCTCAAAATGTATCTGAATGTTCTTTAGCGCTTGCTCCACAGCCTCGAGGTTGTTGTAGTCAACGCCGTTTTCCAAAAAGTAGAGCGTTACGGCCCGGTACATGGCTCCTGTATCCAAATACACATAGTGAAGCGTCTTGGCCAGTGCTTTGGCTAAGGTGCTCTTGCCGCAGGAGGCGTGGCCGTCTATAGCGATAATGAGTTTCAAGATGCCGCTGGGTTTGGTGTGCGTGAACAATGGATGGGCAAAGGTGCAGCTTAAAGCAGTGTAGCCCGAAGCCCGACTGCGTCAAGGCTGCATTATTTTTTAGGAAGGCCGCTTTTGTCTGCTCACAACAAGGGAGCTGACAGGCTCTTTGGTCCCCCACAGTAGCAAGTGCGCATGGCAATACCAAGTGAAAAACAGCCGTAGGAGCTTGCGAGCTGTGGTCGTAGCGTACATTTGCGGAAAACAGTCGCTTACGTTGGTTTGCTCATGAGAAAGTTTGCTAGCCCTTTTGCTTCCAAGCGAGAAATGTTTTTGCTCCTGACGATCATTGCCATCGGCATTGCTGGATTGGTAGGGCTGCAGCTAGCCCAACGCACGCCAAGCGCGCGCACCGACGAGCGCACCATGGTGCAGTCTGCTGCCCAAAAGAATGAAGCGCCAGCCCCGTTGGCTTCGCCTATTCAGCGAATCACAGGCGATCTGGTCAATCGGGACGAAGAGTATCCGGAGGTGGGGCAGCCCTTCACCTTCCAGCTGACCAACTACTCGCAGGGTGCAATATTCGAACTCGACCCCGGCGATGGTAGCCCGCGTCAGGTTTTTAAAGACGGCCGTCTTCGCTACACGTACAAAAAGGCCGGAAACTACCAGATTTCGCTGTGGGCCAGGTTTGAAGGCGAAGAGGTCAAACTGAAAACCATTAGCAAGAAAGTTGTGGTGCCGCCTGCTACCAACAGCGTCAAGGTGGGCACCCTCATGGACCTCTGAGGCTGCCTTGGAGTGGCTTTTCACTATACCTCTCTTCTCATACGACAATTTAACAGCGAAGAAAATGAAAAAAATCGGTATCCTTCATGGTAAAGAGACCTCTTTTCCGGAGGCCTTTGTCGCTCGAGTAAACAGCAAAAATGTCAAGGGCGTCCAGGCCGAGCCAGCCTTTGTGGATGAGCTGATCCAGGGTAATCCCACTCCCTATGCCGTGCTCATTGATCGCATCAGTCAGGATGTTCCTTTTTACCGGGCCTATTTAAAGAACGCCGCGCTCAACGGCACAGCGGTGCTGAATAACCCCTTTTGGTGGAGCGCTGACGAGAAGTTTTTCAACAACTGTTTGGCCACTAAGATTGGCGTGCCCGTGCCGCGCACGGTGCTGCTGCCCTCCAAGGAGATGCCGCCCGACACCAGCGCGCGCAGCTTTCGAAACCTCAAGTTTCCTCTAGAGTGGGAAAAAATCATCGAATACCTCGGCGGCTTCCCGCTGTTCATGAAACCTCACGCCGGCGGAGGCTGGAAAAATGTGTATAAGGTGCACAATTTCGATGAGTTTTTCAAGGCCTACAACGAGACTGGCACCTTAGTCATGCTACTGCAGGAGGCCATAGAGTTCGACAGTTACTTCCGCTGCTACTGCTTGGGCGGCAAATACGTGCGCATCATGGACTATGAGCCGCGCAACCCGCACCACTTGCGCTATGTGGCCAACCACAAGGTACCACAGTCGCTGCGCGACGAAATGCACGCCTACGTGCTGCGCCTCAACGAAGCGCTGGGCTACGACTTCAACACCGTAGAGTTTGCCGTGCGCGATGGCATCCCTTACGCCATTGACTTCTGCAATCCGGCCCCTGACGCCGCCGTGGACTCGGTAGGGGAAGAAAACTTCGAGTGGGTGGTTGAGACAGCGGCAACCCTTGCTATTGAGCGCGCACTGGCCCACCGCGAAGGAGCCAACAACCTCACTTGGGGCGCCTACATAAAAGGCGCTGCTGAAGGTCGCCTACCCGGCATTCCGGAGGAGAATCCTAACGCCGATGCGGTAAAAAAGCCCACTAAGAAGGCTTCTTCTGTTAAAAAGGCATAGCCCACTGCCGTTTGGCATGTGGTTTGGAACTACAGCCTGTGAACGACAAACAGTTCACAGGCCTTTTTAATCACGAGCGGCAAAATTCCTGGCCTGCCAAGCCGTTGAAAAGGTGAGCCGTCCAAAACACTAACACATTAATCCAAAACCGATTTTGAGCGATGAAATCCATCTTCCTTTTTCCGGCCTTCTTCCTGATGCTGCTCCTGAATACCACGAACGCGAATAATAGCAGCCTCAATACCAACGGCGACGAGCCAACTTTCCAGGATTTTCTGGCCCAATTCCCCAAGGCTTCGCTGCCTTACCACTTCGAAGCCGAGCAACTGCAGGCTGAGCTCAACAAGACGACGCGCCCGCGCCCGACGCGCTTAGCTTGGGAATACTGCCAGTTCCTGCCCATGCTCGAAGAGAGCGCCCGTGTTAACCGCATGCCGGTATCGCCTGAGCCGGTGGCGGCCTTCGAAACTCCGCAGTTCTACGCTGTACTGTACAACACCGGCCACGCTTACACGAAGAACCTGAAGAGCTACCACATCAGCGTGTTCGATAAAAGCGGCAATCACCTGGCTACGCACTTTGTGGCAGGTGTCAACCCGGAAACCATTACCGAAGCTACCATCACGGAGAACCTCTTGGCTGACATCCAGTCCTATCAAGTAAACTGGGCCAAGACATATCAGAAAGGCGCCAACGACGGCAACACCATCGGTATAGGGCTCTCCACCCTCTCCCGGCTGGTCGTCAGGTAGTGGCCCTCACCGAAGGCAACACGGTAGAGCAAGTGCGCTGGGCAAGCAACAACACCGCCGACAAAACCTTTACGGCTGAGGTGCGCTAAGCAATACCCGACCCAAAAGCAAAATCCCCGTCCAGCATTCCTGGGCGGGGATTTTCGCTTTTACACATACGCTATAATGCCGTGTTGGGCCAATCAGGCCGGTTGCAGGGCCTCTATCTCGGGCAGGGCAGCGTGTACTTCTTCTTCTGTTAGCTCGTGGTTGGTGAGTTTCTTGGCGAAGTAGTCTCCGTAGGCCTGCATGTCGAGGAAGCCGTGGCCGCACAGGTTGAAGAGGATGGTCTTCTTGGTGCCCTCCTCTTTGGCGCGCTTGGCCTCGCGGATGACCTGAGCGATGGCGTGCGTGGCCTCAGGGGCCGGTATAATGCCTTCCGTTCGGGCGAAGAGCACGCCGGCTTCGAAGCACTCGAGCTGTTGCAGTGCTACGGCTTCGATGAGACCATCCTTGAGCAGTTGGCTGCAGATGACGCTGGCCCCGTGATAACGCAGACCGCCAGCGTGAATGGCGGCAGGCTTGAAGTTGTGCCCCAAGGTGTACATGGGCAGCAGTGGCGTGTAGCCGGCGGTGTCGCCAAAGTCGTACTTGAACACGCCGCGGGTGAGCTTGGGGCAAGAGGCTGGCTCTACGGCAATGCAGCGCACTTGGCGGCTGCCTTCCAAATGATAGCGCAGGAAGGGGAAAGCCGTGCCGGCAAAGTTGGAGCCACCGCCCAAGGGGGCAATGACGATATCAGGGAAATCGCCGGCCATCTCCAGCTGCTTGAGCGCCTCTTGGCCAATAACGGTCTGGTGCATGAGCACGTGATTGAGTACCGAGCCAAGGGAGTACTTGGTGCGCTCGTCTTGCGCTGCTATTTCGATGGCTTCGGAAATGGCAATGCCCAGACTACCTGTGGACTTCGGGTCAACGGCTAAGATGTTGCGCCCAGCTTGTGTGCGCTTACTGGGCGAGGAGTACACCTTGGCCCCGAAGGTCTTCATCAATATCTTGCGGTAAGGCTTTTGCTTGAAGCTGATGGCGACCATGTACACCTCGCACTTGAGGCCAAACTGCGCACAGGCAAAGGCCAACGCAGACCCCCATTGGCCTGCGCCCGTCTCGGTGGTTAGGCGCTTGACCTTCTCCTGTTTGTTGTAGTATGCCTGGGCTACGGCCGTGTTGGGCTTGTGCGAACCTACCGGACTGGCACCTTCGTACTTGTAGTAGATGCGCGCCGGCGTTTTGAGGGCTTTTTCTAAGCGCGTGGCCCGAATGAGCGGCGTCGGGCGCCAAATCCGATAGATATCGCGCACTTGGTCTGGAATTTCGATGTAGCGCTCTGTAGCGACCTCTTGCTTGATTAGCTCCATCGGGAAGAGCGGAGCTAAATCCTGAGGCCCAACGGGTTGCCGAGTAGCCGGGTGCAGCGGTGGCAGTGGCTTGTTTGGCATGTCGGCCATGATGTTGTACCAGTGCGTCGGAATTTCCGACTCGGGCAGGAAAATCTTTTTGAAACTCATAGGCACCTGTCTTTTTGAATGATGAGCATAAACTGGGCCGCAAGTTTCGGTTTTTTTCACAGAAAATTAATCTTGCGCAGACAGGCGGCTGTAAAGGGCATGGCAGGAACCAAGCGCGGCGGTGGGAGGCCGCAGCTTTGCCATTATTAAGGACCGGGAGCGGGACGGGAACACGCCTGGGGCCAAATAGAAGACGTCGGCATGCAGTCGGTATGGTGCCGAGAAAAGGCCGAGGGAGCGTTTTTTCCAAAAAATGGAAGGAAAGAAAAGTCAGGGTTTATGTTGTCGGTACAACGGCGAGGCGAGCCAACAGAGGGGCGCCTAAAAAAAGAGCCCGGTAACGCGTTTGCTACCGGGCTTCTCTTTCACTAAACCGTTTCTATCGT
>FWWL01004245.1_pt1 | contig 24562 bp, 22 predicted proteins | sample 2228331 | NCBI WGS metagenome assembly FWWL01 (sample SAMEA103939775, study PRJEB20133) | metagenome | reverse complement strand
TGAAAAGGTTACCGAAGGGGTCATCGATTCCTCAAAATAGGTGTTACCTAATGAAGAAGGAGGAACCGATGACCCACGCCAGTATACGGGAAGGGGGGAGGCCCTGCGACCGAGGTCCCTCCGGGCCAACCGGAAAGAAAAGACCGAGATCCTCACCAGTTTGCGGCCCTCATCGGTTGCCATAGCCAATCCGCGGCGCGGAGCGCCACCGCATCCGCAGTTTCTACCGCTTCCCTTGCGGCTATCAGGGGCTCCGGTCTGTATGAAGCAATGACGCCGCGACCGCGCATGGGCCGTCGAGCGGGGCGTTGGCAGACCGTCGGCCAGTAAAACTGCACTTGGCTAAGGTTGGGAAGTGGATAACTCCTCAACGAACTCGTTCACAATTTGCACCAGTTCGGCAATCTTTTCCAGGTCGATCTCCCTGGGGGAATCGTGGCGGGAGTGCACCCAGCCCAGGTCCAGGAACCAGAAGCGATCGGACCGCACAAACGAGACGGCCGGCCAACGGGGCCTAAAGGCCAAGTGGTCGGAAGGGTAAAACCAGGTGCGCCGAGCCCCCACGGCCCGGGCGGTGGCGGTGCTGAGCAGCCTCGTCCGCAGGCGGCGGTTCCCTGCAACGAACACGCGGCGGCCCCGCCCCACGCAGTCGAAATTGATTACATACACCCGTCGACGATCCAGGGTGAGACCAGGAAGGCCCTGCCCTCGCTTGCCCAAGTGGCTTCGCACCCAGGCCCGCGACCCGATCAGGCCCTGCTCCTCAAAGTTGAAGAACACGGGCACGATGTTCACATGGGAATGGTGGACCAGCTGCCGGGCGCACGCCAGCACGGCGAACACCCCTGACGCGTTGTCATCAGCTCCCGGTGAGGCGTTGCTGCCCCACATGGCGAAGGTAAAGGCCGTCAGTATGGCTAGGATCGCGCCAAAGCCCGCCAGGGGGTGCACAAAGCGGGCCAGCAAGTCCGCTCCGGTGAGGAAGGCCAACATTATGACGGCCGCACGCAGACATGATCCGTGCAAAAACAAAGGGGCGGCCGCCGAGTCGTAGTGGGCGCACAGGATCAACGTGGGCTTCGGTGCATCTCCCTCGCAGGTAGACAAAGCGCTCTTGGGCACGCCGTATACCGCGGCGGGCGCTCCCGCCCGTACACCCCGCCACACGCGGCCCATCCCCCCAGCCACAACGACGGCAGGAAAGACCACAAACCAATCTCTCTGCCAGAGGGCCAGGGCCAACCAGACGCTCAAACCGAGCGCCACGCGGCGGAACGAGAATTTGAGCCGCGGCCCTTCGTAAGCGGTGAAACCTTCCTGCTCAAGGTGCTGCTTCAACGTTGAGCCGGCGTTGGCGTTGCCCCAACTGCCCGCCAGCCGGCCGCTTTGGCAGAAGCGGTCGAACTCCTCCCGCGTCACAAGGGCCTTGGGCTCGTGCTCCATAGCCAACCCACCACCGAGGGCCCCGGCGCCAAGATACGCACCGGCGTGGGGTTAGTCCAACAGGCCCTGGACGGCTTGCCCCCGGACCTAGGGGCCAGCCTCCGAGCCGGGGAGCAGATGGACTACGCTGCCCTCAGCCAGGGAAAAACGAGGTGTCCCGGAAGCGCGGACGTCGCCTGGGGGAGATCAACGCTGCCAACAGGAAAATCCCGCATGCGACAAGGGCGATGCTCGTGCCCACGGGGAGGTCCGCCCAAAAAGAGAGGCCAAAGCCCCCGAGCCCAGCGAGGGCCCCCAGCATGGGGGCCAGCAGGAACCGGCGGCGAAGCTCCAAGGAAATCTGTGCAGCTGCCGAGGCCGGCAGGGAAAGAAGGGCGTAGACCAAAAGCCCACCCACAAGGCGCAACGACCCCACCACCGCTGTGCCCACCAGGAACAAGATCGCCCACAGGATGGGCTTGGCTGGGATCCCAGCTTCCTCGGCCAATTTGCGCTCCACCAGTGTGGCCCACACCTCCCGACGAAACAGCAGGAGAAACCCTGCTGTGGCAACCCATACGCCGCTCAGCACAAGAACCTCGCTCCATCCCACCCCCAACAGGCTCCCCCAAAACAAGCTGAGGGCCGGGGAGGTAAGGGCTTGGTGAGGGCTGAGGCTGATGAACAGGAACCCGAGGGCCATGGTGAGGGGAAACAAGATCGCCAGGACCGAGTCCGCGGGAAGCCCGGTGAACTCCGCCCCTGGGCCAAGGAGGGCCGCCACGGCCAGGGCCAACCCCAGGGAAAGGGGCAGGGCAGGCAGGTCCAGCCAGAACGCCAAGGCCGCCCCGGCAAATGCGGCATGGGCCATGGCATACCCCAGCGCGGAAAGCCGCAGCTGCAGGGCGCACACGCCCAGCAGGCCCGAGGTGGCGCCCGAGAGGGCCGCGGCCACCAGGCTCGGCAGGATCAGCGCCCACATTTCTGCAGATCCCTCCAGACCTCGGCCCAGCTGGTGGGCGATAAAGGACGGATGCGGCCGCTTTGCACCAGAAATGCGCGGTCCGCATAAACCAGCAGTTCCTCCTCGTGGACCACGGCGAGAAGGGTGAGCCCTTCCCTCCTCAGTTCCAGAATGGCCTGAGCCAGGTCCGCGCGTGCCTGTGGGTCGAGGGAGGCGAACGGCTCGTCAAGGAAAAGGAGCTCGGCCCCTTTGGCCAGGGCCCGGGCAAGGAGGGCTTTGCGCTGCTGCCCTCCGGAGAGGTGGCCGATGGGCCAATCGGCCTGGTGGGCGAGCCCAAAGCGGTCCAAGGCAGCCCATGCCCGCGCCCGTTCTTGCCGAGGGAGACGCTGCCACGGTCGGAAGTGGCCGAACCGGCCCATGCACACGAGATCCACCGTCCGGCAAGGGGTGTCCGCAGGGAAGAAGAGCTGTTGGGGGAGGTAGCCGATCCGGCGCCGCACCGCGGCCCGATGCTTTCGCACCTCCAGTCCGAAGGCGCGGGCCCGGCCGCGGTAAGGCACAAAGCCCAAGACCACCTCCAGGACCGTGGTCTTGCCCGCTCCATTGGGGCCCACCAAAAGGCCAAGCTCCCCAGACAAGAGCTGGAGGGAGGCCCCCCGCAGGGCAGCCCCCCTCCCCCCGGGATAAGCCGCCCACACCTCTTCTAACTCGAGGACAGGTTCCACGTGAGCAGGGCTTCCGCGGGCACTTGCAAGACCTCTTCAGTCAGACCTTCCTTGGCTCCGGCGCTGAGGAGCCGCTGGAGCCACTCCTCGCGCAGCGCCACCCGTAGGATGCGGCCGTGGGCGGAGAAGACGGCCTCCGCCTTGCCCCCTGCCAGCACCCTCAAGTTGCCTTTGCCGGCCGTGCAGCCCGTGGCAATTTGCAGCCCATCCACGAGGCAGGAGATGGGCGGCTCAGGACCGGTGTAGGCCTCGGCGGTAATGCCCGTGAACCCGGTCGAGCCCAGCAGGCGCAGGGCCAGCAGTCCCATGCGAATCCCCACGGCGAGAAACGGCCCTTTATGCCCGTGCAGGCGGATCCCCAAGGGAAGGAGGTCGGCGGGATCGGTGGTGGCGGCGATCTTTTCCCAGTTCATGGCGCGCCCGCTGGCACGTGCGCTTCCACGGCCGCAAACACCAGTTCGGCGTTGACCCGCAGCATGGCGAGCATGTCCACCGCCTGGGGAAGGGGGCCAGGGAAGTTGGTGAGGACGACGTGGGTGGCGCCGATGGCCTGGGCCAAGCGTCCGCCGAAGGAGACCCCGGACTGCAAGTTGTCGATCACGAGCTTCACCTGGGCCTTCTGGCCCAAGGCCGCAAACTCCATAAGGTCCCGCGCTGTAAGCCGCTCCTCGGGCGGGAAGGTGGCCACCACCTGGAGCCCCAGCCAGCGGGCAAAGCCCTCCTGCCAGGCCATCACGATGGCCGGGACGTCGTGGAGGTTGAGCTCCCTAGCCCGGGCTTGCACCTGCTGGGCCAAGGCCTCCAAGTCGGCGAGGAACCGTTGCAGCCGCGCTTGGAACAGGGGGGCTTTGTCCGGCCACAGCTCGCTCAGCGCCTGAGCCATAGCCGCGGCCTTCTCCGCCAGCGGTGGGGGCGAGTTCCACGGGCCGGGCAGGTGCAGAACCTTGGCTGTGGGGTTGGTTCGGGCCAGCAAGCGGTCCATCCACACCTCTATCCCGTGGTAGATCACGAGTTCGGCCTGCGCGAGGAACAGGAAGTCCGAGGGGCGGAGGTCGTAGTGGGCTGGGCAGAACCCGGCGGGGATGATCGTGATCACGAGGACGTCCTCGGCCCCGAGGGTTTGGGCCAGGCTGCCGAACACGGCCGAGGTGGCGATGACCACCGGCAGCCCCTGGCCTGCGCCGGCCAGGCTGAGCAAAGGGACCAGCATGCCAACAAGCAACACGACACCGCGGGACTTGCGAAACAACGGTACCTCCTTGCACACCATTTAGTAGCACAAGTTTACAATACGTGCTACTGAGCGCAAGTCCTCGCCGGGATTAGCGCAGGCGCTTGCCCGTGGAGGTGAGGGCCAGCTTCCCGTGCTTGACGCCCTTCAGGCCGATGAGTTGGTTCGCCAACTGTTGAACCTTTGGGGCAGGGCCGCGGACGGCCACTACCTCCAAGCAGTTGTTCTCGTCCAAATGGACGTGCAAGGTGGACAAAATGAGGGCATGGTGTTCGTGCTGGTGGTCCGTGAGCCGATCGGAAAGTTCCCGCTTGTGGTGGTCATAAAGCAGGATGATCACCCCCACCACTTCTTCCCCCTCGGCCCACTCCTGCTGGACCAGCCGGTCCCGAACCAAGTCCCGCAGGGCTTCAGAGCGGTTGACGTACCCCAGCTTTTCGATGAGCGCATCGAACTGAGCGAGGAGCTCATCGTCCATGGAAACGCCAAACCGCACCAGTTGCCCCATTCCCTCGCGATGATACCGCAGGGGCCGACAGAAAGGAAATCCGTGGTGTGCTTTGCAGGGCCCTCCCCGCGGGTCGAGTTTGAAATAGGCCGGGCTGGGAGTAAACTTAAACCTTGAGGAGTAGACACGGATGAGCCCAAGGTATGCCACAATCCCTTTACTTAGAACTCTTTTTTTGTCCGTCGAGGCGAAGGAGTGGCCATGCACAAGATCGTGAGTAAAAGAATGTTAGGGCCTCAACTTGTCGAGTTGGAAGTTGAGGCCCCCTTGGTGGCCGCGAAGGCGCAGGCGGGGCAGTTCTTGATTGTCCGGCTTCACGACCGCGGGGAGAGGGTGCCGCTGACCTTGGCCGACTGGGACCGGGAGCGGGGCACGGTGACCCTCGTGGTCCAGATGGTGGGCAAGAGCACCCGGGAGTTGGGGGAACAGTTCAATGTGGGAGACGCCATCAAAGACGTGGTGGGTCCATTGGGAAACCCCAGCGAGATCGAGAAGTATGGGACTGTGGTGTGCGTGGGCGGGGGGGTGGGGATCGCTCCGATCTTCCCCATCGCGCGCAGCCTTAAACAGGCGGGCAACACGGTCATCACCATTGCCGGCGCCCGCAACCAAAGCCTTTTGTTCTGGCTTGACCGCTTGGAAAAGGTTTCCGATGAGCTGATCGTCGCCACCGACGATGGAAGCTTCGGCATCAAGGGCGTGGTGACCGTTCCTTTGCGGGACGTGCTCCAAAAGCGGAGGGTCGATCGCGTATGGGCCATTGGGCCCGCCGTCATGATGAAGTTTTGCACCCAGACTTGCCAGGAATTCGGGGTGCCGATCGTTGTGTCCTTGAACTCCATCATGATCGATGGGACGGGCATGTGCGGGGGATGCCGGGTCGAATTGTCCCAGTCGGCCAAGTTCGCGTGCGTCGATGGGCCGGAGTTCCCAGGGGAGTTGGTGAACTGGGATTTGTTGATCGCCCGCCTGGGGACGTTCCGCGAGGAGGAGCAATGTGCCTTGGAGCGGTATCTGGCCATTAAGGAGGGTGTGCGATGACCATCCGCCCCACCCAAGTACCGATGCGGGAGCAACCCCCCCGCGAGCGCATCCGCAACTTTCAGGAAGTTCCTTACGGCTACTCCCCTGAAGAGGCCATCGAGGAAGCCAAACGTTGTCTACAGTGCAAGAAGGCCCCTTGTGTGGCGGGCTGTCCTGTGGAGATCAACATCCCCAAGTTCATCCGCGAGATTCGGGAAGGGGATTTCCGGTCCGCGATCCGCACCATCAAGGCCACCAACAACCTTCCGGCGATCTGCGGGCGGGTGTGCCCTCAAGAGGTGCAATGTCAAGCCCCGTGTACCCTGGGGAAGAAATACGAACCGGTAGCCATCGGGCGGCTGGAGCGGTTCGCCGCTGACTGGGAGTATGAAAACGGGGTGGAGATTCCTCCTGTGGGCGCGCCCACAGGGTTTAAGGTGGCGGTGGTGGGCTCGGGCCCCGCGGGGCTCACCTGCGCCGCCGACCTCCGCCGCTTGGGCCATGAAGTCACCGTCTTCGAAGCCCTTCACGAGCCTGGCGGAGTCCTGATGTACGGCATCCCCGAATTCCGTCTTCCCAAGCGGATTGTGTGGGCGGAGATCGAGGGCCTGAAAAAGATGGGGGTGGAAATTCGCCTCAACTGGATTGTGGGGCGCACCGTGACGGTCGACGAGCTGTTCCAACAGGGTTACGACGCCGTCTTCGTGGGCTCCGGCGCGGGCTTGCCCAAGTTCCTGGGCATCCCCGGAGAAAACCTCATGGGCATTTACTCGGCCAACGAGTTTCTCACCCGCGTCAACCTCATGCGCGCCTACCTCTTCCCGGAGTACGACACCCCCGTGAAAATTGGGAAGGAGGTGGCCGTGGTGGGCGGGGGCAATGTGGCCATGGACGCCGCCCGTACCGCGCTGCGGCTGGGTGCTAACCGGGTGATGGTGCTGTATCGCCGCACCGAAGAAGAAATGCCTGCCCGCCGCGAAGAGGTTCACCACGCCAAAGAAGAGGGCGTGGAGTTCCAGTTTTTGGTCAATCCGGTGCGGTTTGTGGGGGAGAATGGGCGGGTCCGCGGCGTGGAGTGCATCCGCATGGAGCTGGGGCAACCCGATGAGACGGGGCGGCCCCGGCCGGTCCCCATCCCAGGTTCCAACTTCGTTCTCCCCATCGACACGGCCATCATCGCCATTGGCAACGATCCGCATCCGCTGGTTCCGCGAACCACGCCGGGCCTGGAAATTTCCCGCAAGGGCACGATCGTGGCCAACGAAGAAGGGGCGACAAGCCGGCCCGGGGTGTTTGCGGGTGGGGACATCGTGACCGGAGCGGCCACCGTCATTCTGGCCATGGGAGCAGGGAAGAAAGCGGCTCAGGCCATTCATCGCTACTTGCTGGCGAAAGGCCGAGCCCATCAACTGGTGTAAGGAGGAGCTGTGAGCAAGGCGCAAGTGGAGTTGAACCCTTTTGAGATTGCGCAACGGCAGTTGGATGAGGCGGCCAAGGTTCTCAAGCTCGAGCCCGGCATGCACGAGCTTCTCCGCTGGCCGATGCGGGAATTCCACGTGCGGATCCCCGTCAAGATGGACGACGGGTCGGTCAAGGTGTTCGAGGGGTTCCGGGTCCAATACAACTGGGCCCGCGGCCCATGCAAAGGTGGAATCCGCTTCCACCCCGAGGAGACCTTCGACACTGTCCGGGCATTGGCCGCGTGGATGACGTGGAAGACGGCGGTGGTGGACCTCCCGTTGGGGGGAGGTAAAGGGGGCGTGGTCTGCGATCCCAAGGGGATGAGCGAGCGTGAGCTTGAGCGCCTGTCCCGCGGGTACATCCGGGCCATCGGCCACTACATTGGGCCCGACGTCGACGTGCCGGCGCCCGACGTGTACACCAACCCCCAGATCATGGCCTGGATGATGGACGAGTACGAGCGGCTTGTGGGCAGGAGTGCGCCGGGTGTCATCACGGGGAAGCCCCTGCCGCTGGGGGGCTCGGCCGGCCGGGGCGATGCCACAGCCCGCGGGGGGATGTACTGCATCCGCGAGGCGGCCAAGGTCCTGGGGATTGACCTCCAAGGGGCCACGGCCGCCATCCAGGGCTACGGCAACGCCGGACAATTTGCCCATCTCCTGGGCGAAGAGCTTTTGGGGCTTCAAGTGGTGGCTGTCTCCGACTCCCGAGGCGGCATCTACAACCCCAAGGGCCTCCCCGCCAGGGATGTCATCGCCCACAAGGAAAAGACGGGGAGCGTCCAGGGCTTCCCTGGGGCCAAGGCCATCACCAACGCCGAGCTCCTCGAGCTTCCCGTGGTAGTCCTCATCCCCGCCGCCCTGGAAAATCAGATCACCGCGGCCAACGCGGCGCGGATCAAGGCCAAGATCGTGGCGGAGCTGGCCAACGGCCCCACGACCCCTGAGGCCGACGAGATCCTGTTCAAGAACAAGGTGTACGTGATCCCCGACTTTTTGTGCAACGCTGGAGGGGTCACCGTTTCCTACTTTGAGCAGGTACAGAACGCTTACATGTACTATTGGACGGCGGAGGAGGTCCACCAGCGGCTGGACCAGAAGATGACCGCGGCCTTCCACGCCGTGCACAACATGGCCCAACAGCACAAGGTGCACAACCGCCTGGGCGCCTATTTGGTTTCCGTGCAGCGGGTGGCTGAGGCTGTGCGCCTGCGCGGCTGGGCGTAAACCGCTAGCTGTCGAAGGGGGCCGACACGGCCCCCTTTTTCTCACAAAAGCTTGGCCAGGGCCTGCCGCGCTTCCTCCAAGGTGGCGACCTCGTGGAACGGCACCCCTGGGGGGAAATAGGCCCTCATCCACGCCTGGGGAGCCACAAGGATCACGTGGGGGATGCCGGCTGCAGCTGCAGCTTGGAGGTCCAAATGCGAGTCGCCCACCACTGCAGCGCTCTGGGGACGAAGGCCCAACTGGGCCAGGGGGAGAAGAAAGGCCTGGGGGTCAGGTTTGGCTGCGCCGTCGTCCCGGGTGCGCACAAGGTCGAACTGGAGAGCTGTGCGGGCCAAGACCTCGGCCGTGCTGGCTCGGGAATTGTTGGTCACAAGAACGGTTCGGATCCCATGGGCCTTGAGGAAGGAGAGGAGCTCATGGGTTCCGCTTTTCAAACGCCCATGGGGCAGAGCCGCGCGCTCGTGCCGCTCCAGCACCGCCAAGGCTTGGGCTTGCCGTTCCACCGGTAGAGAACGGATCTGCTCCAAAAGCGAGCGGCCGTCTGTGGGCAACCCCAGTTCCCGGCGCACGTCGGCGATGCGCAGCGGTGAGTCCCACAGCGTGCCGTCCATGTCCAACAAGACCGCTTGGATGCCCATGGCTCTGATCCTAACCGCAAAACCTGGGGTACGGCGAAGTTGCAGCTCTACAGACGTTCAGTACCATCGGATGGAATTTTCCAGTTGGGCATGGGAGGAGAAATGAAAAGGGCCTTGTTGCTCGTTTTCGGGCTAGGTTGGGCGTGTTTGGCCGCCGCCCAGGCGTTTGTGGCCGGGCGCATCGAGGTCGTGGGCAATGTCCACATCACCGCCAGGGAAATCTTGGCCGCGGTCCCGTTTAAGGCTGGGGACACTGTGACGCGGGAGCAGGTGTTGGCCGCCCGGGACGCCATCCTGGACCTCGGGTACTTCAGCGAAGTCTCCCCTGAGCTTGCTTTTGAAGAAGGGGACCTCATTGTGCTCCGCTTCCGGGTCGTGGAGTTCCCCAAAATTGGGCACGTGGCTATTGAAGGAGTGCCGCCAGCCCCTAAGGGGAAAGGCACACTGTGGTCGTGGATCCAGGCCGCTTTGGCCGCGCCTCCGGTGACCGAGGCCCGCGTGCGGGAAATTTTGGCCGACCATGGGATCAAGTCTGGCCAAGTCCTGAACCGCAAAAAGCTCGAGCAGGGGCTGCAAGCCGTGCTGGAGGAGTACCGCAACAAGGACATTGCCACGGTGCAGATCGGTAACGTCATCCCCGGCGAGGAGCTCGTCATCGAAATCCAAGAGCTGAACGTGGTGGGGCATCGGTTCCAAGGGTTGAGCATGGTGCCCGAAGAGGAGGCCCGGAAGTTGGTTGCCGTGCCGGTGGGCGCGCTGGGCAAAATGTCGGCCATTCAGGCGAGCTTGGCCCAACTGACCCGCTCGGTGTTCTTTGCCGAGGCCAATTTGACAGCTGAACCGGCCGAGGACGGCCTGGTGCTCGTATGGCAGCTCAAAGAGCGGGTGCTCCTTCCCACGCCCATGGAATTGAAAGGAATCGCGCTTGCGGGCGTTAAAGCCTTTCCCGCCGAGCACATGCAGGCCCGGCTGGCGCCGTTACCTTCCGGCGTGTCCACCAACTTGGATGTGTTGCGGGCGTTGGCGCCGGTGAACGATTACTACCGCCGGGAGGGCTTTTTCTTGCTGGACTTCGTGGCCGAAGGCGTCGTCGATGGCGTGCTGCACATCCGGGTCAAGGAGGGGGAACTGAACCGGATCGAGGTTGCTCCCGGCTCAAGGACCGCGGCGTGGGTGATCGAACGGGTCATGGACCTCGCTCCCGGTCAAGCCTTGACCGAAGCCCGCTTTTCGGCGGCCCGACAGGCGCTGATGAGCCTCGGGTACTTCAGCGACGTGACCTTGGAGCCCCGCTGGGTGGGCGACGACCTCGTGCTCAAAGTGACGGTGCAGGACATCGACAAGCTGGGGAGTTTGCGGGGCTCGGTGAGCCTTTCCCCCACCACCGGGGGCTTGGTGGGCAACCTGGAGTACGCGCAAAAGAACCTGTGGGGCACAGCGCAGGACGTTTCCCTTTCCTTCAGTCGGGGCCTTTTGCAAACCGGTTCCACGACATGGAACTTGTCGTACGTGGGCCGAGCTTTTCCTGTGTACAGCCTGGTGGGGTTGGATTTGTACCGCAAAGAAGAAGGGGATGTGCGGACGCTGGGCGGCAAGGTGTCCCTCGCTTACCCTGTGGGACCCTACCTGGACCTCTCCTTGGGCCTCACCAGCGAGCGGTCTTGGCAATTGCCCGAGCAAAATGAGCTTGAGCCACGCACGGTGGTGGAAGTGGGGTTGGTGTGGGATGACCGGGACAGCCCACTGTTCACCCGGCGCGGGCACCGGGCACGGATTTCGTTGGAACGGGCCGGGTGGTTTGCCCCAGGCGTGGACTACTTGGCTTTCCGCGGCGAGGTCGCCCGATTCTGGCCGGTTGACCTCACGCTTTGGGGTGTGGAGTCCCGCCTTGCAGTGGCCTCACGCGTCCTTACGCAGTGGGGTTGGAATGTTCCTGAACGGTACCAGTTCGATCTGGGTGGGGTGAACTCCGTGCGAGGGGCCAAGGCCACGCGCACGGAGAGGTTGAGCTTGCTCAACGCGGAGCTGCGGTGGGAAGTGGCCCAAGGGGCATGGATTAGCCTTTTTGGGGACTTGGGGATGGAGCTGCGCAGCGGCGGTGCGGTCAAAGCCTCGTGGGGTGTTGAGTTGGCGGCCTCCATCATGGGCATGTTTGTGCGCATCGACCTTTGCTGGCCCACCGATCGGGAACCCACCTGGGTTCCGGCCTTTGAGTTTGGAATGAGCCCGATGTTTTAGGGTAGAGTTGAGCTTTAGGAGGAGATCGATGAAGACACCGTGGATCGCAGGAATGCTCGTGGGTGCATTGGTTCTGGGTTTGGTCGGGGGTTTGTTGGCGGCAAAACTTTTCCCTGCAAGCGGAACCGGTGCAGGTGGTGTGTCCGCCGATGACTTGAAAAAGCTCGCTGATCGGGTAGGGGCTGTGGAGAGCCGGCTATCCCTTGTGGAGGGGCGTGTGGCCCGGCTGGAAAGCTCGCCCACCACGGGCGGCACGGCCCTCAAGATCGCAATTGTGGACGCCGAAGACCTGTTCCAGAAAGTTTTCCTTCCCCAGGTGGCCACGGAGCGGGCGGCGATGGAGGCCAAAGCTCGGGAAATCCAGGCTCTGCAGGCTGATTTCGCGGCCGGCCGGATCAAGCAGGACGTGTACCAGCAGCGCTACGCCCGCCTCCAGGCCGAACTCATCCAGGCTCAGCTGCAGGTCAACATGAGCATGCTCAACAAAATGATCGCTTCCCCAGGCTTTTTGAACCTTAAGGCCGACCTGGAGTCGCTGCGCACGCAGGCCGCACCTCTGGAAGCTGAGGTGGCCAACATGGTGCGCGAAGCCCAGGTTACCATTTTGGACCTCACCGGGTTTACCAACCGCCTGGCCCAGCTACAGGCCACCTTCCAGCAGCTCGATCAGCTTTTGACTCAAGTGGCGGCGGTGAAGATCCTCGAGGTGACCCAGCAAGTGGCCAAGGAGAAGGGCTTCGACTTTGTGGTGCGCACCAAGGACGTGGTCATGTACCGCCGCGAAGGGGCCATCACCGACCTCTCTCCCGACGTGGAGGGGCGGTTGTACGCCTTGTTCCCTGCCCGATAAGGGAGATCCCGGGGCTCATGGGGTCCACGATCGTCGAGTGCGTCCCCAATGTTTCGGAGGGGCGTGATCCCCAGAAGATCGCGGCCATGGCCGCGGCCATTCGTAGCGTGGCCGAAGTTCACCTTCTGGACATCCAGTCGGACAAGGACCATCACCGTACGGTGTTCACCTTTGTGGGCGCGCCGGAGGCGGTGGCCGAGGCCGTGTTGCGCCTGTTTGAGGTGGCCGTGTCCCTTATCGACCTGCGGGTGCACCGCGGGGAGCATCCCCGGATGGGGGCTGTGGACGTGGTGCCGTTTGTTCCCGTGCGGGGGGTGACCATGGCCGATTGCGTGGCCTTGGCCCACCGCGTAGGAGCGGAGGTTTGGCGCCGATTTCGCGTCCCGGTGTACCTCTACGCCGAGGCGGCCACCCGCCCGGAGCGCCAGGACCTAGCGGAGATCCGCAAAGGGGAGTTCGAGGGGTTTTCGGAGAAGATCCGGCAGCCGGAATGGGCCCCGGACTTTGGGGATCCCGTGGTGCACCCCACCGCGGGCGTGTGCGCCGTGGGAGCGCGCGAGTTCCTCATCGCCTTCAACGTCAACCTGGGCACATCGGATTTGCGCGTGGCCAAGGAGATCGCCAAGGCCGTGCGCGGTTCCTCGGGGGGGCTGCGGTACGTCAAGGCGTTGGGGATGGAACTCAAAGAGCGGGGCCTCGTCCAGGTGTCCATGAACTTGACCAACTTCCGCAAAACGCCGCTGGCCCGTGTGCTGGAGCTGGTGCGGCGGGAGGCCGCCCGATACGGGGTGCCCGTGGTGGGCACGGAAATTGTGGGCTTGGTTCCGGAAGAAGCTTTGCTGGATGCCGCCGCCTATTACCTGGGCTTGGAGAAGTTCTCCCCCGACATCGTGCTGGAGCGGCGGATCGCCCAATCAATGGACGGATGAACGGCTCCTTGCCTTTTCGCCGCGTCAGCGTGCTGGGGCTGGGCAGAACCGGGCGGGCCCTGGTGGAAGCCTTGGTCCCCCGCGGGGTCAAGGTTTTTTTGTCGGAAAGCCGTGCCCTTACCCCTGAAGAGCGGGCCTTCTTGGCCGCCCACAAAGTGGCCTACGAGGAGCAAGGACACACCAAGCGGATCTTGGAGGCGGATTTGATCGTGCCCAGCCCGGGTGTCCCTTCCCATGCCCCGATGCTCCAACAGGCGGTGGCTTCTGGGGTGCCCGTGTGGTCGGAGATCGAGTTGGCGTTTCAGCTGGCCCGGCCGCAGGTGGTGTTCGCCGTCACCGGTACCAACGGCAAGTCCACCACCACCGAGCTTGTGGGGGCCATTTTGCGCGCCCGCGGGGCTCGGCCTGTGGTGGCCGGCAACATCGGCGTCCCGGCCATCGCCACCGTGGACGAAGTGCAGAATCGTCCCTGGGTTTTGGAGGTGAGTTCCTACCAGCTGGAGTGGACGCAGACGTTTCGTCCCCACGTGGCCATCTGGCTCAACTTCGCCCCCGATCACCTGGACCACCACGGTACGCTCGGGGCGTACTTCGCGGCCAAGGCCCGCCTGCTCGCTCGCCAAGAGGCGGAGGACTTTGCTGTGCTGTCAGGCCCTTTACTGGCCCAGGTGGCGCCCAAAGCGCAGGGGATCAACTTCGAGGAGACGCGGTTGCCCAAGGGATGGGGGCAAGGGATCCCCCACCACCTGGTGGAAGACCTGCGGGCGGCCTGGGCTGGAGCCGTCGCGGCTTTTCCGGAGCTGGTCCGCATTCCACCGCCCTACGACAAAGTGCGGCCTTCCCTTGATCAGCCCCACCGTATGGAGTACGTGGGCTCCTGGCGCGGGATCCCCTTCATCGACGACTCCAAAGGGACCAACGCCCATGCCACCTTGGCGGCCTTGCGCGCTGTGCCCGGGCCGGTGGTGCTCATCTTGGGTGGGCGGCACAAGGGCGCCGGCTATGAAGAGCTGGTGCAGGCCATGCCCGGCAAGGTCCGGCTTTGCGTGCTGATCGGTGAGTCCCGCCCCTTCTTCGCTCGCTTGCTCGATGCACAAGGAATCCCCCATCGGTCGGCCCGTTCACCGATGGAAGCCTTGCAGTTGGCTTATACCCACGCCAAGCGGGGCGACACCGTGTTGTTGTCCCCCGCGTGTGCAAGTTTTGACCAGTTCCGCGACTACGCCCATCGGGGGCAAGCCTTCCGCCGCGCCTTCGCCCGCCTCGCCCGCGTGTAAAGGCCCTTCTGTCCTGTTCGCTTAGGACAGGGCGCACCTTCCCCTCTGAAGGATTGGCCTCACCTAAGCCACTAGGGTCCTTTGTTTTAGGGGACATGTGGTCGACACTACCTTCGCCATGGGCAGCGCGGAGGGACGGATTCTCGTGGTGCTTATTTTCTTGGTGCTGGCCGGGTTTTTGTTTGTGTACTCCGCCAGTGCTCCGCTATCGCTGCGTCTGACCGGGGACCCCTGGTCCCTGCTTAAGCGCCAGTGCATCGGGGCTGCCCTTGGCTTGTTGGCCCTGGGGGTGCTGTGGTGGGTGGATTACCACGTATGGGAACGATGGGACGACCTCTTTTGGGTCGGGGCTTGGTTTTTGACCTTGCTCACCTTGGTGCCCCCGCTGACCGCCGGTTCGCGTTGGTTGCGACTGGGCCCCTTCCCCGTTCAGCCGTCGGAGTTGGGGAAGTTGGCCCTGCTTTTGTTTGTCGCGGGGTCGATCGTGCGTCGGGGGGACAGGGTTCGGGAGTTCGGGCAAGGGGTTCTTCCCCATCTGGTGGTGTTGGGCGCGTTTGGGGTGATCCTCCTTTTGCAGCCGGACTTCGGCATGTTGATCACCTACACCGCCTTGGTCGTTTTCCTGTTGTGGGTGGGGGGAGCGAGGGTCCAGCACTTGGTGGCCACCGGTCTGGGAGCCCTGCCCTTGTTGGTGGGGCTCCTTTTCGCGGCGCGCTACCGCTTGGAGCGGTTTGTGGCTTTTCTGAACCCCGAGGCGTACCGTGATACCTACAGCTATCAAACTTACCAATCGCTTTTGGCCATTGGCTCGGGGGGGTTGTGGGGGCGGGGGCTTGGCGCTTCGCGGGCGAAACTGTTTTACCTTCCGTCGGCCCACAATGATTTCCTGTTCGCCGTAATGGCTGAGGAGATTGGGCTTGTGGGCACGTTGTGTGTGCTGGCCCTGTTGGGGTTGCTGGTGGGGCTCGGGGTGCAGGTGGCGCGGCGGGCCCCGGACAAGTTGGGAGCCATGTACGCCTTCGGGGCCTCGTTTCTCCTGGGGTTCCAGACTTTGCTTAACTTGGGGGTCGCCGTGGGCTTGTTCCCCGTCACCGGGCTCACCCTTCCGTTCTTGAGCTATGGGGGCTCTTCGCTGATGGTGAGCCTGGCCCTGGGGGGGCTGCTGTTGGGGGTAGCGCGGGCTTCGCGAACCAACCGCGTGCTGGTGTGGGTACCGGAGGCGGGGGGATGAGGGTGCTGGTCGCAGCAGGTGGTTCTGGGGGCCACGTTTACCCGGCGTTGGCGGTGCTCCAGGAAATGCGCGCGCAGGGCTTGCTGGCTGCGGCCGGATGGATCGGCCGGCCCACGGGTTTGGAAGCCCGTGTGGTCGCCCAACACCCCTGGATCCAGTTTTTCCCCCTGCCCAGCGCGGGCCTGGATCGCCGGCGGCCTTGGACTTGGCCCAAAGCGCTGGTTCAGGCGGGTGGCGCAGCGGTTCGATCTTGGGCCGTGTTGCGGCGCTTTGCCCCCGACGTGGTGCTGGGTATGGGGAGCTACATCAGCGTGGGACCCGTGTTGGCCGCCAAGGGGCTGAGGATCCCCGTGGTTATTCATGAGCAAAACGTGCGCTTGGGCTTGGCCAACCGTGTGCTGAGCCGTGTGGCTGACCGGGTGTTGCTTTCATACGCCCCAGCCAAGGGGCTGCCCCGCCGGGCCAAAGCGGAAGTGACGGGCAACCCTGTGCGCCCGGAAATCCTCCAAGTCCCCAAGGAGCTGGGGGAGGAGCTTTTGGTGTTTGGGGGTTCGCTGGGTTCACGGGCCTTGGTGGAAGCCGCGGTGCAAGCGGCGCCGGAGTGGGCCAGGGTCCCTGGGCTCAAAGCCCGCGTCATTGTCGGCCAAGCGATGCGCGTGGAAGAGGTGCAAAGGGCCCTGACGCGCGCGGGCTTATCGGCCGAGGTGGTGGGGTATGAGCCCAACATGGCCCAGGCCCTGGCGCGGGCGCGGTTGGTGGTGGCCCGGGCCGGAGCCACCACGGTGGCCGAACTGGCCGCGGCCGGCCGACCCGCCCTTCTCGTCCCCTGGGACGGCGCAGCCCACGGCCACCAGCAGGAAAACGCGCAACGGTTCGCTCAATCCGGGGCGGGAATCCTGTTGGATTCCCGCGACCTTTACACACCGCGGTTTGCCCAGCTTGTGAAAGAGCTGTGGACAGAGGAACACCGGCTGAACGCCATGGCCGCGGCGGGACGAGCGTGGGCGCGTCCCGAGGCGGCTCAACGTGTAGCTCAGGCCCTTGTCCGTCTTGTGGAGGCATCGCGATGAACGGATTTGAAGGTCGGGTGCATATGGTGGGGATTGGTGGCGACGGGATGGCCGCCCTGGCCCAGCTTCTCTGGCAGGGCGGGGCCACGGTCTCAGGGTCGGACTTGCGGGATTCGCCGCGCCTGAACTCCTTGCGTCCGTGGGCTGAGGTGTACGTGGGACACGACCCCCAACACCTGCCGGACCGGACCACCGCCTTGGTGTTTTCCTCAGCCATACGGGGGGACAACCCGGAGCTGCAGGCCGCCCAGGGGATACCCACATGGCCTCGCCTGTTCGCCCTGGGCCACGTGGTCCGCGATCGCCGCCTCATCGCCATCGTCGGCACCCACGGCAAAACAACGACCACAACTTGGACTGCTTGGCTGGTGCACCGCCTGTGGGAGGAGGGCGGGCACTACATCGGTGGGGAGGTACCTGGCTTCCCTTCCGCCGTTTGGGGCCGTGGGCAGCCGTTTGTGGCGGAAATCGACGAGTCGGATGGCCGGTTTGTTCATTTGCGTCCCCACGTGGCGGTGCTCACCTCGGTGGACAACGACCACTTGGGCACCTATGGCACGCTGGAAGGATTGGTTCGGGCGTTTGGGCGCTTTCTGGGTAAAGCGGACAAGGTGGCGGTATGTGCCGACGATCCCCTGGCCTTGGCCGCGGCCCGTGGCGTGCCTCACCCGCTGACCTACGGCCTGAGCCCCGACGCCCAATTGCAGGCACGGGGTGTAGAGTACAAAAGGGAGCGGGCGGCGTTTGAGGTGGTGTGGTTAGGGGAACGGGTGGGCGAGGTCGAGATCCCCGGCCCTGGCCCCCACAACGTGCGCAATGCCCTGGGGGCGTTGGCCACAGGGCTGCTGTTGGGGGCGAGTCCGCGGGAACTTGTGGCCGCGTTGGCCGGGGCGCCCCGCCCGCGCCGACGGCTGGAAGTCTTGGAGGAGAACGGCTACCTGGTGGTGGACGACTATGCCCACCACCCCACCGAGGTGGCGGCAGGTCTGGAGGCTTTGCGTCGTGGCTGGCCCAAGCGCCGTATCGTGGCCATTTTCCAACCGCACCGGTACACGCGGACCCAAGCCCTGGCCGGGGCCTTCGGCCAAGTGCTGGCCCGGGCCGACCGGGTGGTGGTCACCGAAATCTACCCCGCGTTTGAGGCCCCCATTCCCGGGGTAAGCGGCCAGGAGGTGGCGGAGGCGGTTCGGGGCGCCGGAGGCCAAGCTACGTTCCGCGCTGACCTCTCGGCGGCCATGGAAGCCGCGGCCGAGGTCATCCAGCCCGGGGACCTCGTGGTCTGTTTTGGGGCAGGGGACATATGGAAGCTCGCCCGGGAAATGGCGCGCGGGCTCTCCAACGGGTCCTAGCGGACCTGCCCGGCTCGCTCAAGCTCGAGGAGCCGCTGGCCCCGTACACCACCTTCCGTATTGGCGGACCGGCCTGGGCTATCTACACCCCCACCGATCCCCAAGCCCTGGTCGAGGCCGTAGTCCGCGCGCGGGCCTATGGTTTCCCATGGCGGTTGCTCGGCGGAGGGTCCAAGGTGCTTATTTCCGACCGCGGTTTTCCAGGGCTGGTGGTGTCCACAGCCGGGTTGCTGAAGTGGGAAGAGCGGGACGGGATTATCTATGCTGGGGCCGGGGTTCCGCTGGCCAAGGTGGCGCGCCGGGGGGTGTGGAAGGTGGCGGGCATTCCCGGGACCGTGGGCGGGGCCGTGACCATGAACGCCGGGACGAAGTATGGCAGCATTTCCGAGTTCGTGGTGTGGGTCAAGGCCTTGTTGCCGGACGGTCGCGTTCACACCTTCCAACCGGAGGAGTGCGGTTTTGCGTATCGGGATTCCCTATTTCGCCGGTGGCGGTTGCCCGTGTTGGAAGCGGCCCTCAGGCCCAGCCCGGGGCCAAGCCTGGAGGACCTCCTGCGCGAGCGCTGGGCCACCCAGCCTTTGCACTTGCCCTCGGCAGGGTGTGTGTTCCGCAACCCCCCTGCAGGGCCGGGGGCGGGGTGGCTCATCGACCATGCAGGGCTTAAGGGGGCCCGCCTCGGCGACGCCGTGGTCTCCCCCAAGCACGCCAACTTCATCTGCAATCTGGGGCGAGCCCGTTCAGGAGAGGTGCTGGAGCTGGCGGAGCGGGTGCGCGAGGGGGTGGCGCGGGAGTTTGGGGTTTGGCTGCACATGGAGCTCGAGGTTGTGACCGTGTGATCCGCGCGGCGCGCCTACTGGCCCTCGCTTTGGCCTTTTCGATTGTTTCCCTGTCTGTATTGCGTTGGGGTGGGTGGTGGCGGGTGGCGGAGGTGCGGCTGTCGCCCACCCGGTACGTGGCCCTGGAGCAGTTGACAGGATTTCTACTCGGTGCTAATGTACTTCGGCTAGAGTTACGGGCATTACATTCGGCTATTCAGGGCGATTTGCGAGTCCTGAAGGCCAAAATTAGGTTGTACCCGCTAGCCCGAAGGGTGGATGTGATGATCGAAGAGCGCAAGCCGGTGGTGGCGGTAGGACTCCGGGACGGCCGGGCGTTTTGGGTGGACGCGGAGGGGGTCCTTCTTGAGCCGGCGGAGCAGGCTTCCTTGGTAGGACTTATGGCTTCCGAAGGTCGTGTAGCCCCGGAAGCGGTCCAGGCGGCCCTCGCCTTGGCCCGGTGGGACGTCCCTTGGCGCCCGCTTTATCCCACGTTCGACGCTTCCGATCCTCAGCAGGTGATCGCCCGCAGCCGGGACGGCCCTACCCTGCTCCTCGGCTCAATTGGCCAACTGGCCGATCGCCTTGCTATCCTTCGGATGTTATGGGAACCAGAGAACCTGGGCACATATGCCGTGGTCGACCTCCGTGGGGAGGACGAGGTTGTCCTGAAACGAAAGCGATAAGGACGGTGGTGCGATGAGGCGGGGGCGGCTGGTCGTGGGGTTGGACGTGGGGACCACCAAGGTGGCCTGCCTCGTGGCCAACTTGGTGGACGACTACATCGAGATCATCGGGCTGGGCACGGCCCCTTCCCGAGGGTTGTCCAAGGGTGTGGTGGTGGACATCGGCCGCACCATCCAATCCATCCGCAAAGCCGTGGAGGAAGCCCAAAACATGGCCGATGTGAAAATTCGCGAAGCGTATGTCGGTATTGCTGGAAAGCACATTCGGTCCCTCAACAATTCGGCGACTGTTTCCATCACCCGCCCGGACCGGGTCATTACGCAGGAAGATGTGCGCCGGGTCGTCGAAGCTGCCCGCGCCATCCCCATTTCTCCCGATATGGAGCTGATTCACGTCATCCCCCGGCAATACATTGTGGACGGCCAGGAGGGAATTACGGATCCCGTGGGCATGACCGGCACCCGCCTGGAGGTCGACGTCCATCTTGTGTTGGGTTCTGTTACAGCGGTGCACAACCTTGTCCGGTGTGTAGAGGAAGTGGGCATCGGCGTGACCCAGATTGTGTTGGAGCCCTTGGCCTCGGCCATGGCCGTGCTGTCGTCGGCGGAGAAGGAACTGGGTGTGATGCTGGTGGACTGTGGAGGAGGCACCTCGGACATCTCCGTGTTCAGAGGTGGAGACATTTGGTTTTCCAAGACGATCCCCATCGCTGGAGAGCACATCACAAATGACATTACCGTAGGCCTGCAAACACCCCTGGAGGAGGCCGAGCGGGTTAAAAAGCTTTACGGGACTTGTTTGGTGGACGCGGTGGGCGACGAGGAGAAGATCGAGGTGGCCACCATCGGCGGGGTGGGAACAAAACAGGTGTCGCGCAAGAAGCTGGCCAAGGTGATCGAGCCCCGGGTGGAAGAAATTCTGGACTTGGCCATGCAAGAGGTGGAGGACGCGGGGTACCGCGACTTGATCCCCGCGGGCATGGTGTTGACAGGGGGGACTTCGCTTCTCCAAGGCATTGCTGAGTTTGCCGAGCGTCGGTATGGACTTCCTGCGCGCATCGGCATCCCCCAAGGCGTGCACGGACTGAGGGACATTGTCGAGTCCCCCATTTATGCCACAGGGATTGGGCTGTTGAAGTATGCGGCGGAGGCGCGGGATTATGCCGCGCCCAGGCGCTCCGCCCGAGGCGGTTCGGGCCTCTTGGGGCGGCTGTTCAGCTGGTTCCGGCAGTTCTTGCGGGGGTGAGCTCAATGGCAGAAAGCCCGGCAAAGATCACGGTGATTGGGGTGGGCGGAGGGGGCGGAAACGCCGTTCATCGCATGGCCCGGGCTGGCTTGATCGGTGTGGAGCTTGTGGCCATGAACACTGACGCGCAGGTATTGGAGCTGGTCCAGGCCCATCGGCATCTCCAGCTGGGGCCCAAGGTGACGGGGGGCTTGGGGGCTGGCGGGGACCCCGAGGTCGGCCGCATGGCCGCCGAAGAGTCCCGTGACGACATCGCCGACATCCTGGAAGGCCAGGACATGGTGTTCATCACCGCGGGGATGGGCGGGGGCACGGGCACAGGCGCGGCCCCCGTGGTGGCCGAGGTGGCCAAGGAAATGGGCGTGTTGACCGTGGCCATCGTCACCCGTCCGTTTTCTTTTGAAGGCTTGGCCCGCGCGCAAAAAGCCGAGATGGGCATCCAGCGCCTGGCCAAAAACGTGGACGCCATTGTCACCATCTCCAACGACCGGTTGCTCAAAGTGGCTCCCCCGGATATGCCCCTCCTGCGCGCGTTCGAGCTTGTGGACGAGGTGCTGCGCCAGGGCGTCCAGGGGGTTACGGAGCTCATTACTGTCCCTGGCTTGATCAACCTGGACTTTGCGGACGTGGAGGCCGTGCTGCGGGGGGCAGGGACGGCGCTGATGGGGATTGGAGAAGCGGAAGGGGAGAACAAGACGCGCGAGGCGGCCCGCAAAGCCATTTCTTCGCCCCTGCTGGACTTCAGCGTCAAGGGCGCAAAGCGCGCGATTCTCAACATCACCGGTGGGGAGGATCTCACCTTGGAGGAGGTCACCGCGGCCGCTTCCACCATTCACGAGGCCTTGTCCGACAAAGCGGACCTGATCTTTGGGGCCACAGTCCGCGACGGCCAGCAGAAGGTGCGCGTGACGGTGATCGCGACCGGTTTTGCCCCTGTCAGCGAAGGCGAGCTCAGCGAGTCCGAAGAAGAACTCATTCTGGAAAAGCTGGAGCGGGAGGGCGTGCGCGATGACTACGATATTCCCACGTTCCTGCGCCGCGCCCGCCGCTCCGACCTGCCTTAGCCGACAAATTTGTTGGTGATCGGGAACCGCCGCCCCATCCCAAACGCTTTGGGCGAAACTTTGAGCACAAGGGGCATTTGCCTCCGCTTGTATTCCGACTGCGTCAACCGGCGCAGGGCTTCTTGCACCACCGCTTGGCCAAATTGCTGGCTCAGCGCTTCCACGCTGCGGTTCTCCACCACCAAGCTGTGAACAAGGGGATCGACCACGTTGTAGGGGGGCAAATCCTGGTCGTCGCGTTGCCCGGGCCGCAATTCCGCGGTAGGGGGGCGTTCCAAAATGCCCTCGGGGATGAGGGCAAAGCCGGTCTTGGCGTTGATGTAGCGGGCAAGCGCGTATACCTCGCTTTTGACCAGGTCCCCAATCGGAGCCAATGCGCCCACGGTATCCCCGTAAAGCGTGTTGTAGTTCATGGCGATTTCCGACTTATTGCCCGGGCAGAGCACGATGCTTCCTGTGGCATTGGCCAGGGCCATGAGCACGACGCCGCGCAGGCGGGCCTGCAGGTTCTCCAGCACCAACCCTTCCACGGCGATGGAGGAAGCCAGCGACCGCTGCAACGCCTCCAACGCTGGTGTGATAGGAATTTCCAGAAGCTTGATGCCCAAGTTCTCGGCGAGGGTCGTGGCCAACTCGTGGGACAACGCACTGGTCGGCGGGCCAGGAAGGAAGGCCCCTAACACGCGGTCAGCCCCCAAGGCCTCGCAGGCTAAGCTGGCCACCACGGCGGAGTCCACGCCCCCTGAAATCCCCACCACCACCCCCTGAATCCCGTTTTTGGCCACGTAGTCGCGCAGCCCCAGCACCAACGCCGCATGGATTTCGGGAAGGCCATCCTCAGCTGGCGGGGCTACGGGAGGGGCGGCGAGGTCGAAGGCAAATACCCCAGGGGCGAACATGGGAGCAGCGAGCAAGAAGGCCCCATCGGGGCGGACAGCGAACGACCCTCCGTCGAAGATGAGCTCGTCTTGGCCTCCCACAAGGTTGGCGTAAACCAGCGGGGCATGGGCCCGTTGCGCCCACTCCGAGGCGAGCTGCCTGCGCAACGCCGGCTTCCCGCGGAAGTAGGGGGAGGCGGAAACGTTGATGAGAAGGTCCACCCCAGCTTGGGCCTGCCCCTCCAGCACCCCGCCTTCGTACCAAAGGTCCTCGCACACCGATAGCCCTAACCGCAGGCCGCGCCAGTTCAGGACAGCGATTTCCTCTCCGGGAGTAAAATAGCGCTCCTCTTCAAACACGTCAAATGAGGGGAGCCGGTGCTTCGCTTGGCAGCCCACCACGGCGCCTCCATCGAGGAGAAAGGCTGTGTTATAAAGGAGAGCCCCTCCGCCGAAGGCGGTCGCTGAAGGATCGGCTTTGTTGGCTTGCTTGATACCCTGCCGCAACACGTGGCCGATGACCACGGGCACTTCGCGGGAGGCTTCGACGATGGCGCCAAATTCGCGGTCAGCCGCTTCCACAAAGCCTTGCCGGAGGAGAAGATCGCGGGGAGGGTAACCGAGCAGCGCGTGTTCGGGAAAGACCACAAGATCGGCATCCTGGTCGCGAGCTTCATGGATAGCCTTGAGGATTTGGGCTCTGTTGCCCACCAGGTCGCCGACCACGGGGTTGATCTGTCCAACAGCAATTTTCATGGGATCTCGAGCCCCGATGTTCCGCCATTCCCTGGGCGTTGCCAAGGTGAACGAGGAAAAGAGTAGCGCCCCTCCGCTTGGGCTGGGAGGTGAGGCATGCGGTGGGATGGGTAAGCCTCAAGCAGAAGGGCGCTAACTCGCAGCCCTAAGTATAACTTACCCCAGCGGCAGGTCGAGGACGGCTGTCCCCATGAGAGGGAAACCAAGACGCGCTGTATGGGCAAAACGGCGTGTCGTCTTGTCTAAGCCACGAGGCCGACGACCGCCCATGGGTTTACTCGCCTTGTCCACGCGGTGTACTTCAAGGTGAGCTGGAAGCTTCCTCTTGGCTGGGGAACTACGCGCGACGCTCTCTGCCAAGGACGGGGGGAAATCCGCAGGCCTAAGATGGGGAGCGATCCCGTATTGAGGCCCCATGCTTGATAACGAGGTAGAAGGAAACCGGGTGTCCTCGTCCGGTGTAAATCAAAACGAACAGTCGCGGGGGATCGAGCACGACACACTGCCCGTAGCAGGCTCCCCAAGGGTGGGTTTGTTTCGTCCTGTACCACGTTCGCTGCAACTCTCGCGCCGCTCCGCCGTGGAGGTGGGATCATGTTGTGCAAATGGTTGTGGGTTCTCGGGCTCCTGACCCTGGGGGTTGCTTCAGGGTGGACGCAGACCTACGGGCCAGGAGAGATCGACTACGGGGGGATCCGGCTCCAGTTCTCGGGGCGGGTCCTCACCACGGGCACGTGCGCGGGCGCGATGCAGCCTGCCCCGGGCGTGACAGAGATCCGTTGTCAGCTCCCCGAGGGCGCGGCGGGCACGATCGAGCTCACCGCCACGCGCACGCCGGCCGGGGCGGTGAACATCCGGATCGAGGCGGTGCCGGCTGGGTGGCCAAGCTCCTTATGGGTCCAGCAGCTGGGGCAATGGGCCGATTCGCGAACCGCGGCAGCTTCCGGGTGGGGAACGGTGGCCGCCCAGTACCGG
>FWWL01002048.1_pt1 | contig 24570 bp, 24 predicted proteins | sample 2228331 | NCBI WGS metagenome assembly FWWL01 (sample SAMEA103939775, study PRJEB20133) | metagenome | reverse complement strand
GCATATTCTTGCTATTTCACTATTTCTCCCAAGATTTCTCCTCCTGGGGCATATGTCTTTGGATTTTTCTTATGAAGGAATTCGCCAAGTTGCAAATATGGTCATTTCATGTTATAATAAAGCTCTGGAGATAGCTATGAATATAAAAAAGTCTTTCTCTCTTTTTGTTCTGCTTTCCGTGCTGTCGTGTACCACTGCCGCAGAAGACGGCATTATTCTCTCGCCGAGAGATGGAGAAACCGTTCGAGGGGTGGTGATCATCTCCCTCTCCCCTCCAGCGGGAATGATCGTTGACAGGGCTGAAGTTCTCATTCAGAACAAGCTCTTCAAGACCATAAACGCTCCAGGGCCTTATACGTGTGAGTGGGACACAACCACCGGCGAGTATTCCAATGGCTTTTACCAGATTACCGCTTCCATTTATGACATAGAGGGTCAAAACCAGACCCAAACCATCGAGGTACAGGTTGCAAACTGATGGACGGTATCCTGCCAGTCTCCAAACCCAGAGAGATGTCATCCTATGATGTGATCCGTTCCCTCCAGAAAACCATCCCCTCTCTGAGAAAACACAAAATCGGTCACGGTGGAACCCTTGACCCCCTTGCCGAGGGTGTTCTCATCCTCCTCCTCGGCGAGGCAACCAAACTCTTTGGTCTCATTCTCGAACACAACAAAACCTACGAGGTATGGATTCAACTCGGATCGGCCACCACAACCGATGATGCCGAGGGTGAGATTACAGCCACATCCCCCCTCGTTCCCACCACCGAACAAATAACCCAGGCCATCTCTCACTTTACAGGTCGCATCTCTCAGGTCCCCCCAGCCTACTCCGCCCTCAAGGTAGAAGGCAAACGAGCCTACGAACTCGCTCGAGAGGGCAAATCCCCCAACCTCCAACCACGCGAGGTCGAGATTTTCTTTCATGAGATTCTCTCGTATGATCCACAGACACGTATTCTCCACAGTCGGGTCTGCTGTTCCTCCGGAACCTATATCCGTAGTCTCGCTCGAGACATCGGAAACTACCTCGGTTGCTATGGACATGTTGCCCGCCTCATCCGAACCCAGACCCTGGGAATCACGCTGGAGAGATGTGCTGTTCTCTCTTCTCTCACCGAAACCAATTGGACAGAATACCTCCTCCCCATGAGAACGATCGTAGATCTCCCCATCCTGGAGATCAAAGATCCCACCTGGGCACTTCAGGGAAGAAGACTCTCTTTATCATCATTTCTCACCCCTCCCTCCCAGGATGGTATGTATCAGATAGTCAAGGACGAGAAACTCCTCGCCATCGGCGAGTGGAAGCAAGGAATGTTTCACTACCAACGGGTATTCCATGGCTAAGCCAAACATTCTCCTCGTCTACCCCTATATCGAGGACTTCGCCGCCTATGACCACTTTGCCAAACCTGTCGGTCTGTGGATGCTCGCAGACATGCTTGCCGGCTATGCCAACCTCTGGTATATCAATGCGCTGGATAGGAGCCTTCCAGAACTCCATCTCCCATCAAAACCAGACGGCACAGGACACTTCTTTCAACAGGTTATCCCCACCCCACCCCAGCTCCGCGATATCCCCCGACGCTGGAAACGCTATGGTATGCCCGAAGCTCTCTTCCTCAAAAAACTTGCTGACCTCCCTGAGAAACCAGGCTGGATCTTTCTCTCCAGTGGGATGACCTACTGGTATACCGGTCTTCAGTACACCATCTCGCTCCTCCGAGAGCAGTTTCCTGGAGCCAGGATAGTCCTCGGGGGAATCTACGCCTCTCTCCTCCCAGAACATGCCCAAACCCTTGACATAGATATGGTTCTCCCCTTTCAACATCCCAACAAGGTGGCTCACGCCCTTTCTCAGATGTTGTCCATCGATTTTTCCAAAACCGAGATCATCCCCGACTATACCATCACCGGTGAATACACCTACGCCCCCCTTCTCCTCTCGATGGGGTGTGTTTTCCGTTGCCACTACTGTGCCAGTCCACGTCTCCTCTCCTTTCTCCCCCTGAGCAGAGAAAGAACTATCACCGCCTTCCAGTGGCTGTATGAGGAAAAGGGCGTGCGCCACTTCGCCTTCTATGATGATGCGCTTCTCGTCCAACCCGATGACCGTCTCATCCCCCTCCTCACCTTCAGTCTTGAAAAGGGATACCAACCCTTTTTTCATACCCCAAACGGTCTCCATATCCGGTTTCTCACAGAACCACTCGCCAGGCTTATGAAACAAGCGGGCTTCATTGACATCAGACTCTCCCTCGAATCCAGCGACGAAGTCTTCCAGAAAAATCACGGACAAAAAACCAAAAACGACGAGTTTCTCAAGGCGATGGAAATACTTGCAAAAGCCGGCTTTGAACGCAAACACATCCGTGTCTACACCCTGGCCAACGTTCCCGGGCAGTCACTCGCCTCGGTGGAAAAAACCATGGATTTTGTCTCTCAGGCTGGGGCACTCCCCATGCTTGCCTACTACTCTCCCATCCCCGGCACCCCGGATTTCAAACACTCAGAAGCCCTTACCGACCTCTCTGACCCTCTTTTCCACAACAACACCGTCTACCTCTACCGAAGCGGTATCGATGTAACCTACCTCCAGTATCTCCATCAGAAAGAAATCAACTATCGCCATCAAGCAGAACAATCATCCCCCCAAGAAACCCACTAAGGAAGAAGCTTGACCCCACCCGTCCCCGTAGTGACAAACTCATAACGTCTCCCCGGCACCAGATCAATAGCCAGCGCCTGCCCATAAAACGTCCGTATCCCCATTTTCCTCGCCAGGGAAGCGTTGGTGATAGAGGCTACGATCTTCTGTCCCATGGATGAAAAATCTTTTGCCTCTATCCCGAGAAGCTCCTCCTCAGGGATATCAAAATGCCAGAGTAACCCCCTCTCCCCCGCAAAAAGCGAATACCCCCTCTCCGGAGCCTGGCTTACCGTATACAACCGGTAGGGAAAAGCCAGATTGTACGCCGCCCCCTCTCCCACAACACTGTAGTCAAAATTACACACCCCAAAGTCCACATACACCCGTGACTCTGCTACCACCACCCTCTCCTGACGTTTGAGGATTGGCTTTTGCTGCCACGGACTATGGGCAAAGTACGACAGTGTCAGCTCATACCCCGATGGATGCTGAGACACCGCCACCTCCAGAATCTTTCCCTCAAACCGGAGATTCTTCAGCGTCTGGGCGAGTATCGTCTTTTCCCGAGATAGCCTCAGATTCTCAGCGAGCAAACGAATATCCCTGTCAAAAAACGCTATCGTAAAAAGAAACACCAGTCCAATCAAAATCTGGGGCAAAGAAACCAGCAGCCCCCCTAATTTTTCCGAGAGATTTAGAACAAACACATGCCATCGCCAGCTCCCATCCCCACTAATCCCCTGTTTCACGAGAATGAAAATCCCAAACACCCCCAGGATAATCCACCCCCATACCGTCAGCAAGAGAAAAGACAAAACCCCGCTCAGAATTCGCACGCCTGCGAGAAGAATCTCTACAGTCTCCATCACTTCTCCCGAAGTTCTACTGTCCCATTCTGGCGATAGATAACCCCATACCGTCCCTTCTGCCAGGATTTTCCTGGATACTGGTGCAGGGCAACCGTATCTCGTTTCGTTATTCTCACCTCTTCAGCCATCTTGCCAGAGACCAGAAGATACGCCAGTTTTTCTGTTTCGCCACCCTGAGAGAGTTGGTTAGTATAGGCATCAAACACCTCTACCCCATCAGCAGGGGCTACGACATCACTATACACCCTCACCGGATAACCAAAGACAAACGCATTCGTTCCATAACTCCAGGAAAGAAGGAGAAACTCCACATACAAATCCGCACCCCCCATCTCAAAAGCCTCGCTCTGGACAGCCTTCCCATGAGGACCATAAAAAATAAGCTGACCCGCCAACGCAGGAGACGTCTCCTGAATCGAAACCTCCCCAAGTAAAAACTCTTGCGTCAGATTTTTGATGGCCTCTTCGATACGAACCTTTTCTGTCTTGAAATACGTCTGCCAGTACTGCAAAACCAGATAGCCACCTGCCACCACCACCAAAAAAAGAAGAATAAGCCCCGTCACCGGGAAAGAACGAGATTTTTGCTGTTCTATTGCCATTTTCGTATCATCTCCTCTGCATGATTTTTTGCACTCTGATCTTCTCCACCGAGCATACGGGCAATCTCATCCCGCCGCTCGTCAAAAGACAAAAGAGAAAGCCTCGTAAACGTCTTGTTCTCCGCTACCTCTTTCATCACCTTGAGGTGGGTCGTTGCCGCTGAAGCAATCTGCGGCAGATGGGTAATCACGAGAAGCTGCTTGTGAGAAGCTATTTCCCGCATCTTTTTTGCCACCTGGTTTGCCGTGAGTCCGCCGATACCCACATCAATCTCATCAAACACCAATGTCTCCACCACATCCGAACGGGAAAAGATGCTCTTGAGTGCTAACATCACTCGTGAGATCTCTCCGCCAGAGGCAATCTTTCGCAGGGGCTTTGGTTCTTCACCAGGGTTGGTCGTCATAAAAAACTCCACCCTATCAATCCCGGTTTCAAACATCTTGATAGGAATCTCCTGGATCACCAGCGGCGAATCATCGTCTCTCACATACTTGATATCCACCACGAAACGAGCCTTATCCATACCAAGCTCGGCAAGCTCCTGCCCAATCCGCTGAGCCAGATCCTGTGCTACCTGTTGACGCCTCTTTGAAAGCGCCATAGCCTTCTCTTTATAAATCTCCTTGTTTTTCTCAATCTCTTGCTGAATAGAAACAATCTCCTCCGCCCGGTTAGCAAAACGACGAAGCCGATCCTCGCATTCGTCCTTGTATTCCAGAAGCTCTTGAACGGTGTTTTTCTTGTATTTCCGTTTGAGTTCCTTGATCGTCTCCAATCGTTCGATCAGGCTATTCATCCTGTTGGGATCAAAGTCGAGGCTACTCTTGGCCTCTCGCACAAGATTGGCCGCCTCCTGAGCCTGGGTAAACACCCCATCCAGAATCTCATAGATCTCCTGATAGGCTCTATCCATCCCGGCTATCTCGGCCAGCGGATGCATCATCCTCTGGAGTTTGGCAAGCACCGAACCATCCTGTTCATACAGCACCTGATACGCCATCTCAAAAGCCTCGGCAATCTTTTCCCCATTCTCCAGTCGTTTGAGCTCCTCGGTGAGTTCATTCTCCTCCTCGGCATACAGCCTGGCACCGCCAATATCCTCCACCGCCGTTTCCCAGAAGATCTTCTCCTGCTCCAGACGAGTCTCATCCTGCTGGAGATCCGAGAGCGTAGCAAAAAGCTGATGAAGCCTCTGATAAAGGGATCTCATCTCCTCACGCTCACCAAAGAGATCCCCATACCTATCCAGCAGGTCGAGGTGCACCTTTTGCTGGAGGAGAAGCTGATGGTCATGCTGTCCATGAAAATCCACCAGGTACTCCCCGATAGCCTCGAGTTTAGAGAGGGGTTCCTGGAGACCATTGATAAATACCCGTCCCCGTCCATCCGCCACAATCTCCCGACGTATCAAAAGCCCCTCCGAAATATCAATATCTAGAGACTTGAGTATCTCCTTGAGCACAGGATCGCTAACGGAAAACTCACCCTCAACAATCGCCCGTTCACAGCCCGAGCGGATCACCGAGGTGTCAGCACGCTCTCCCGTAAGAAGCCCCAGAGCCCCCAGGATAATCGATTTTCCTGCCCCGGTCTCCCCCGTAAACACGATAAACCCACCGGGAAACTCCACCTCAAGATGATCAATAATGGCGTAATTCTTTATCGCTAACCTCTGTATCATACCTGCCACCTTAGTTTTTTTCTGAGGAGTTGATAGAACTGCTTATGATGAGGTTCGTAAAGCTTGATGGTAGTATCGCTGAGACTGATGGAGATCTCATCCCCTTCCTGCAGACGAAAATTCTCCTGTCCATCTACCGTCAGGGCACTCTCTTGGGGATCACCATCGATCCTTACCCGGATACGATGATGCACATCCGTCACAAATGGTCGAACCGCCAGCGTATGGGCACAGATGGGGGTGATCACCATCGCCGGAAGGGTTGGCGAGAGGATCGGACCACCCGCCGAAAGATTGTATGCCGTTGATCCTGTAGGCGTCGAAACGATAAGCCCATCCGCCCAATAATGAGAAAAAAGCTCATCCTCTATCCAGACCTCGATAGGAATCATACGAGACAATGTCCCTCTCGCAATCACCGCATCATTCATAAAAGGAGAAAGTCGATGAAGTTTCCCTCCCCGCATCACAGACACATCGAGGAGAAATCGCTCATACACCGAAAGCCGATCCTGTTCTATATCATCGATCACCTTTCCACATTCACCAACGGACACACTCATCAAAAACCCCAGCTTCCCTGCATTGACCCCAATCAGGGGAATACCAAAAACCCCAAATGTCCTCGCAGCATAGAGAAAAGTCCCATCCCCCCCAATCACAAAAATAAGCTGATACTCCTCATGACGATAATGAATATCAAAATCCGAGAGCACCTCTTCACTCGACAACCTGTACCACGATGGCTCAACCTGCACCCAACCTATCTCTCGTTTAGCAAGCTCTTCAGTCAAGGCACGAAGAACCTCTGCCACCTGGGGACGACTCTTTTTAGCGACGATCAGAACCTGCTTGAGTTTCATCTTTTTCCTCTTTTTGACGGGTAAAAAATTCCCTTAACCTCTCCCACCAGGATTTTTTCCCAAACCTTTTGGTATAGTCCTCCATAGCTACCACGAGATCAACAGGACCATATCGCTCCTTGAGGTAGTGCCAGTGATCCATAATCCAAATATAGAGATCCCCTTCCGTCCTGCCAGGGAAATACTTGAGAATCTTGTTTTTGCGCACCATCTCCGTCACCGGTCTATAGAGGTTTTGATACCATTCTTTCGCTGCTTCCTTTATCTCAAAGGCTCGACAAAACTTCTCTTCTAGAAGATATTTATACGTATTAATATGCTCTACCAGGCGATAATACCCCCATGGATTCGTCAACGGAAAAGTCTCCCCAATTACCACCTTGTCTATGTGGGTCTTCTCAATAAAAAACCTGTACCCCTCAGCGATGAGCAGACTCTTCTGATCCAGTTTTTCCATCTGGAGAGGTACCTTGACAAAAAGCTCGGTAATCTCCGCATCAATAAACTCCATCCCCAGCTGTCTGGCCACCGAAACCCTATGGTTTCCATCCCGAACAAAATAGAAGTCCCCCACCTTGTACACCTTGATGGGTGGGAGCGTAATCTCTTTCAAATGTGCTACAACAATATTATCTCCCATCGTTGCCTGTTATGCTCATGGATGGGCAAAAAATTGCTATCAAAATCCTGATACCGCCCCTCAGACCCCACGATTTTGTCGAGAGGTATACTCTTTACCCCCCGATAGGCCATCCCATGTGGAGCCAGTAAATGCTTCACCTCATCAAACCGCAACAATTCATCATTTTGATCAAAAAGCGCCTTCACCAAACGAGAAAAAAAGGCTTTATTTTTGGCCTTTTCAAAATCCCAGCGTGCCCGATTATACAGATTTCCTTGATTATTCATTTTCTTCTCCTAAGGGTTTTCTCCGAGGTAGGAATCGAGATCTATGATCTGGTAATCATAACTATTAATCACGTAAGTTCCATTGACTCTCGTAACTCGAGTCGCATTTCTATCGTAGAGATGAGTGTGTCCATGAAGCCACACCTTTGGTTTAAACGTCCTGATAAAAGACAAAAAAGCCTCAAACCCTCGATGAGGAAGATCAGACTGATCGTGAATCCCGTAGGGCGGGGCATGACTTACCACCACATCCACATAGCGATGGTACCGCAAACGGTTATAAAACAGAGACGGCGACATCATCAAAATGCGGTTCCACATTTGATTCTCATTGTACTGGTGCTCCCCGTAGTTGTAGAGATACGACCCCTCTAGTCCAGCAAAAAGCACTCTATTTTTCTCCACCACTTTCATGTCAATATTCACACCACCAAAAAAACATTTTTTCTGATAGTTCAGTTCATGATACTTGAAATCATTTACCTCACGTAACCCTTCACACCAGGTCTTTTTTTTTGTGTAATGATCATGATTACCACAGACATACAGGAGTGGCTTATTCAAACTCGACACGAGATAGTCCAGGTAATACATCGGGAGATCCCCGCATGAAATAATGATATCAACATCCTTCGCGACCGTTGTGACCAGCGGACTATAGAGTTTCTGATTCACAACATCGCTCACCACCAGAAGCTTCACGAAAAGATTAAACCTCTTTGATGTGAGCTTCGATCATCTTCTCAAAGTCAGCTCGACTCATCTTGTCTTTATAAAGCTCCCACATAGCCTCAATGGCATCTTCTTTGGTAGGAAACTTCACTCCCTTCTGGGCATCATCAAGGGTTACAACAAACGGCATACATACCTCCCTTAATCGTATTCTCTCTATAATTGTAACACATTTTGCCTTCTTAGGCAAGCATTTTTTCTATACTTTTATACGCCTTTTGGCGAATCTCTTCATCAACCTTCACCACAAACTTTTCTTCTTTCAGGGAATCATAGAGCTTCTCGATAGTAATACGCTTCATATTCTTACACTCCATACGTCTGGATGGTTCAATGAAGACCCTGTCAGGGAACTTCTTCTGCAAGGCGTACACCATCCCCCACTCCGTTACAATGATAAACTCCCTGGTCTCTGGATGATTCTCGACAAACTGTATCATCTGCCCTGTACTGCAGATCCCATCAGCTATCTCCTGGATCTCCTCAGGACACTCAGGATGTACCACAACAAGCGCACCTGGATGAAGTGCTTTCGTTTGCAGGATGGCTTCCAGATCTGCTGTCTCATGCACCACACAAAATCCAGGCCAGAGCACAATCTCCTTCTCCGGAACACGCTTCTGGACATACCGCCCCAGATTCTTATCCGGCAAAAAGACAATCCTCTCCCTCTCCACACGGCGAACAATATCCACAGCATTGGCAGACGTACAACAGATATCCACCTCTGCCTTGACCTCGGCACTCGAGTTCACATACGCCACAAAGGTATGGTCAGGGTATTGTTTACGCCACCTACGAACCTCCTCCACAGGAGCAAAATTCGCCAGTGGACACCCTGCATTCGTATCCGGAATCAAAACCCGCTTGTCAGGATTGAGAATCGACACTGTCTCTGCCATAAAATACACCCCACATACCACCACGAGATCCTCTTCAATCGTCAGGGCATGCCGGGCCATACCAAGGGAATCCGCCACATGATCCGCTACCTCCTGAATCTCAGGGAGCTGATAATTATGAGCAAGGATATACGCATTTTTTTCCTTTTTCAGCTGAAGAATCGCTCTCTGGAGCTCGGATATATTCACACTGCCTCCCTTGATATCTCTGCTTCTTCACCAGAAGCCCAAACCTCTACACTATTGATTATAAGATATTTTTTAGAAAAGTCAAGGGGAGTCGTCTTGAAAATCAAGAATACTCCCCTAAAACCACGCTGGATTTTATTTTTATGTTTAAAATATTCTATATTTAGAATATTATATTCCAAGGATAATAACCTCCTCTCCATCGGGAAAAGCCTGTCCCGCAAGATCCTGAATATCCTTCGCCGAAATCTCATAGAGATAACGCAAAAAGACCAGGTTGTAATCATAGCGATTGCGCATTCCTTCATTGTAAACAAGCAGGGAAGCAAAACTCTCCGGATGAGAAAACTGAAACATTTCTTCTGCGTACCCACGCATCTTTTTCTCGAGAAGCTCATCTTCTCTTGGTCCCCTGGCTTTCAGTTCATTTAATTTACGGTAATACATCTCCACCATCCGTGGAAGCATCGGCTTGAAGGCGGTAAAATAACACTGGAACAACGCCTCACCTGTTTTGGGAGAAAGCGGCCAAAGCTCAGTACGAATACTGTAGGTAAGCCCCTGGTTATCCCTCATATCCTCCATAAGCCGAGAGGAAAAATCAGCCTCCCCAAAAATCTTATTGAGGAGAAGACCCCGAGTCCAAACCTGTTCATTCGTGTAAGGTACCCTCCACCGCCCTACAATCAAACCAACCCCCTGTTCCCCTGGAATACGCAGCTCAAATCGTTGCGCCTTCGGTGTCTTCTTCAAAACCTCTCCCAGCGGAGAAAGAACAGGAGAACTCACCTTCCACCCTTCAAACAAAGATCTCACCATGGCAAGAACCCTCGGAGCATCCACATCCCCAACAATAGCGATGACAAGATTTTCTGGTCGAACCATGGATACATACAGGTCCTCTATATCCCTGGTCTGGAGACTCAGTATTCTCTGAGGCGTCGCCGTCTCCTCAGGAAAAGCGCCATCCTTTACCAACGAGGCATAGATCAAACGACGTATCTGAACACCCGGACTGGGGTTTTGCTTCTCCTGCCAGTACTCCCTGAGATACGCCTCTTTTGCCTCTTCCAATACAAGGGGAGAAATTCTCCGCCCAATCAGCATCTTCGCAAGATACTGAAGGGCTTTTTCACTGTCATCAGACCCAACCGTCAAACTCGACGAAGAAAAAACTCCCCCTCTCTCAGTCAGCTCCTTTTGTAACCCGTACTGGGGACCCCCTCCCACCAGATAATCCCTCAAAAACCGTGTTTGATAGGGCTTTTTGGTCCGAAATGCCGTTTCGCGAAAATCCCAGCTCAGGGAGACGATTTTTTTACCTTTCATCGGTTTGATCAAAACCACCAGACCATTGGATAACACATGGCGTTCAACCCCTGAAAATGCCCTTTCACAAGCTGATCGGGTTTCCCGATATACCATCTCATGACGAAGCGATAGCTCTTTCTTTTCGCCCTCGACAGTCTCCCCTACAGAATCCCTACGAAAGTCCTCATCCATCCGGGAAGCCAGGGAAAAACTTCGGCTTGCCTCTTCAAAACGGGTTGCGGTAAAATATCCGGACAATGCATTCGATGAAACAAGATAGGTTTTGAGAAACCTCGCCACCTCATCCGAGGTGATACCATCCAGAGCGCGGAACCATTTCTTCACACTCTCCACATCACCATACCGGAGAAATCCCGTCAAGAACATACCCCTTTTTTCAACATCCTGATTCTGCACGAGTAAACGATAGTACAATACCCTGCGAGCTCGTTCCACCTCTCGATCAAGGTAACTCTTTTCCACCTGAGTCCCGGGAAAAGAGGGATTGTCTTTGTAATCAAGCGTCAACACCGCTCCATCCATCGTACCCTTATAAAAAAGTCCTCGAATAACCTTTGCCTCCACAACAAAATATGCTAGAAGAGTCTCCCGATTCGTCAGAGAAAATCCCGGCAAACCAAAAATAATCTGCCCAAAGTGTCCTTCTCCAGGTCCACTGAGAGACACGAGTCCCCCCGCTTGAAAACGGGCTGGTTCAGGTCTTTCTGGGGGGAGCTTCTTATTTGGCACAAGAGGTGCGAAATGTTCCTCCAACAGGGACATCAATTTCTTCCTGTCTACCTGACCAACAACCACGAGAAAAGCATTGTTGGGAACGTAGTAGGTACGGTAGAGAGTCACCACCTCATCATACGAGGCATGGAGAATCTCCGAAGCCTTTCCTCCCATCCAGGAAAATGGATGCCCGGGAAAAGCCCTGGCCATTATCTGCATATTGAGACGATACGAGGGACTGGACTCATACCCATTGAGTTCATCAACCACCACCTGACGTTCCAGTGCAAACTCCCGCTTATCCAGGATGAGGTTTTGCATCCTATCAGCCTCCACCTTGAGTATCGTCTCCAGAGCTGATGCTGGAGCCACAGCATAATACACCGTTTCGTCAAAGTCGGTATAAGCGTTATACCGCACACCCTCTCTCCCATAAAGTCTATGGAGAACCCCCTTCGGATAACGGCCACTCCCCTTAAACATCATGTGTTCCAGAAGATGGGTATACCCTTTCTGGTTGGGCTTCTCATTACGAAAACCAACCTTGTAAACCACTGAAACAAAGACAAGGGGCGTCGAAGCATCCTCCTGAAGATACACCACCAACCCATTAGAAAGACGAATCGTTTCTACGGATTGAAAAAGCGGGAGTCCATCCCAATCCAGAGCCCACGCCCTCAAAAAAACCAAACATACTAATAGCACGAGATACCTTTTCATTACCATCTCCTTATCTTTCTATAACATAGATAATAGAATTCACCCCACCGTAGCCATCAGGAACAACCTGGGGATTGTCCGGGTCTGCCACCCAGAACCCATCCATGACAAACTTGTAGGCATATTGACGACCATACACGAGCGGAAGCGTAATCCACCAGACACCATCTTCACTACGAACCATCGGCGTACTCTCAGGATTCCAGCCATTAAAGGTACCTGCAATACTCACCGTCTCTGCCTCAGGGGCATAGAGAAAAAACGTCACCTCATTTCTCACGACCACGGGAGCATACCTCCCCCGCATCCCCTTCGCTCGAGGGAGATTCACGGTAGACGCACCACACGCCACGAGAAGCATACAGACCCCCACCAGGAACCATCTTTTCATAAAAAACCTCCAAAATTTTCTCTCTTAGAGTATAGGAAAAAAAACAAAAAATCAAACTTTGAAAATGTTTAAAAAATTGAAAAAAAATCCTCCTCCCTCTATAATATAGCGGAAAATTTGAAGAAAATATTCTCGTAAGGAGGTGTGGTATGAATCACATCAAAAAAATCTTCCTCCTCTTGCTGGGATTCGTATTTCTGGGGTGTGGAGGCACACGACCAGAAGAGGCACAACAGCTTCTTCTTGCCGCAAGCTACAGGGGTGATATCACGACGGTCAATCGACTCATTGCCAGGGGGGTTGATGTCAACGCCAGGCTGGGCGAGCAGGGGTTCTTCGCCCTTCAAGCAGCAGCAAACCAAAACCAGGTTGCCATTGCCCAAATCCTTCTCGACGCGGGGGCAGATATCCATCTCCTCTCGTATACCCTCTGGAGTGCTATGGCTGAAGCCTGCTACGAAGGCAACATCAATGTGGTCTATCTTCTTGTTGAACGAGGAGTCAATCTCGAACAGAAGGTCACCTCCAATCTTGCACCGGTACTTTCGATAGCCACCAGCCGGGGACACAGCGATATCGTAAGTTACCTCGTTCAAAAGGGTGCCAATGTCAACGCTACGGATAGGGATGGTTGGACACCTCTCCACTACGCTGCTCGCAACAACACCCTCGAAAACGCCAAAATCCTCGTAGCCAACAAGGCAAACATCAACGCTAAAGATACAAATGGGCATACCCCCTTTATGACGGCTTCTCGATGGGCTGACGTCGAGATGCTCAAGTACTTCCAATCCCAAAAGGCCGACATCCAGGCTAAAGATAACAATGGCTGGACAGCTCTCTTTTACGCCTGCCAAGGAGGAAATATAGACAATGTCAGGTTCCTCATAGAGGCTGGTCTTAATATCAACGCCCGAGAAAAAGAACTCTGGACTCCCCTCTTTCTGGCTGCCAAATACGGTCACTTCTCTCTTGTGACCTATCTCGTCGAAAAAGGAGCTGAGGTAGATCCTGCCAACAACAAGGGATGGACTCCCTTCTTTCACGCCTGCCGTGAAGGTCATTACGACATAGCGAGATACCTCTTAGAAAAGGGCGCCAGCATCAACAAGGTTTCCGTGGAAAAGGTTACTCCCCTCATGCTCGCTGCCTATGGTGGTAATCTCCAGATTGTCAAGATGCTTGTCGAAAACGGTGCCAATGTCCACGCCAAAGACATAGAAGGCTGGGAAGCTATAGACTGGGCACGAGAGGCCAAAAACACCCACATTGTGAATTACCTCAAGCAATTTTAATCACCGCCCCCGGTGCACCTGCATCGGGGGATTTTTCTTTTCTCTCGAGCCGAAAAATTCTCATAAAAAGCTTGACATATCCCTCAAAGAGTAGTACAATATACTCAGCAAACGAAAGGGAAGGGAAAAGTATGGCCACTCCAGAAAACCCGTTCTACATTGGCCGCCAACCAATTCTCAACCGTCAATCAGAGATAAAAGCCTATGAACTTCTCTTTCGTTCCAGTGGAGCACAAAATACTTCTGATCGCAACGATCTCTATGCCACTTCCTCAGTGATTGTCACCATCCTCAACCAGATTGGTATAGACAATCTCCTCGCTAACTATACCGGTTATATCAATGTCGAAAATCAATTCTTTGAGAACCTTCTCTATGAGACCCTTAACCCAAAAAGCTTTGTCCTTGAGCTTCTCGAAACCTGTAGAGTAGACAAACCCCTTATCGATGCTGTTGAGTATCTCCAGAAGAAGGGGTTTCGTTTTGCGCTGGATGATGTCATTTTAAGCGATCAAACCTACATCAAAAGCTTCAGTCCTCTCTTCCCCTATACCAGTGTTATCAAGATCGATGTCCGAGAAAACACCGAAACCCAGATCAAAACCAAACTCAATTTCTTACGCAAGTATACCAATGCAAAATTTCTAGCAGAAAAGATAGAAAACGTAGAGGAATTTCATTTTTATCGAGATGAGATGCAGTTCGACTTTTTTCAGGGGTATTTTTTCTCCCGACCCACTATCATCCAGGGACAAAAGATCGATCCCAAACGAAGTGCTATCATGGAACTCCTTCACCTCATAGAGACAGATGCCAATATCGAAAAACTCGAGGAAACATTTAAACGTTACCCTGATATTACCGTCAACCTTCTCAAATTCATCAACTCCTCTGCCTTTGGAACACGGAGCAAGGTAACCTCTATCCGTCAGGCTATCGCCCTTTTAGGATACAAGAAACTCTTCAACTGGCTTATGCTGCTCGCCTATGTCTATCAATCCGATAATGAAATCGCTCGGCCATTGTTTGATCTTGCTCTCCAGCGTGCCAAAATGATGGAGTCCCTTGTTCGTCATCTTCAGAATAATAACGTAGATATGATGGATGCAGCTTTTCTCACAGGTCTCCTCTCTCTCGTTGGCACCCTCTACCAAGAACCCATCGAAAAAGTTCTCTCTGAGTTGGGTATCGGAAAAGAGATCTACGACGCCATTATCGGCAAAGAAAATCTCCTCGGTAAACTCCTCTTTCTTGTTGAGACAAACGAGACCAACGATGTCGAAGAGATCATGGCCCTCCTCGATGAGATCAAACTCTCTCTCGATGTCTTCAACAAAGCCGCAATAGAGGGCTTTACCTGGGCTCAGCTTTTCAAAAGCGTGTAAGGATAGAGCATGGGAGCACAGATTCAGATCTTCGGGATCAAAAAGAGTTTCGACACCCAAAAGGCAGAACGCTTCTTCAAGGAAAGGAGAATCCCCTTTCAGTTTGTTGACCTCAAGGAAAAAGGCTTCAGTCCGGGAGAGCTTCGTTCAATAGCGAATGTCATCCCCTGGGAAAAACTCATCGATACCACAAGTTATGTCTACCAAAAACGACAGATGCAGTACCTCGAGGTTGATTGGTTTGAGGAGGTACTGGAAAATCCCACTCTTGTACGCATGCCTGTGGTACGATGGGGAAAAAAGGTTACTGTTGGCTACGAACCAGATATATGGAGCGACTGGCTCACATCATCATAAGGAGATATCTATGATACCTTTTGAAAAAGTCTCAGGAAAAAACAAGGGGGATATAAAACTTTTTGCCCTCAGCACCTGCATCTGGTGTCGAAAAACCCGCCGACTGCTCGAAGAACTGGGAGTCGAATACTCGTACGTCTACGTTGACCTCCTGGAACCAGATGCCAAAAAAGAAACCCTCGAAGAATTGATAAAATGGAATGCAGATTGCTCGTATCCTACACTGTTACTCAATAACCGTGAGTGCATCATCGGTTTTGAGGAAGACGATATCCGAAAACATCTCGCCTAGTCTACGGAGGACCTATGGAAAAAGAACGTATCGACCAGTATTACCAGAAACTCAAAAAGGATGCCGAGGCCTCCGGATATCACCTCAACCCTGACGAGGGTTTCACCAGAGAGCTTGTCGAGAGTCTCATCATCAACGAAGAGAGATACGGTTACCCAAGTTGCCCCTGTCGGCTCTCAACAGGAGTCCGCCAGGAGGATCTGGATATCATCTGTCCCTGTGACTACCGGGACCCTGATCTCGAGGAGTATGGTACCTGCTACTGTGGTCTGTATGTTTCCCTCGATATCGTCCAGGGCAAAAAGAAACTCACCTCCATCCCCGACAGACGAAAGAAAGAAAAAACCAAACCCTCTTCCAAAAAACAACTGGAGGGAAGTCTCCCCTATCCCATCTGGCGATGCAAGGTATGCGGGTACATCTGCGCCCGAGAAAACCCTCCCGAAATCTGCCCCATATGCAAGGCAAGTAAGGATCGTTTTGAACGGTTTCTCTAAATGTCTGCTATCACCTCAAAGAGGAAATATTTTCCTTTGACTTTTTTGGTGTTTTTTTGTATCATATATACCTATCTTTTTTGTGAGGAGTTCAACCATGGCTTTTACAGAAAATGCCCTGTTTATTCTGGAAAAGTTTTATTATAAGCGGGATAGAAACGGGAATCTCCTTGAAAAGTCCCCGGAAGAGATCTTTCATAGAGTTGCCACTTTTGTTGCCTCGGCTGAAAAGGATACAACTACCCGCAAAAAAATGGAAAAGACCTTTTTTAATCTCATGCTCAAACAAAAGTTTATGTTTTCTTCTCCCACCCTTTTCAATGCAGGAAGTGACTTTCCCCTCTGTTCGAGTTGTTTTGTCGGAGGAATGGAAGACGACATGCTCTCCATCATGAAGGCGGCAACCGATACCGCTATCACCTTCAAGGCTGGTGCCGGTATGGGGCTCAACTTTGGAGTCCTCAGACCAAAAGGTGCCCGTGTCGGACGCGGTGGAACCTCAAGCGGACCGGTGAGCTTTATGCGCCTCTTTGACGAAGTAGGAGAAACGGTCAAAAGCGGAGGCGTAAGAAGAGCTGCCTTTATGGCTATGATGGATGTTACCCACCCCGACATTGAAGAATTCATCTCCAGCAAGGATTTTATCGCCCAGTTAAAACAGCGCTACCCCCACCTGGAGATCCCCAATACCTTTGTCGACAATATCATGAATTCCCTCTCTGAGGAACTCAAAGAAACCATCAACGATCCTGATATTATCGCTGGTATCATCCAGGAAATCCGGAGACAGGTTTTTGAGCCACTCTCCAACATGAACATCAGTGTGGCTATCACCGATAGCTTCATGGAAGCGGTCAAAAACGACAGAGAATTTGTATTGGACAGTGGTCACGGCATCACCAAAAAAATCCGAGCAAGAGAACTCTTCCACAAGATTGCTCTCTCGGCATGGAGAACAGCCGATCCTGGTGTCTGGTTCATCGACCGTGCTAACGAATACGATACCGTTCCATCCTTTGGACGGATCCTTTCTACCAACCCCTGTGGGGAACAGAGCCTCCACAGCTACACGAGCTGTAATCTCGGTTCCATCAACCTCGTTGCCTTTGTCAAGGATGGTATCTTTGATTGGGATGGGTATCGGGAGACGATTGCCCTAGCTACCCGGGCCCTGGACGATGTGATTGATGTGGCAGCATTCCCTACCGAAGAATTCCAGGAAAAAACCCTCAAGATCCGCCCTGTAGGGCTGGGTTTCACCGGACTAGCCGAAGTCCTCTTCAAACTCAGACTCTCCTACGCCAGTGAAGAGGGAAGAGCCTTTGCTTCTGCTGTAGCAAGAGAGCTCACCCAGCAGGCGATCCGTACCTCCATCGAGCTCGGCAAGGAAAAAGGGAGTTTCCCCCTCTTTGAAGAAAACAAGGAAGCCCTCATCCAGGTGGTTAAGCACTACTTTGATACCGAAGAAGAAAAAGCCGCCATCGAAAACGCCATCCGTTCCAACGGCATCCGCAACAGTAACTGGACAACCCTTGCTCCCACGGGTACGATCAGCCTCATCCTGGATGCCTATACCTACTCCCTCGAACCCCAGTTCGCCCTCGCCTATCACAAAAACCTCGTCGATGGTGGAAGACTCGTCTATGTCGATCCCGCCTTCCGTGAGGCAGTAGGGGACAATCCTGCCATTATTGACAAAGTGATTGAAAATGGGGGAAGCTGCCAGGATATCCCCGAATTGAGTCAAGATATCAAAAAGGTGTTTGTTGTGGCACATGATATCCACTACGAGGATCGCATCAAGATGCAGGCCTGTCTCCAGCGTTACATCTCCAATAGCATCTCCTCAACTATCAATCTCCCCGCAACAACCACCGTCGAAGAGATAGAATCTATCTATCTCAAAGCATGGGAGGCTGGTCTCAAGGGAATCACCATCTACCGCGATGGATGCAAATCCTTCCAGCCCATGACCACAACCAAGAAAACCACCTCTCAACCCATAATCACCACAGAGAGCCGTTCCCGCTGGAAACGTCCCAAGACCCTACCCGCAGAGATCATCAAAACCAAAACGGGGAGTGGAACCCTCTATACCTCCATAGGTCTGGATGAAAGGGGATGGCCTATCGAGATCTTCATCAACATCTCCAAGCATGGTTCAGAGGTTTCAGCGTTCTCCGAAGCCCTCGGACGTGTGATCTCCATCGCCCTCCAGAATGGCGTCAATCCCCTGGATCTGGCAGACACTCTCATTGGCATCACCGGCGATAGTATCACCTGGGATAACGGCAAGGTAATCAAAAGCGTGCCAGACGCCATCGGCAAAATCCTCAAAGAGTACGGTGAGCGAATGGTGAGCCGGGCTCAGGAGGGACTTTTGTTCGAAACAGAACAAGAATCTACCGATACCCAGGAAGCCCACCACACAAAATCAGAGGAACTCCCCGGCAGTACCATCTGTCCAAAATGTGGGGAAAAATCCCTCGTCAAAACCGAAGACTGTGTGAATTGTCTCTCCTGTGGTTATTCCAAATGTGGGTAGGAGGATACCATGAAGAGGATGGTTATCGATGCCCGTATGATTCAGATGTCAGGGATAGGACGCTACATCCGTTCCATTCTCCCCGCTGTTCTCAACCTCCCAGGCGTTGAAACCATCCTCATGGGCAACCCTCATGAGCTCCTCCCCTATACGGAGAACATCATCCCCCTGCGTAGCAAGATCTACCATCCCAGAGAACAGCTAGAACTCGCTCGCAAAATCCCTCCCTGTGATCTTTTCTGGAGTCCACACTTTAACGTTCCCACCACCAAAATCAAAGCCAAAAAGAGGCTCGTCACTATCCATGATGTTTTTCATATCACGAGCATAGCCCCCTACAACTGGCTTGAAAAAGCCTATGCCAGATACCTCCTCCGCCAGGCCATCAAACGTTCTGATACAGTCATCCTCGTCTCGGAATTCACCCGGGATGAGATAGAGTTTTACCTCCGTCCTTCACCCAAACAGAGAGCCAAGTTTTACACCATCCACCACTTCGTAGAGATGAATCCAACACTCGTCTCACCTGCAGAACGACAGGATATCCTCACGCGTTACGGCATTCAGTCTCCCTTCATCCTCTATGTAGGAAACATCAAGCCCCACAAAACCATCGATGGGCTCATCCGTGCCTTTGCCATCGTCAGCCGTCTCCTCAGGGATCTCTCCCTCGTCGTGGTGGGGAACAAGGACAATTTCTACAAGGGTCTCCCTGAACTCGAGAACATCATCGAACATCACCACACAAAAGATCGGATTATCTTCACGGGTACCACCGGAGACAAAGAACTCATCACCCTGTATCAGGAGGCTATGGCGTTGGTACTCCCCTCGTTTTACGAGGGTTTCGGACTTCCACCGCTGGAGGCCATGAGTCTCGGCTGTCCGGTCATTGTCTCATACATCCCCATCTTCTGGGAAATCCTGGAAAACAGTGCCTATTATGTCAATCCCTACTCCCCCGAAGATATCGCAGAAAAGATCTACACGATGGTCTGCAATAAAGAACTGCGCGAAATGTACAAAAATCGAGGAAAAGAACGAGCCTCCCTCTACACAAAAGAAAAAACCATCTCCCAGCACCTTGCGGTGATCAACAAGCTTTTGGAAAGGTAATGAAAAACCCGCTTACCTTTCCCGATAACGGGTAATTAAATCCAAAGCATTAAGTACCATAACATCTCTTCTACTCAAAGAAAGTACACCAGAAAGCATCGGGATTTTGTGAGATAAACCACTTACGCTTTTGATGACTACACTATTTTCTCCCAAAACCCTGTTGACTGCTATACCATAATAGCGATTCTGAATAGAAACCACTATGATATTTTCTTTTCTCTCAGAGACTTCTCCTTGATGTCCTAACAAATTTTCTACATTAATGAGCGGAATCCATGAGTGTTTGTATTCCAGCATTCGTTCTTTTTCTATTGTATTAATCCTTTGTTCAGCATAAAAAAGCACCTGATCAATATTCAAAGAAGGAAAAGCATAAATGTCTCCAGCTCCCTCAAACATAGTAACAGAAATAACCGAAGAATTGATAGGAAAACTCAAAATAAATGTCGTCCCTTTCCCTTCTTCCGTTTGTATCCCAACTTCACTGTTAAACCTTCTTGCTGTTTCAGCAACCACATCAAGCCCTACACCACGACCAGAGAAATCAGAAACCTCATCTTTGGTAGAAAAACCCGGCTTAAAAATAAGGTGCAAAATCTCTTCTTTGTTCATCATTTCTGCCTGTTCTGCACTAATAAGCCCTTTTGCAATAGCTTTCGCTTTTATCTTCTCAGCTGATAAACCCTGTCCATCATCAGAAATCTCAATAAAAACACGATCAAGCTGAGTATAAGCCTTTAAACCAACTTTTCCTTTCGGATTTTTCCCCTTTTTCCTTCGTTCCTCTGGAGATTCAATACCATGATCAACCGCATTTCTTAGCAAATGAATAAGCGACTGTTGTATAAGATCAACAAGTTGTTTATCTATCTCTATTTCTTTGCCAGACATTACAAAATCAACCTCTTTTCCCGTGGACACAGCCACATCCCGAACCAATCGAGGCATACTATCAAAAACCAACGCAAGCGGAACAAGAATCATGGAAGACACCTGATCCTGAAACTGCTTCGCATAAAGCTCATAAAAACGCAAATCATACGCAATTTGGCTCCCCCATTGCTCCATAACATTCAGTATCTCCTCTTTTGAAAGTCTCTCAAGCTCCTCTTTGGACAATCGATCTACATAATACCGAAAACGCCCAATATAGTTTGTAAAAATATTACTGTAGTTCAAAAGCGCTTTTATCTTGTCAAAACGAAGGGTGAGATAATCGGTTTTAGCTTGTTTCACCGTTTGTTTTTCTTTCAGGTTTTGCTGTTTTTCCTCTTTAGTGTTTTCTCGAAGTGATTCATTTTCAACGAGAGCAGATAACTGCTTTTCGCTTTCTTGGCTTTCATGGGCACTTTTTTTAGAAGGCATTTGCTCAGCTTTTTCTTCTGACACTTTTTCAGAAGAGAATTTCCCCACAGAAATCTCTATCCCCCTGGAAAGGTTATCAAAAAACTCTTCTAAATCAGCCGGCAATTCCAGGACACCTGGCAATGTTTCAACAGCTTTATAAAGCCAATCTATGCAGAAAAAAAGAGCTGAAACCGTACTTTTCTTGAGAAGCTCAATGTTGCCTTCAATTTTTTCAAAAAGGCTCTCAATAGAGTGTGCCATGGTACTAATATTCTTAAATCCCATCATTCGGCTTGCACCTTTTAAGGTATGAATTTCTCGTTTAACCTCTGCAACCGCTTCCTTATCTTTAGGGTTATTCTCAAGTTCAAGAAGGGCATTCTCGACTTTGTTAAGATTATCCTGTGCTTCAAGAATAAAAAGATTAAAAATTTCATCGTTGTGTTGCATATAAAAACCTCCCCTTCTGAATAGTAAGAATACCCTCAAGAAGATAATGTATATCTTGTAACTCAGAAAAACTCATAAGAAGACCATATTTTCTCTCATAGTAAACCACTGCAAAAAAAACTTCTAAAAATTCTTTTGAAATTAAAAAATTCGGAAAAAGTAAAAGCTGACGGTCTTCTAATTCTATTTCTTCGACAAGTTCGGGTACTCCTAATGCTAGGAAAGGTTCACCTTTTATATCCTTGATCACAATGCCATATCTAATAAGAGGCTCAGCCCTCGTTTCAAGGAAAACAGCTGCTGCAAAAAAGGGAAGCACATATCCTTGATAAAGTATATGCGGAACTAAAACATTGCCTATTTTTTGTTTTTCTATCATGCTTTTCTTGATTTCCAACACCTGTTCAACCTCTCTGTAGTAGAAAAAAAGTCGATACTCCCCAATATCTGTAAATAAAAGCCTCATACGATCTTCTCACTACTGAAGATATGAGGACTCATAGAATTTAGATACATGCAAAACTTGCGCCACATTGTCCTCAAAATCAAACTCCGAAGCAAGAATCTCATGAGCTTGAGCCGTCTGTAAATGATAAATAGGCTTCAGTTTATCTGAAGAAACCTGAACCAAATCATGTACTTTCTCTGCAGCTATGCCAAGCTTGAAATCTTTATCGATTATTACCACATAGGCAAATTTTTGTGTATCATACGAAAGGGAAAGAATAGCATTCAAAGAAACAACTGGTATAATATCTCCTCGAACATTAATAATCCCATGAATATAATCCGGTGCCAAAGGAACCCGCATTAATCTCATATCGCTATTTAATTCCACAACCTCATTCACAAAATCAATAGAAATAGCAAAATTTTGATTGTCCTGTGAAATAACCAGATAGGTCTCTGTTTCGAGAGAAAGTGCTTTTTGTTCCTCCTTACTGTTTAAAACATTTTGTATAAGTTCCTTTACATAGGACATGATTCTCCTCCTACTTTCTCAAACTTACTCCCAGGAACGTAATATCATCCTGAGTTTCATTATGAATAAAAGTATAAAATTCTTTCAAAACAGATTTCATCTGTTCATTAATGGGAAGTCCTGCATATTTTTGTATAGCTCTTTTTAACCCATCTAAACCAAATTCCTCTCCTGTTTTTGGATTTTTCCCCTCTGTGATGCCATCAGTAAAAAGAAAAATCCTTTCATTTGCTTCTAATGGCAAAACACCCGCTTCAAAGTCCTCAAATTCCTCTAAAATATCATCGGTATACATACCAATCAACTTTACATGACCATTATCCAACTCTTCGATAGAACCGTCCTGTTTTTGATACAAGATGGGGTTTTGAAATTCGTTGGTGTAGATGACTTTTCCCTCTTCCTCATCAAGGATAAGATAACTAATCGTAGCGTATTTTGATTCGGGAAAAGTTCTAAGAAGTCTCTGGTTAAGGAGTCTCATGGTTTCCACGGTGGGATCTGGAGAGGAAAACCCATTGCGAATTGAGGCTACAGCAATATCCTTAAACGACAACATAAGAAGAGCCGCCGGAATCCCATGTCCCGAAATATCACCAAGTAGTAACCCTATACGAGAGGGCGAAAGACGCACAGCGGTAAAAAAATCCCCCCCAATGGTATTTGACATCACATTATAAAAGCACATCTGAAAACGATTACTACTTACTTTTTGAATTTCTTTAAACTCCAGGAGTAAGTCTCTCGCTGTTTCAAGTTCAATCTGCATTTTATGGTCTTTTTCCTGAAGTTCTCGGAGAAGCCTTTCGTTTTCCTTGGCTATTTCAAAGGTTTCAAAACACTTTTGAAGAACAAAAAGAATATCCGCTTTAATGATTTCCATGTCATCTTTAATGATATAATCATCTGCCTTTCGCATCATTTCCACGATTTTTTGCTTACTTGCTTGGGCACTCAGTACCACAATGAGCAGATTGTCCTGATATTTTTGACGCAGGGCATCAACAAGGGCTTCACCATTCATCTCAGGCATATCAAAATCTGTAAGCACAAGATCGTATCTTTTCTTCTCAAAACACTCCAATGCTACTCGGCCATTTTCAGCCATATCAACATACTGGTATCCCGATTCCTTCAAAAAATTGGCAATGAGAGTACGAATCACAGGAGAATCATCAACCACCAGTATCTGCTTCTGAAAAAAGTTCTTTTTAGCCATGCTGAAACTCCCTTTTCTGGAGCAAAGCATTTATCTCACTGTAAAATTGGATTTTTCTTTTTACAGAATAGGGGAAAAACTCCTGGTAGGTTTTTGTCTTTTGTTCCATCTGTAAAGAAAGTTGAGATAAGATATTCTGCTTGTTTTCTATGGCCGTATATTCATTGGTCTTGTAAAGCAGATAAAGGGAAACTGGGGTAGGATTTTTTTGCAGTGCTACTTTTAACACCGTATGCGCTTCATAGTAATTTTGCTGTTTATAGAGAATATATGCCTGAAGATTCATCGCGTCCACAGAATGAGGCTTTTTTTCTATTGCTATTTCAGTAAACTGAAGTGCTGAACCCAAATCATTTTTCTCCACGAAAAATTCAGCCAGAAGAAGAAAAGCCCTTTCATCAACAATAGCATCTGGTGATTGCACATGGAGATAAAGCAATGCATCCTTCCACACAAAAATTTTGTCCTCATTCTTCTCCAAAAAGGACTTACTTAGTCCATAAAAAATCTCATCATAA
>FWWL01002714.1_pt1 | contig 24589 bp, 21 predicted proteins | sample 2228331 | NCBI WGS metagenome assembly FWWL01 (sample SAMEA103939775, study PRJEB20133) | metagenome | reverse complement strand
CTTTCTCCCCCTAGTGTACCCCCATTTTTTAAGAAAGTGCCCTAGGCACCCGCACTAATTGTTCCCTTTTAAAAGGAGAAAATTTTTGTTAGATATAAATTCCTGTAAGTATTCGAAAATTTTACAAAAACTTACTTTCTGTGTTGAAGGTTATTCTGAAAAACTAATAGAAAAGAGGAGGTTATCTACTCCAAAATATGGAATCTGTTTAGTGGTCAGACTAACTTATAAACAACTAAAGAGAGTATGGGAATCTGGCTGGATTGAAATGCTAATAAAGGAGAAAAAATTATTCAAAAAGTAAGTATAACTCCTATAGACAACTAAGGGGTGAGATATGAATTGGTCTAAAAATCGTAGTATTTTTAGGAGATAAAGCCTCCTATAGTTAACTTAATGATGGATGGAAACTATTTTTTATTACTAGAAAAAGTGAGTATAGATAGAAAATTTATATGTGTTTAGATTCTACTGTAGTTAAGACGCATATCTAAATGTTTAAAAATATTTGTGTGATTTATGAGTGTATTTAAAGTAGAATGTTTGAAAACTGTGTTATTTATAATCTTTAAAATGTTTTTCAGAGTAGATGTTGAGGATAAAGAATCTTCAGCCAGAGTTGGAGTTTTAGAAATTGGAGAGGTAAAAATAGAAACCCCGGTATTTATGCCTGTTGGAACACAAGCAACTGTAAAAACCCTTTCATCTGAAGAGGTTAAAGTTCTAAGTGAGGGTATATTACTCTCAAACACATACCATCTGTTATTGCGTCCAGGTATAGATTTAATAAGTGAGATGGGGGGACTTCACAACTTTATGAACTGGGATGGAATTATATTAACCGACAGTGGTGGGTTTCAGGTATTCAGCCTGAAAGAATTGGTAAAGGTTACTGACGAAGGGATAAAGTTCAAGTCTCATTTAGATGGAGCTTATTATTTTATTTCTCCGGAGAATGTTTCAGAGTATCAGATAAAACTTGGAAGCAATATACTGATGCCACTAGATCAACCGGTTTCACCAGATATAGGCTATAGCCTTACAAAACAAGCTCTCAAAAGAACTCATGAATGGGAAAAAAGGAGTTTGGAATTTTTTCAAAAACACAAAGATTCAATAATCTACAGGCCTAGAAGGGCATCTAAGTGCGAGAATGGTATGTTTATAGAAAGTATAGACTACACAAGGATGGAAAGTGTACTAGGTAAAAGATATATGTTTGGCATAATTCAGGGTGGTTTTTTCAAGGATCTTAGGAAAGAAAGTGCTGAATATTTAGCAAGTCTATGTTTCGATGGATTTGCGGTAGGGGGACTTAGTGTAGGCGAGGAGAAACAGAAAACCTACGAAATCTTATCTTTTACGACGCAACTGATGCCAAAAGATAAGCCCAGATATCTCATGGGAGTAGGTACACCTGAGGATATAATTGTGGCAGTAGAAAGTGGCGTAGACATGTTTGATTGCGTATTTCCTACGAGAGCAGGTAGAAGAGGATTGTTTTTCACTTCTGAAGGTAGAGTAAATATAAGGAACAGTATCTATGCAAAAGACGATGACCCACCAGATAGAAAATGTGATTGTTACACTTGCAAAAATTATTCGAGAGCATACTTAAGGCATTTGATAAAAGCTGAGGAAATATTGGGGTATAGGCTTACGACAATTCATAACCTGTTTTACTTCAGATCTCTTATGAAAGAAATAAGAGATTCTATAAGAAACGGTAAATTTAAAGACCTTAAAAAGAGGGTTTTAGAGTTTTATCATTGAGTTTATGGGTAGTGTTAAGTTTAAAAACATAACTGGTATAATATTGGGAAGTAGGGATTCCGGGGATAATGACAAAGTTTTCGTGATTTTTTCTCCTGAAGTAGGTAAAATAAATCTAGTAGGTTACGGAGCAAATAGGTTCAAAAATAGGTTTGCTGGAAAAGCAAATATATCCAATGTTGTGAGATGTCTCATAAGATATCCTTCTTCAATAGATAAAATGATCTCGATGGAAGAGATAGAGGTCATAGCTGATTTTTTTAGCTTCTTCAGAGGGAATTTGCTAAAGATGTCATACGCAAGTTACATAGGAGAAGTAATAAACATAACAGTGCCGCAGGAGGTTTTTGATAGTTATGTGTATAACTTAGCTATAAAGTGTTTATACGATTTGTCTAGAACAGAAGACGAAATAGATATTATGAAAAATTCTATTTCCTTTTCTGTGGGTATTATCAAAAACATGGGTGTGATGCCATATATCAAGGGAGAGAGAATTTCTATACCTTCGAAAAAGGTTTTACTATCTGTACTCGCAAATAAGGATTTCAACATAGAGAAAAAAACAGCTTTGGAAATATTTGAATGGATTGAAAGTAAGATCTTGGAAGGAATACCTACAAAAAACATAGTTTCTCTTTCTCTTATGAAAGATTACATCTCGAGAACTCTCTAAATTTTCTTATTTTTCTTATTTTGTATCCAGTTGTAAATGCTTCTTCTAGATATACCTAGTATCTCAGATGCTTTCGAAATATTATTATTCACCTTCTTTAACACATAATCTATGTATGTGTATTTTAATTCTTCAAGTGTGTAAAGCTTGTTAAAATATGTGATCCGAATATCCCCAAATTCTATGTCTTTTTCGTCTATTATGTCCGAGTTGGATGAAATGGTTGCCCTTAGTAGAATGTTTTGTAGCTCTCTAACATTACCAGGATAATCGTAGCTCATAATTTTTTCTAATGCTTTTTCTGTTAATTTCATTTTCCTATTATACTGTAGGGAAATCAGATTCAATATATGCTCAGCTATGGGCTTAATATCATCTTTTCTTTCTCTTAGAGGAGGAATGTATATGGGGAAAACATTAAGCCTATAGTAAAGGTCTTCTCTGAAAAGACCTTTCTCTATTAGTTCTTTGAGATCTACATTAGAGGTACTTATTATTTTTACGTCCACTTTTATTGGTTCATTGCCACCTATTCTAGAAAATTGTTTTTCCTGGATAACTCTCAAAAGTTTTGCTTGAAGAGATAATGGTAAATTGTTTACTTCGTCCAATAGTACCGTTCCGTGGTTCGCCAGCTCAAATTTCCCTATTTTCCTTGTAAAGGCTCCAGTAAAAGCACCCTTTTCATACCCAAAAAGCTCACTTTCTATTATGTTCTCAGGTAGAGAGGAACAATCTATAGCCACAAAATTGTTGGTAGCTCTTCTGCTTTGTATATGTATTAATTTTGCAACTATTTCTTTTCCCACGCCGCTTTCTCCGTATATCATAACATTTACATCAGTTGAGGATGCTATATTTATTTTTTCCATTATTTCGTAGTAAGTTTTACTTACTCCCACAAAGTCATTTCCTAGTAACAACTTATATTTTATGTTTCCTTTTATCTCTTCTTGTCTTTTTATTAAGTCTTGGATGTTTTTTATTATGACAGAAATCCTTTCTCGGTTAAATGGTTTAGTTATGTAGTCATAAGCACCTTTTTTTATGAGATTGACTATCATGCTTACTTCGCTTACCGCAGTTAGAATTATTACATAAGGAGGTATATCTTGTGATTTCTTTTTTTCTGCTATCTTATTTAAGACACTTACACCATCCATTCTGGGCATCCTAAGGTCTAGAAATATCAAGTCTACGTCGTTGTTTTCTAGCACTTCTAAGGCTTCAATTCCATTTGAAGCTAGAAGTATGTTGTGATCATCGGAAAGTAATTCTTCGAAAAACATCCTTATTCCTTCTTCGTCGTCCACTACCAGTATAGAAAGCCTTTCACCTTTCATAGTTAGCTATTATAATTAATTCACTAGAATTTCTTAAATTTTTCTCTACAGGCTTTTCCCAGGAGTTTCTACTTAAGATTTTTATTAGCAACCTATTTAGGGTAACTCCCACCCACCCTTAAGTTTGATTCTAGGGGGTTTCACCCCCTAAGATTACCCCCGAGGCTAAGCCTCTTTTCTTAATTGTAGGGGGCTTCATCCACTAGAATACCCTCATTATTTAAAGAAAGTGCCTTAGGCACCCGCCCTAAAAGATTTCACAGGGGGCTTTCGCCCCCTAGTAATACCCCCATTTTAGAAGAGTGCCTTAGGTACAGTATCTTAGACACCCACCTTAATTGTTCCCTTTTGGAAGGAAAAATTTTGTTAAATAGAAATTCCTGTCAGAAATTTCTACTTAAGAACTTTTCTTAGCAACCTATCTAGGGTAACTTCCCACCCAACCCACCCTTCAGTTACATACAAGGGGCGAAGCCCCCTAAGAATACCCCCGGCATTTTAAGAAAAGTGTCTTAAACACCGGCACTAATTGTTCTCTTTTAAAGGAGAAAATTTTTCTTAAATAGAAATTCCTGTAGTAGGAATATTTCAACTTGAATAAACTTTTATGAAGTATTATTATCTACGCTTGTAGAGGTATTGATATGAGATGTGTAGGTAAATTTTTAGTGTATTTTTTGAGTTTTTTGATTTTGTGTTCAGGTATTTTATTTGGATTTGAAGAGAAAATCGTTTTTCCGGATGGTACAGAACTTTTTGTATCTTATGAAAATAAGTGGGATCCTTATAAGGTGATACTTTTGAGACCTGCTTTTATAAAAACTTCTGTAGGGAAGTTAAAGGTTCCGGAAGGAGGTAGAATACATTTCTCAGGTAAAGATTTTAAAGTGTTGTTTTGTGATATTGAACCTACGGAGATTGAAACTAGTTTAGGTAAATTAACCGCTACTTCTGTAAGTTTTTACGACTTAGGAAATATACGAAGATTATTTCTCTATACAAATCGTTCTATAAATGTAAAGGCAGGTGATATAGAAATCAGTAAAAGTGTTTGGTTTTTTAGTGACTCAATAAGTGTTAATCTGGTCGAGGATACGTATTTAAATACACCGGTTGGTAGATTGAAATTTTCGACTAACGGGGAACTTAGTTTATTTCTAGATGGGGATGTGTCTTACGGTAAACTTTCAGAACCCCAGATTATCAATACATCACTAGGAAATTTAAAGGTATCTGAGCATATTAGTTTTTTTAAAGATGGTAATATTAAAGAGGTTTTTCTTGCAGAACCTCAATATGTTAATACTAAGTTTGGTAAGTTGATGCTGTCTTTCGCTCTTAGGTTATATAACAATGGTTTAATACAAGAGTGCTATTCTTATCCATATGAGATAATCTCTACGCCTTATGGTAAATTGAAGTTTAAAGAGATTTCATTTTTCGAGAATGGTAATATTAGACTTGCTAGGTTAGAAAGTTCAGCAATAATCATACCTGCGGGCAAATTGAATGTTCATGGTTGGATTTACTTTTACGAAAGTGGTGAAATAGAAGCATTTTTACTTTCTACTAATCAAGCTATAAAAACTAAGTTGGGGAATTTAGTTTTCTCAGGTTCGGATCCTGATCCGTGTGGCGATAGTGGCGTTTGGATATCCTTTTACAAGGAAGGTATATTAAAAAGCGGTTATTTAGCAAAAACTCACACAATAAAAACCAAGTTAGGTGTTCTAGAAGCGAAAGGATTTATATCTTTTTACAAGAATGGTGATGTTAGAGAAATTTTCGTAGGATCACAGGTTATTAAAACTCCATTGGGAAATATTAAAGCTATACATGTAGAGTTTTATAAAAGTGGTGCTCTTAAGTCTATTCTACTGGGAGAAAAAGTTAAAATAGGTCAAAAAATTTTTTACCCCGAAGATAAGATCTTTTTTTCGAAAGAAGGTAAGTTGATACATAAGGCAGAAGATGATGAAGAATATCAAGAGTATGAAGAAGATAGTTATTGAAACTAGTGGTCGTAGAGGATTTTTTCTATTATTATTTGCATTCGCTCGGTATGTACAGAATACCAATAATACTTTTTACATTTTTCACATAGATAAAATTCACTTGTAAACTTCTTTACATTTTCAGGTATATCTTTTACATCAAAAGCTTTAACAAATTTTAAGATATTATTACACTCTAGACACCTGGAAAAAGGATTTATTTTGTCTATGAGGTTAAAAGCTTTTACTACTTCTTTTGCTTGCTCAACTGGGTTTACTGATTCTATCAGAAGGACATTTTCAGGTTTCTTTTCTCTTACCATTATTTTATCTTTTGTTAGAATAGTCCTGTTTTCTTTTTTGGAAATTTCTATTAACTCAGTATCTTCTATATGATTGAAGTACAAAGTATCAAAACCGAGCATTCTCAGGTATTTCGATAGTTTACCAAGCATTGCATCAGCTATAAATTTCATATGTGTCTTACGCTAATATTGATAAAATTATGCTTTCCACTTCTTTACTCATTTTGAGTAATCTCATTTTGTCTATTTCCTTTTTCATGACTTCGTGAAGTATGGATGTTAATTCCTGGTCTGCAGAAATTAGAATTTTTAGTTTCTTGTTTTTCGATTTTAGAGATGTTTTCTCAACTATTTTGGTTGTTGCCCTTATAATACTCAATATATCCTGTATTGATTTTCTGTATTCTTCTATTACAGATTCCGATAGTTCTTTCTCTATCTTTTTAGAAACCTCGTTTAGCTTTTCTAGTTTCTCCTCTATGTCACTTTCCTTCAAAATAGAAGAAAAGAACACTTCCTCAAAATCCTTCTGTGATTCACTTTCTTTATTCCCACTCTGAAGGCTTTTGATTTCATTTCTATTCAGCTTGGAAAACCTAAGGGTTTGGTTATCTACTCTTCTCATGATTTTAATTCTATAAAATATTCACAATTTATGGCAAATGATTATAAGATAAGGTTTCTAGCACAATCCTTAGTTTGTATTTATATTCTAGACCTTGCAACACAATCTATTTTTACTAGAGGTTTCTACTTAAGAAGTTTTCTTAGAATCCATCTAGGGTAACTCCCCACCCAACCCACCCTTTAGTTACTTATAGGGGGCTTCGCCCCCTAAGTGTACCCCGATTATTTAAAGAAAGTATCTTAGACCCAAGTGCCTAAGGCACAAGTGTCTTAAACTGTACCTTTTAGAAAGGAAAATTTTTGTTAAATAGAGATTTCTGATTTTTACTAGAAATTACAACTTTGATTGCTAGACGATTAAACCGCCTAAAAACAGGCGAAGATTAAAATAACCTATGTTTATAGAATTTTTCGCTTTCAGATCTTTTTTGTGTTGTTATTAAGTTTTCCAAGAAGTTCAAGTTTTTTTCTGCTGTTTCAAGAAAGAACAATTCTCTTTGGTTATGGAGTTTTGAATCATTTTTCCTAGAACCGGAAAGAGCTTTTAGCTCTTTTATTAAGAACTTTTCTTTATTTTTTACATACTCTATTCTTCTTACAATTTTCCTATTTAACCATATAAGCAGTAGTATGACACCTACAAAAACCAATACTTTTATAGCTATAAAAATATACCTTTCAAATCCTGGCCCACGATACATAAAACCTAAATATACCCCTGGGTAAAGCTCAATTGCTTTGTTCCTTAAAGGAGTTCCGAGAATTTCTACTTCGATTTGATTTAGGTCTAACTTGTCGTCTATCTTCTCAAATGAAAACAATATTTGCCCATTATGCTGAGATAGGTAGATGTTTTTGAAACTTCCGAATTCACTGTTTGCAACTTTTATTATGAACTCAGACGGATCTATTTTTAGTATCAAGGTTCCTTTTATAAAATCTATGTTTTCTCTCAAATCTCTTTTTAGAATTATTTCGTTTCTGGAGAATATGACTTTTTCTTTTGAAAACATAATATATTTAACTTCGTCTTGAGGTGTTTCTTTGCTGGAAGAACTGAATATTACATTACCTGTGTAGGTAGCTATTTCCAAACTTCTTATGTACTTATCTTCAAATGTTTCTTTTAGAACTTTGTTAAATATAGTAGTATTTCCGTTTTTTGAAATAAGATTTTCGATGAATAACGTTTCTACAAGTGGATTTGATAAGAATATATTTATTTTGCTTTCCAAAAAAGATATCTCAGAGACAAACCTATCCTTTATGATTATAGGTAGAGAATTGTATTTTGAAGTGTAGCCATCATCGGCTAGTAGATCTATAAAGCTGTCAAAGGATCTATAGATTTGATTCACAAACTTTGGGGATAGTATTGTGTCGCTTACGTCTATTATAAATAATCTAAACTCCTCAGGTAGTATTTTAGGAAATCTATCTGTCCTAGATAGATATATTAATCCACCAAAAACAATTACAAATATCAAAGTATATTTCAAAATCCTATATATTACATCTAGAAGTTTTACCATACAGATTTATATTTTCGGAAAAGTAACAAATATCTTTTATTAATAAGTATAATAAAAAATCGCATAGAATACATCTTGGTTAACATTCTTACCAGGAATTTCTATTTTAGAATTTTTAGACTCCACTAAAGTGAGCAATCCCCGCCCACCCGCCCTGAGGCTAGGCTTCTTTTCTTAGAGGGACTTCATCCCTCTATAACTCCCTTTTAGAAGGAAAAATCTTTGTTAAATAGAAATTCCTGCATTCTTATAGACAAGCAGATACTCTCTTCTTCAAGTTTGGGTAGTTTTTCCCTAAATTGAGTAACTTTTGTTTGCTTTTTAGCATACTATTTAGGGTACTCCCCACCCCCCATCCCTTAGTTGCTTATAGGGGGCTTTCGCCCCCTAGTAATACCCCCTTTAGAAAAGTGCCATAGGCACCCTTAGGCACCCCACTAAGCATACCTCTTACCTTAGAACGAATATAACGATTTTTTAAAAACTTCCTGAGATTTTGAATTTTTGAGAAATTCTGGAAACAAAGGTTTTTAGCTCGAAAAATAAAAATGTTTTGTAATAATCCGATTTTTTCACTTAAGGAGTAGTGAACATGAGAAATTTGGTATTAGTGTTATTTGTGATTTTTCCGTTAGTGTCATATGGTTCTTACGAAGATCCATCTAATGTAGTGAGTTATGCTATAAATTTGTTTTTAAAAAAAGATTTTTCAAACGTATTAAAGTACACCGAGTTATCTGAAAAGAAAAGAGTATTGACACTTTTAGAAGAATATGTTGATGTGGAGAAGAAGAAAGTTATAGATGAAGAGATAAAAAATGTAAAGTCTTTTTCAGTTGGTGAAGTGTATTATGAAAACGAGTTTTGTGTGGTAAGTACTCATTGGGTGATCGATACTAGTTATATTTCCAAAAATGTAGTCCATAAGGCGATAGTAAAAAGGAAAATCTTATACCTCTTGAAAAAATTTGAAAATGGGTGGAAAATTATTTCAAAAAAAGTGGAGGTATAGTATAGAATTTGTTTATATCTAGTAAAGATTTATTTCTTTAAGGTAGTAAGTATGGTGAAAGTTTCGATAGATTGGATATGCGGGGCAGTGAACGGTACTTTGGTTAGTCAGGGTTTTGTAAACTCGGTGGAGGGAATTTCTATAGATTCAAGAACAATAAGAGAGAGGGATGTATTCGTTGCAATAAAAGGAGAGAATTTCGATGGACATGAATTTGTAAAAGAATGCTTGGAAAAGGGTGTTAGGACTTTCATTGTTAAGAAGGACTTTTTCAATAAAAGTAAAAAGTTATTTGGTGAAATCAAATGTAATGTTATAGAAGTAAAGGATACAGTAAAAGCTCTTTCTAGTATAGCTTTAAAGTATAGAGAAGAAATTGTAAGTGATAAAAATACAATTGGTGTTACAGGTAGTTCTGGAAAAACCACAACTAAATATTTTATATCTCAAGTTTTGTCGTATAAATACAATGTGATTTCTTCTCCAAAAAGCTATAACAACCATATAGGTGTTCCGTTGTCAATGTTAATGATAGAGGATAACACTGAGTTTGCGGTTATAGAGATGGGGATGAATCACAAAGGTGAGATATCTAAGTTATCCAAGATAGTCAAACCAAATCTAGCTGTGGTAACTAACATTGGTTATGCTCACATAGGTTTGCTTAAATCTCAGGCTAATATAGCATCAGCAAAATCTGAAATAATAGATGGAATGAAAAAAGGTGATGTATTATTGCTTAGGAAAAACATAGCTTTTGAGAATATCTTTACTAAGAAAGCTTTGAAAGCAGGTATTAATGTGGAATACTTTGATCCATCTGAAATAAAAGTGTTGGAAAACCTAGGATTAGATGGGTTTGTTGTTGAATACAAAGGGTGTGTATTTAACTTTCCGGTAATAGGGGTACAAAATATAGATAATCTAGCATGTGCTTTGAAAGTAGCAGAGATGTATGGCATAAAACCTTCAAGCTTGGAGGATATAATATCTAACCTAAAAACCCCAGAGATGCGTAATAACATCTTCAGAGGAAAGTTTGTGCTCATAGATGACTCTTACAACGCAAATCCAGACTCTATGAAAAAAGCTATTGATACCTTATCTACCATAAGAACAAAGGGTAAAAAAATAGTAGTATTAGGCGATATGCTGGAGTTGGGTGAATTTTCGGAAGAGCTACATCTTGAAGTAGTGAAATATTTAGCACAAGCCAATATAGACTACATAATTCTTTACGGAGAGGAGTTTTCTAAGGAGTTTGATTATCTCATAAAAAGTGGAAGGGATAAAGACAAAACATTTATAACTTCTGCAATAGTGGAAATAGGAGAGATACTTAACTATATAATTTCAGAAGGTGATATAGTACTTGTAAAGGCATCTAGAGGTATGAGATTGAATGAGGTATCAGAATTCTTGAGAATTAAGTTGGAGGAGAAAAGTGATGCTATGGAATAGGTTTTTGATATTGAGTTTCTTGACTTACATATTCATAATGATTCACTCGTTCGTATTACAGAAATTATTATACGTTAAGATAACTTCAATATACATATATGGATTGCTAGGTAGTTTTTTGTTATCGAGTATAATTTTTTTGCTTCTAGGATTATATCTAGGTAATTTTCTGAAGTACGATATTTCTAGGTTGGATACAAAAGAGACGAATTATATATCTAGGTATATAAATCTAATTCCTTTTTTTCTTAGCTTTTGGGTTTTTATAAATATATTAGCTTTATCTGTATTGGAATATAGACTTTCAAAATCTTACTCAGAGTTTGTTTATATTTTCATAGTATCTATTCCCGTAATATTTTTGGTTTACTATATTTCTAATTCGTTTTTGTTTCATCTAAAAGTGAGAGGTTTTTCGTTAGTGAAAAGAGTTAACCAGTATGGTTTTGTGCTTTCTTTTATTCTTTTAATTACTTTCTTTATCTTTATAATTCTTTTTTACATACTTTTATTATCTAGGAGTAAACTATTTGGTAATATAAACAATGTTTTTATTTTGTCTTATATTATTAACTCGTTTTTTCTAGCTACTTTTGCGTTGATATACTATATATCAAATAGTGTAAGGATTTTGTCTAGCTATATTAAGACATCAGATTTCCCCCCAAAACTCTATGTTCCATCCTCAAATGAGCTAGGTTTATTGGTTGTGGGGATAAGTTCAATTCTTCCAACTAAAGAGATTATTTCTCAGAAATTCCCTGTGATAAGAATAGGTGATAAGACGATAAGAATAAATGAGGGAAGGAATCAATATGGGATAGTTTATCTTAAACTATATGATTTACAAGAAGTAAAATCATATATAGCAGAGGAGATTATTTCTCTGTCAAACAACATGTTTAGAAGAATTGAAAGTTTTGCTTTTGATCAAGGGGGATATATATTTAGAATGAACGGTAATGAATTGTATTTAGCTTTTGGGGTAGATAATTCCGATCCATTCGAAGGAATACTATCTTTTGCAAAATCTCTTTATAGAGAGGTAAATTCATTTGGTGATCCGGATAATGTTCTCTCGGGTAAGAATATAACATTAGGGGCTTCTGTAGGAGAGGTGATAGTTGGTTCATTTGACAGTCTAAACGGTGTGTACTACTACTTTTTCGGTGAATCAGTTTCTATAGCTAGTATAGTAGCAAAGATACCTAACAAGAGTGGATTCTTTTTCTCAGAGGAGTTTTTTAAATTTTATAACGGTATATACGATTTTAGACTTGTTTCTAAAGTAAAGATAAAAGATACAGATACTGTGGTAGAAATATACGAGATTAAATTTTAGGTTCTGATCTGCACTAAAATTTTGTCATCTACCAAAGAATAATCTTCTACCCAAGTATTCTGGGATGCCTCTTTGTATTATTTTCCCATATGTAGTTCTAATATCGTAGGGAAATCTGAGAAATTCAACGGTATACTTTTCTTCATCGAAGACAATAAATGAGATATCAGGCATACCATCTCTAGGTTGTCCGATACTACCTGGGTTTATCATATAAAATAAGTTCTTGTCAAGCTGTATGGGGGAGAAAGGTTCTGGAATGAAAAATTTTTCCTCAGACCATATGACGGGTACATGTGTATGCCCGTGAAAACATATTTTTTTATGTGATTTTTTCATAATTTGTATATTAGCTATCGCGGAATGTAATGTTGTCACGTACTCATCAGGGTCTCTTGGAGAACCGTGCACAAAGATGTAATTATTAAATTCTATAACATCGCTTAGGGATCTTATATACTCTTTATCACTTTCGGAGATGTTTTCTGTAGTCCATAATATAGATTCACCAGCTATGGGATTAAAGTGCCTAAGTTCTTTGGGGTCTAAAACTGCTTTTTCGTGATTACCTCTGACAGCCCAATCATTACCACATAAATTCTTTACCACACTTAGGCAAACAGAAGGGTCTGGACCATATCCGATAACATCACCTAAACATACAAACAAATCTACTTTTCCCCTCGCATTACTAACGAAAACTTCTAAAGCCTCGAGATTAGAGTGTATATCTGAAAAAATTGCAATTTTCATATAAAACCGTCTCATTAGAGATTATATTGAAAGAAACCCTAATATTCAATAGAGTTCCAATATTGCTATAATAAGTTGTTCTCTCATTGATAAACTTGAATCCACCAATATATCATTTTACTTAATGGTTAATAGATAGAATTTCAGAGGTTTCTACTTGAGAATCTTAGCATCCATCTATGGCAACTCCCACCCACCCGCCCTAAAAGATTTCACAGGGAGCTTTTCGCCCCCTAAGCATATCCCCATTCTTCAGTATCTGATGAGTTTTTATTCTTCTCTTAAAGCTAGGTAACTTTTGTTTGCGATTTAGCATCCTATTAAGGCAATTCCCACCCAACCCACCCTTTAGTTACATACAGGGGGCTTCGCCCCCTAGTATATCCCCGTTATTTTAAGAGATTGTCCTAGACACGAGGCTAGGCCTCTTTTCTCAATTATAGGGGCTACGCCCTCTATTTTAAGAAAGTGCCTTAGGCACCTTAGACACAAGTGCCCTAGGCACCCGCCCTTATTGTTCCCTTTTAGAAGGAAAAATTTTGTTAAATAGAAATTTCTGTATCAAATATTGAAAATTTAGCGTAATTAGTTTAAACTAAATATATGGTAAAAATATCTAGTAAAGTGCTTTTGAGGTCTGTTGTGTCGAAGATAAAGTCTAAAAAAGCTCTAGATATTTCTATTTTGGATGTAAGTAGGATTTCTTCGGAGTTTGATTATATGGTTATTTCTACTGTCCAAACAGAAAACCAAATGAAATCGATTGTTGAGGAGATAGAGAAGTTATCTGAAGCTAAGGGGTTTAGTATTTACTCTAAAGATTTGGAATATAAGAGTGGCTGGGTTGTGCTAGATCTATACTACGTTGTTGTGCATTTGATGTTTCCTGAGGTTAGAGATTACTATAACTTGGAGAGGATTTGGGCTCTGCCTGAAAGCGTAGGTGTATGATAGATTTAAAAGACATAAAAAACATAAATATACCTATATCTGGTTTGATTGGTTTTGTGTTAGGAGTTATCATAGGAATGGTAGTTGGAATAGTTAGAGGGGGTTTTTTGATTGAAGTTTTTGTGAGGTCTGTAATAAGTGGATTATTGATGGGAGCAACACTGTTTGGTGTTGAACACATCTTAAGGAGGATGGTGCCGGAACTTTTTGAAGAAACTAAACCTACACACAACCAGTACAATTCTTCTGAGATTAGTGATGAAGATATAGATCTGGGAAAACTATACACTACTCAAGAAAATTCTGAATTTTCGGAAGATTTATCGCAAACGATGCCAGATTCTTTCCCAGGTGAAGAGAATAGTGTCCCTGAAAGTACTGCTTTTGACATGAATAGTTTCTCGGGCAAGGATAATTTCGCTTTTTCAGAGAAAGATGATCAAAGTTTGAATGAAAGTTTTGATTTGGGTTCTTTCGATAAGCCTTCCGAGAGTATTAAAGATTCTAGTAGGTTTACCCCTTTTGAGTTTACACCTTCGGATAATGAAGGTAAGGTTTTTACATCTCTAGAGTTTCCAAAGGAGAGTCCTCAAGTGACATCTGGTAGTTTAGGGGTCACAGATATAAAAAGATCAGGTGCTACAGAAGATTTCTTGATATTAGGTAAGGGTAAACCTATCCAGAAAGATTATAAGAAGCTTGCCGATGTGATAAGGCAAAAGCTATATGAAGATAAGTAATAATCCTATTAGTAAACCACCTATTATTAAAAGTAAGTTTATTAGCCAAAACATTAAGTTACTACTTGGACTTGATTCGTCTGTTTGGGTTAGTTGTGTGGTTTTGACCTCTGTAGGCTCGGAATAATCTCTAATAATATCACTTAATTTCTTTAGATCTGTTACATTTTGCTCATTTTCAACTATTGCTGGCTTGAGTTTTATATCCTTTCCTATTACAAAAGAGCTTTCCACACCTGGAGCAATATTTACAATTATCTCGACTCTTTCATTTTCTAGAGGTTTTATTTCCTTTATCACTCCTGGTATCGGTTTTGTGGTGTTATCTTCATTTATAGCACCTAGTGATTTTAGTATATAAAATGCTAAATCCGAATTTTCTCTTATCTCTAGAAATATGGTATCACCTTTGTTGAGTTCTTGAGGAGATTTACCCCCCATAGGTGCTAAAACAGGTTCGCCAGCTAGATGTAGCATGGTTACATCTTTTTGTGTTTCTACTCCAATTTCTTTCAAAAACCTATAGAGTTGGAATATGTCTACGTATTCTACACTGAATCTTACTACCGCTTTGTCATTTCTAAGTATTATTGGCACATATGTGAAGATAAATCTCTTTATATCTAATTCGCTTTTGTCTTTTGAAGACATAAGTTTACATAATGTTTTAGTAAATTTTTGATCCGAATAGAAAAATGAATTAGCTTTTTGAGAAATCTCCCGATCTATCTCGAGATTTTTTTCTTCACTGAGAAGTTTTGATAATACTTCTTGCCAGCGGTTTTCTATGTTTATTTTTGTTACCTCTGCTGAGGTAGACAGGAATGATTTCATGAATTCTATTTTGCCTTCTCGAAGGTTGATAAACAATATCGAAATACCAGAGTATACAGAGAACGAGTATTTTATCTTTAAAACTGCTACATCTTTTTTGATAGCGTTCAGAATATGGTAGGCGGCTTCCTGGTCATCTTTGCTTATTTCTGATACAAATATAGCAAATTCCTCTGGCACACCTCTTGATTTCAGTTCTTCTACACTTATCATACCTTGATAACCTAACTAAATTTTAGATAATCACCAAGGATTTTTCAATAGTTTACTAAGCCCGTCAGAAATTTCTACTTAAGAATTTTTCTTAGCAACCTATCTAGAGTTACTCCCACCCAACCCGCCCTTGAGATAATTAATAGGGAGCTTTCGCCCCCTATTTTAAGAGAGCGCCTTAGGCGCCCCCCGTTTTTTAAGAAAAACGCCCTAGGCGACCTTAGGCACCTTAGACACAAGTGCCCTAGGTACCCGCCCTAATTGTTCCTTTTTAGAAGAAAAAATTTGTTAAATAGAAATTCCTGTAAGCCCGTTAAAAAATCGTTGTATATCTAATAAAAAACCTTCAAAAGATGTAGCAAAAGTGTATTCTGGATATTTAAAGGATCTCAAGAGATGTTGTAATATCTATTTTGAAACATATAGTTTCCTACATTTCTAAAACAAATGTTTAGAGATCTTTCACCTTAGTTGAGCCTGTTAAATTGAAGTAAAAAGTTTTTTTTGAATCCTGATACGAAAGGTGAAAACGAATTTTACAATCTCTTTATTGCTTATAATAGCGAGAATCTATGTGGTCAAATTTACTCTAAAAAAGAGTAAAACATTTTATTCTAAGATTTTGAAGATATTCTTATAGTTAACTTTGGATATGAGTTAGTATGGATTAGCGGATTGTCTATGAAATCTCTTGGGATAGTTTAGGAGGGTAGGTAGGGGGAGTTACTATATATATTGCTAAAGATATGAATACTGTTTTACAATGAATCAATGCTAAACGGGAGGGTATATGGAAAAGAGAATAATAATTTCTGGTTTTGGTGGGCAAGGGGTTTTATCAGCAGGGATTATCTTATCATATTCAGCAATAGCAGCAGGTAAATATCCGACATTTTTTCCATCCTATGGAGCAGAGCAAAGGGGAGGTACATCAAATTGCACAGTAATAATAGATGATCATGAAGTAGCTTCTCCTGTTACAAGTTCTCCAAACATACTTATCTGTATGAATCAACCTTCTGTAAATAAATTTCAGTCATGGTTAGTGCCAAATGGAATTTTGGTTTACAATCTTTCTTTGGTGAATGTCTTTCCTTCTAGAGAAGACATTTTCTCGTTTGGTATTGATGCCAATAGGATTGCTATGGAGTTAGGAGATGTCAGGTTTGCAAATATGGTGATGTTGGGATATACCTTAAGTATAACAAAGATTGTGGATATAAACCATCTCTTTAAGGGGATAGAGGTGTTTTTTAAAGAAAAAAATAAGTTAAAACTTATAGAACCAAATCAAAACGCTGCTTTAGTTGGTTTCGAACATTACACTAGTGCCAAAATCGATTAAACGTATATTGATTCAAAAACTACTGATAATATTAGGTTACCATATTGGGACTTGAAATATATTTCTACGCATGGAGAAGAATAGCTTATAATTCTACCCTTGTTTTTTGAGAATAAGGGATGCGATATAGAATATTTTAGGCCTTTCTTGTAAATATTTTCTAATAATTTGCCGTTAACTATGTTGCCTATTTCAGCTATTCCGGAAAAGAAAAATTCGCGATCCTCAGGAATTTCTTCAACATTGAAAGACTTTTTTATAAGTTCTTTTGCTAAATTTTCTTCTATCTCGTAAGTGATAATTCCCTTGAAATCCCCTTTTATTTTGAAATAAAAGGATATATTTTTACTTATCTTTTTACCTGTTTTGAGTAGAACTTTATCCTTGATTATAGTTATACCCATGTTCTGGCAAACAGATGTTATTGTCTCAACGAAAGGGTCTATTATTTCGAATCTCATAAATTTATACCCAGATTACTTTTAAATTTTTCAAGCCACAAAAAAGCTAGCATAGTTTTCGCATCCTTTATTTCATTTCTATGGATCATGTCAATTACGTCTCTGTAACTTAAGAAAACCACATCCGTAAACTCATCTTCATCTAAATTTTTTTCTCTTTTTTCTAGGTTATAAGCAAAAAATATGTGTATTTTTTCCGAACTGTATCCTACAGCAGGATAGTATTCAAAAAGTTTTCTGAGGTTTTTTGCGAAAAATCCGGTTTCTTCTAGCAATTCTCTACGCGCACAATCTTCTGGGGTCTCACCACTATCTACTTTTCCAGCAGGTATCTCTAATAGCTCTTCTTTTACTGAATATCTGAATTGTTTTATCAAGACAAATTTACTACCAGTGTGATAAGCTAGAATAGCACTGGCCTCGGGATATTTTACATAATCTCTCACTATCTGCTTATTTTGATATTCTACGATGTCTGTCCAAAATGAAAAAGAATTACCTTCGTGTATACATTTCTGTGATATAACTTTATAATCCATGAACTTAATTATTACATAAACTGATTTAATTTTGAAACATTTTTTTAAATTAACTGGTTTATTCTCTGTACAAAAGTTTTTACTATTTCCAATCTTTAAGCTTCTTATCATAACACTTTTCTCCGAATACCGTATTACGATAATCAACATCCGTCAGCTCATGGAGATAATATTTCACTATCTCTAATTATGATTTTATCACAATTTTGCAAACTTTTCTATAGGTTTTTGATTTAGATCATGCTTTGCGAGTTAACTTTAAATAAAATGCTAAAGAAAGGAAGCAACTATTTTGAACCGGAGTATCAGAGGTTTCTACTTAAGAATTTTTCTTAGCATCTATTTAGGGTACTTCCCGCCCACCCACCCTTAAGTTTGATTCTAGGGGGTTTCATCCCCTAAGAATACCCCTATTTTTTAAGGAAAGTGCATAAGGTACTCCCACCCAACCCAACCTTTAGTTACATACAGGGGGCTTTGCCCCCTAGTAATACCCCATTTTAAGAGTCTTTCTTCTTTGAGTTAGATAACTTTTGTTTACTTTTTAGCATACTATTTATAGTAACTCCCACCCACCCTTAAGTTTGATTCTAGGGGGGTCACCCCCTAAGAATACCCCCGTTTCTAAGGAAAGTGCCATAGGCACCCACTCTAATTGTTTAGAAGGAAAAATCTTTGTTAAATAGAAATTTCTGTAGGAGTGGACTTTTGTTTGAAAAATCATTTTTGGGTTTTGTATTTTTTTAATTAATGTATAAAAGAACTTTTATTGCTACAGTAGTTATAACTATAGTTATTCTATTACTAGAAATGTGTACAATAAGAATTGATACCAATAAGGTTACAAGTTTTTCAGGTTCGCATGACCAAATAGAGACGGATAATCAACCTCCTGAGGTAATTATTATATCACCACAGAATGACCAAGTTATATCTAGGACTTTTTTGATTCAAGGGAAAACTCAAGATGAATCTGAATTTTTTACACATTTGCTGATACGAGATTCTGTGATTAGAGTTTTTTCAAATCAAGTTTATTGGGAGTATCAATTGAAAACATGGTACTACCAAAATGGTGAACTTTCTATAAAAGTATTTGCAACAGACAAGTTAGGAAACTCTTCGCCAACCCAAGAGATAAAAACAATAGTATCAAATGATTTAATAATAACTTACGAAAATCTTAATATCTCTACAAATAATAATTTTACAGCCTCGATAAATTTTCTAACTACAAATTACTTTTCATTAAAATTGCTAATAAATAATTCCTTAATCATAGAGACAAATGCGGTAACAAATATATTAATACCTGTATCTACCAATTCATTCACACAAGGAGTAACAAATTATATATACATGATAGTAGATGATGAGATAACAAATATTTACTTTTTTGTGATTGACCTGGAACCACCAATTTTATCGATAAATCTTCAATCAAACCAGTATGTATACTCAGATTTTGAGATTTCTTTTTCTTTAGCGGATTCATCTGTATCGAAAGTGTTTTTTATAATAGAAGGTCAAACAAATTATATTTCAACATATCCATTCAACTCGAATTATACATTTTCGATAAACACATTTAACTTTCAGAACGGCCCCAAGACTTTAGAGATATTTTCTTTAGACGAAGCAGGAAATAAATCTGAGACACTTTTGATACCGGTTTTAATAGCAAACTTCTATGTTTCAAGTGTAATTGAGAATAATACAACAAGGAAATATTATTTCAATCTAGTATATCACGTTGAAGATTTACTTTTCTGGACTACAGAAAATTTCAATAGAATAATGATTTATAGACCTAGCTATAGTGGTGGTTCAATTAGTGCATACTATAACTATAGCATAAATATTGACGATATCCAAAGCTGTGTCATAAACCCTAAGATATATTTAGGTATTGTTGATAAGAATAACTCTGTATTTAGGATCCTAACAAACAAAACGGATACAAATTTTAATGTCCAAAACACTATTTCTGGAGTATTAGATTTTAGTATACCTAGAGACTCAGATGGCAAAATACTTATCTATGATACGAATAGTCTTTTGAGAATTTATGACATCGTGACGAGATCAACCGTGACAAATTACAATATTTCTGAAAAGGTCTACGATATCTTTTCGCTGGATAAACTAGGCAATTTATATACATTTCTCATAACTACAAATTCGATATACACTGCGAAGATTATAAAGATAGATAGTAATGATTCCTTAATCGAGATAACAAATAACATAATCATTTCTAGTAGTGAATTCGTCACTAAAACGCCTGTTTCTATGGTAAATCTGAATGAGAAGATTTATGCGTTTTTCATCTCGGAGTTTACCGGATATGATCAGCTAGATCTATTGATTATATATAGGGATGATATAGTAACAAATATTCAAATACACACCACTACAAATCGTATTCTGGGCATAAATGCTTTTTCTTACACAAACAGTACCTTCATAACATGGGTTGAGAGCAAATCTAACATGATGTATTTATATCTTTGTGAGATAGAGGACTACCAGATAAAAAGGATTCAAAAAGTTTTCAGTAAAGATATTGGTTTTGCTGTAGAAGGAGATAGTATGACTGAAGAGTTGATAAGTAAGGTTTATGTTAAGAAGGAACACAATACTATATTTGTTTTCTGTCCTGTAGTCGAATACAGTGGATACAGTTATATTCTAAAACTCGAAGGTATGTAGTTTAAATTCACCTATATTAGTATCAATTTAATAAGTATGTTTAGCTAAAACTAGTTGCCATATATGAAACCTTTAGTTGAATTATACGTCTCAAAGAACTCTAAAACTTGTTTTGCTACATTATCAGAGAACGATTTCTGGAAATCGGATGATTTTATTTTTCGTAAGTCTTCCAAGTTTGAGATGTAACCGATTTCAATTAATATCGATGGCACTGGAATGTATTTTATTACGTAAAAGGGGCCTCCTTTTAGCTTTACATCAGTGTTTACAAATCCTTTGGCTATGTAATCTGATAATATTTTACTTTCTTCCATGAGTTGGACACTTTTTATCTTACTTATAATTTTTTGAATTTCGTCTATTCTAGAGATTTCGGTTTTTGATATGAAAGAATTTTCTAAAGCTATTGTTTCTCTTGTATCGCTGTCTACTGCTTCTTCACTTACATAGTATATTTCAATACCTTTTTTAGATTTGTTTATAGATGCGTTCATATGAATGCTTAAAAATATTCCATATCCTTGGTATTTCTTCAGGGTATTTTCTGCAATCTTAGTTCTTTCCTCGAGCGAAAGATATATATCTTTATCTCTTGTCATTATTACTGATACTTCTTTGGGTAATATTTCTTTCAGCTTACTGTAGATCAACTTCGCGTATTCTAAAGTCAAATCTTTCTCTTTCACAGAATTATGGATTGCTCCTGGATCTTTACCTCCGTGTCCTGCATCAACTATTACGAACTTAAAAGGTAGAAATTCTGAGTTTTTGAGTTGGTTTGTTTTCTCAATCTTAGAAATATTACCACTACCTACTTGGGTTATTTTTGTATCTTCACTAGAAGTTGGATAGTTTTGAGATGAAATGATTGATGAGTTAAAAGGAGTATATTCAGAAAAATTAGTTATCGTCGAAGGTATTTTCAAAGAAGTAATTATGTATTCTAGTGTAGAAACGTGAATATAATAGTCATTGTTTGTAAATTTCACTACCTCCTCGTGAGTTACACCTACATAGTTAGAATTTATGAAAAAAATATTTTCATACTCAAAGAATTCGACTATATTTGTTCCAAATCTAAGTGTTATTATTCCTCTGTATGGATTATAATCTAATTCGCCATTTATTTCCTTGGTTATTGAAATTAGCGAGACATATCCATTAGTGGCCATGAATGTGTATGAATGAAGAAGTAAGTGTGGTATAAAAATTCCTAAAATAACGAGTAATTTTCTCATGTTCAGAGATTTTAATTATACCTATATTTGTTTTTCTATCTTTTATCGAACGTATCAGGAATTTCTATTTAAGAATTTTTATCAGCATACTATTTATAGCAACTCCCGCCTACCCACCCTTTAGTTACTTATAGGGGGTTCCACCCCCTAAGATTACCCCCGTTTTAAAATTAGGGTAATATCCTTACCCGCCCTTCAGTTACATACAGGGGGCTTCGACCCCCAAAATACCCCCGTTTTCTAAAAGAAAGTGTCTTAGACACAAGTGCCCTAGGCACAGTGTTTTAAGCACCCTTAGTCGCCTGACCTTTTTATTTTCTGATTTCTCTGTTAGAGAATTTTTTCTTAAATAGAAATTTCTGTGGCTTATTTGAATTTTCTACTTTATTGTATAAAGATGTGTAACTGTAAGGTATGCTTCGATAAAGAATTTCCTACCCTGAATAAATTCAAATTCGAAAAAAACTTATGGCTTATGTTAGAAGTGTTATTTCTTAGAGTATTGAAGAGGATTTTTTAGTTTTTTACTTTTATAAATTTCTATAGCTTTGGATTTTATGTTTTTCCAATCAATTCCGAAGTGTTCCAATAGTTCGTAAGGTTTTCCACTTTGGCCGAATTCATCATTGATGGCTAGAAAACCCATTGGGACTGGGTATTTTTCAGCGACTACTCTGGCAACCATGCTTCCAAGGCCATTTGTGACCTGATGCTCTTCCACAACTAATATTCCACCTGTTTCTTTTGCGGATTTTATTATGATTTCAGTATCTAATGGTTTTATTGTGCTCATGTTTATAACTCTTGCGGATATTCCTTCTTTCTTAAGTTCTTCTGCTGCTTTTAGACTTTCCGATACAGTTATTCCGTAAGAAATTATTGTTATATCTTCGCCGTCGTACATTATTTTACCTTTACCAAACTCAAATTGTTCTGTCTCAGAAGTAAGTATTGGGTAAGGTGCTCTACCCATTCTCATGTAAAAAGGCCCATAGTTTTGGGATATATATCTAGTTACTTTCTTAGCTTCAAAAAAGTCAACAGGACAAATAACCCTCATGTTTGGTAAAACTGACATTATAGCAATGTCCTCGAGACATTGTGCAGTTGCCCCATCTTCACCAACGGTAACACCTGCATGTGAAGCACAGATTTTGACATCTAGATTGTTATAACAGACAGATATTCTTATGAAATCATAAGCTCTGTTTGTCAGAAATACCGCAAATGAAGTAACAAATACAGTGAAACCTTCTGCTGCAAGCCCTGCCCCGATTCCTACCATGTTTTGTTCAGCTATTCCAACATTGAAAAATCTTTCCGGAAATTTAAACTTGAAATATTCTGCTCTTGTAGAATCTTCCAAATCTGCTGATAACACTATTATATTGGGGTTTTCGTAACCTAACTGAGCTAGCTCTTCTCCGAATCCATCTCTTGTTGGTTTTGGTTTTAGATCACTCATTTATTCTTCCTCCTTTTCAAGTTCAGCTAATGCTTTTTTGAACTCTTCTTCATTAGGAGCTCTACCATGAAAAACATGATTGTATTCCATGAAAGAAACTCCCTTTCCTTTAACGGTGTGGGCAACTATTACTGTAGGTTTATCTGTGCTTTTTTTAAGTTCATCAAATTTATCTAACGCTGAAATTATTTCTTCATAGTCATGACCTTTTATTTCGAGTACATTCCAACCAAAAGCTTCCCATCTATCCCCGAGAGGTTCGATACTAAGTATTTTTTCGACAAACCCATTCTCTTGAACTTTATTGTAATCTATTATAGCGCAGATATTGTTTACTTTGTGATGGGAAGCAAACATAGCTGCCTCCCATATGCTTCCTTCTTGGATTTCACCATCTCCTAGTATAACATAGACACTGAAATCCTTCTTTTTGTATCTTGCGGCTAAAGCCATACCAATACCAGCAGATAATCCTTGACCTAATGAACCAGTATTAAACTCTATACCTGGCACACCGATGTAAACATGCCCTTGTAGCATAGAGTTAAACTTTCTAAAACTTTCAAGTTCTTCTTTTGGAAAAAAACCTGCCTCTGCTAGTGTTAGGTAAACTACAGGAGTGGCGTGCCCCTTTGATATCACAATTCTATCTCTATCTTCCCACTTCGGATTTTTAGGATTATACCTAAGTTTGTAAAAGTACAGTGATATCATGATTTCCACAAGAGACATAGAACCACCAGGATGCCCACTGTTTGCTTTATACACCATTTCCAGGATCTTTTTTCTGAACTCTACAGACATCTTTTTGAACCTTGCAATATCTACTTCCTCCACACCCATAACTTTACCTCTGATTTATTCTAATATTATACTAAATTTGTATTATATTATAAAAGTTTTATAACTTTTCAAAAATTCATACCATTCAATTATTATCGTTATTTATTCCCAGTGAAAAGTTATTGATATCGTTTTTTCTAAAAACAACTCTGATGTTTGCCAACTTTAATTGGAAGTCTATTAGGGGTATTAGAATGGTTTTTAAAGCATTCTATTCGTTCAAGAATTTCTACTTAAGAATTTTTATTAGCATCCATCTAGGGTAACTCCCCACCCACCCACCCCTTAGTTATCTACAGGGGGCTACGCCCCCTAGTAATACCCCCCGTTATTTAAGGAAAGTGCCTTAGGCACAGTGTCTTAGGCACCCCCTAAGAATACCCCCATTATTCAGTATCTGATGAGTTTTTATTCTTCTCCTAAAGTT
>FWWL01004244.1_pt1 | contig 24591 bp, 20 predicted proteins | sample 2228331 | NCBI WGS metagenome assembly FWWL01 (sample SAMEA103939775, study PRJEB20133) | metagenome | reverse complement strand
GGCCCTTCCACCACCGCCTGCGGCGGTGGTCCCCCTCCCCGAGACAAGCTCGGGGAGGAATAGTCAAATCTTACCGACCCGGTAGCGTGATCGTCGCGCACAGCCCGCCGCCGTCGCGGTTCGCCAGCGTGATATCGCCCCCCGCCTCACGCACGATCGCGCGCGCCAGCGTCAGACCAAGGCCAACGCCCCCCGTCGTCCGGTTGCGCGACGGGTCAAGCCGGGTAAAGGGGTCGAACACCGCCGCGATCTGCTCCGCCGGAATGCCCGGCCCGCGATCGCCCACCTCGATCCGCACGCCGCCGGAATCTTGGATCAGCTTCACCTCGGCAGCGCCGGCATATTTGATCGCATTCTCGATCAGATTGCGCAGCGCGCGGCGCATCAGCGACGGGCGGATGCGGCGGATCAGGCGATGACCATTCTCATACTCGACCGCCGCGCCCAGATCGCGGAAATCGTCGACCACCGCATCGATCAGCGCCGACAGGTCGGTCTCGGTCGGCGGCTCGCTCGGCCGCCCCAGCCGTGCCAGCGACAGGATGTCGTCGAGCGTGCGGTTCATCTCGTCGATCGTGTCGGCCATGCGCGCACGATCCTCGTCATCCTCAACCGATTCGATCCGGACGCGCAGTGCGGCGAGCGGCGTGCGCAAATCATGCCCGATCGCGCCGAGCATCTGGTCCTTTTCGTCCAGCATCGCGGTCACGCGGCTGCGCATCAAATTGTGCGCGGCGATCACCGCGCGCACATCGCCCGGCCCGCGTTCTTCAATCGGCTCGGGAGCCGCGCCGGGGCTGAATTCCCGTGCCGCCGCTGCCAGCGAACGCAGCGGCCGATTGACGCGATGCCCAACCCACAACACCGGCACCAGCACGATGCCATAAATGATCAGCGTCTGCAGGATTAGCCGCCAGATGATGTCGACATCGCTGCGTGGCCAGGCCGAGGTCAGCACCAGCCAGCCCTTGCCGGGCAGCTCGACCGCGACCATCAATTCGCCGCCCAGCCGCTTCATCCGCTCGGCGCGCAGCGCATTCATCCGCGCAAAACGCGGGTCGGTCGGCGACAGCCCACGCACCCCGGTGACGATTTGCCCGACCGGAATCCCCGCTTCGGCGAGCGAGGTACGGATGCCTTCCTCGACATCGGGCTTGTTGCGCAGGCCTGCGGGGATCGGGTTGGTCGGCTCCAGCCGCAACCGTGCCTTGCGCCCTTCCGGCGGTTCGCGGAAGCGGCCGTCGCGGATGCGTTCAGCGGCATCGACCACACGGGTGATCGCCGGCGCGGTCACCTGTTCAAAGCGGAGCGAACGCCGCTCGCGCAGGATCAGCGCAAAGTTGATCGCCTGCGCCACGAACAGCGCCAGCGCGACCAGCAACGCAATCTGCCCGGTCAGGCTGCTGGGGACGAACCTTCTCACAGCTTGGTGACGTCGCTCGCCAGCGTGTAGCCGCCGCCCCACACGGTCTTGATCAGCGTCGGGTTCTTGGCATCCGGCTCGATCTTCTTGCGCAGCCGACTGACCTGATTGTCGATCGCGCGGTCGAATGCCGCTGCCTCGCGTCCTTGGGTCAGGTCGAGCAGCTGGTCGCGCGTCAGCACCGCGCGCGGGCGCATCACCAGCGCGAGCAGCAGATTATATTCGCCGGTCGACAGCGGCACCGACACGCCCTCGCGGTCGACCAAGGCGCGTTCGCCGGTCTTGAGCACCCATCCGGAAAAGGCATAGCTGCCCGTCTCTGGCGCGGCGAGGCGCGTTCCGCCCGCCTGCATCCGGCGCAGCACCACCTTGATCCGCGCCGCCAGTTCGCGGGGACTGAAGGGCTTCACGACATAATCGTCCGCGCCCATTTCAAGGCCAACGATGCGGTCGGTCTCCTCGCTCCGCGCGGTCAGCAGGATCACCGGCACTTCGCTGGTCGCGCGGATATGGCGGCAGAGGCTCAGGCCATCCTCGCCCGGCATCATGATGTCGAGCACCACCAGATCGATCGCATAGGCCGACAGCCGCGTCCGCGCGGCTTCCGCATCGGCGACTTGGGTCACGCGAAAGCCCTGCTTGGTCAGATATTGCGCCAGCGGCTCACGGATCGAACGCTCGTCATCGACGAGCAGCAAATGCGGGGTCTCGTTGGTCATCTCGATTGGGTTAGCAGATTCCACCCGCTCGGGAAGTGCCGGGCGGGCGCGGAGGAGGTCGCTGATCCCGCCCGGCATCGCCGTCACGCGCCCTGGGGGGAGGGCGGGGGCGGCGGTGTGTTTCCGCGGCGCTCGCGCATCTTCTTCATGGCGTCGCGCGCCTTGTCGCGCTGCGCCTGCATTTCGGCCGCGTCGATCTTGCCGTCCTTATTGGTGTCGAGCTTGGCGAAGCGCTCGGCCGACTGCGCGTCAAATTCGGCGCGGCTGATCGCGCCGTCACCATTGGTGTCGGCCTTCTTCATCGCCATCGCCGGGCCGCCCGGGCCGCCTGGACCGCGCCGCTCGGCACCGCGCTTCCACTTGCCCTTACCCATGCCCTTGCGGCCCTCGCCCGCCTCGACGCTGCCGTCCTTGTCGGCGTCCATCCGGGCAAAGCGCGCCTCGACCATCGCGCGGTTCTCCGCCTTGCTGATCAGGCCATCGCCATTGGTGTCGACGCGCGCCAGCATCCGCTCGCCCATGCCGCCACCGCCGCGGCGTGCGCCGGGCATGAAGTCCTGCAGTTCGCCGCCCTTCTTCTCGGCCATCGCCGCACGCGCGGCCTCGGCACCCGCCTTGCGCTCGTCGGCGCTCAGCTGGCCGTCCTTGTTGGTGTCGAGCCGGTCGAACCGCGCATCGGCGCGGGCGAGCATCTCGGCCTTCGAAATCGGTTTCTTGGGCGCAGCCGGGGCTTCGCTCTGCATTGCGATTGCGGTGCCAGCGGCCAGCATCGCGCCGATCGCCGCCGTGGTGAGAAGTTTCTTCATACGGGCTCCTGTCACGCGGCAAGTGGCAGCCGCTGTGATGCCCTTCTGAACCCCGCCTGTCGCACGTGTTTGTCAGCGCGACAGGAGATTGTCGCAAATTGTGTCGGATTACCCGAAAATCGCCACGCCCTGCATCCCCTCGGCCACCAGCGTGCCGTCCGCCGCCCACATCCGCATCGTCTGGCTCGAATAGCCATCGCGCGCGCTGTCGGTCTCGGCCTCCAGCAGCCACCAGCCATCAGTCGTCACCGGGGCAGGCTGAAGGACATTGACCTGCCAGGTCAGCGACGACAGCGGCGTCATCTTGGCAAACAGCTTGAACGCCGCCGGCGGCAGCGCGTCGCCCAGCGCCATCAACTCGACCTCCGGGTCCAGCCCCGCCCGGTCGATCAGCCGCCCCCAGCGCAGCCACTCCGTCGGTCCTGCCTCGGCCTTCAGGTCGAAGAAGTTGAAATTGCCGGTGAAGAACTCCTTCGGCCCGGTGTAAAGTTCGGCGTCCGCAGGCGGCGGCGCATGCTGCGCCCGCGCCGTTCCGTCATGGTCGATCGCCGACTCCAGCCGGCTCATGAACACAAAGTTCGTGCGCAGCCCCAGTCCCGCCTCGCTCACGATATCCGCCTGGATAAACGCCGCATTCCGCCCGCGCCGCAGCTTGGTCGCGGTCACCGTCACCGGCCCTGCGAGCGGCCCGACAAACGCGACCTGCGCCGACCGCAGCGGCGGCAGGTCCGGCTCGACCTGCTTCGCCGCTGCCAGCGCCAGCGCGGAGGACAGCCCGCCATAAGCGGTGCGCCCCTGCAGCCAGTTTGCCGGAATCTCGGTCGTGAAGCCCGTCGCGGTGCGCTGCGCCGATGCCAGCAGGTCGATAAGCGAAGTCATGCCGGGGTCTTCTCCACATAGAGGTCGCGCAATTCGCGCTTCAGCACCTTGCCGATCGCACTGCGCGGCAACTCGTCGATCGCGATCAGGTCGGCCAAGCGCTGCGTCTTGCCCAGCGTCGCATTGACCGCCGCCAGAATCTCCGCCGCCGGGGTCGCATCGCCGGGGACGTAAAAGCCGACCGGCGTCTCGCCCCATTGCTCCGACGGCACGCCGACCACCGCACAATCGCGCACGCCGGGATGCTGGCGCAGCACCGCCTCCAGGTCGCTCGGATAGATGTTGAACCCGCCGGAGATGATCAGGTCCTTCTTGCGATCCATCAGGATCAGGAACCCGTCGTCATCGAACCGCCCGACATCGCCATGCCGGATGAAGCGATTGCCGTCCGCATCGAACCACTCCGCCTCCGACGTCGCCTGTCTGCGCCCGTGATAGCCCGACATCATCGCCCCGCTGCGCCCGACGACCTCGCCCATCTCGCCTTGCGCCACCTCGCGGCCTTCGTCGTCGATCAGGCGGATGTCATGCCCCGGCGCGGGCTGGCCGACGGTGTGCAGCTTGTCGGGATGCGCGGTCGCATTGAGGATGCAGGTGCCGCCCCCCTCGGTCATGCCATAATATTCGACCAGCAACCCCGGCCAGCGCGCCACGACATCGGCCTTCAGCGCGGCGGAAAAGGGCGCGCTGGTGCAGGTCTTCAGGCGAAAACTGCTAAGATCGAACGCGTCGAAATCGGGCAGCGCCATGATCCGCTGATATTGCACCGGCACCAGCATCGCATGCGTCGCGCGATGCCGCTCCGCCGCCTCCAGAAACCCGCGCGCGTCGAACTTGCCCAGCAGCACCGCCGTCCCGCCCCAGGCGAGCGTCGGGATGAAGCTGACCAAAGTCGTATTCGAATAGAGCGGCGTCGCGATCATCGTCACTGCATCGGCAAAGCCGGCCGCATCGCCCCGCGCGACATGCGCCCAGCGCATCGCATGCGGCTGGACGATCCCCTTGGGCGTGCCGGTCGTGCCGCTCGAATAGATGATGTTGAACGGATCCTCGGGCCGCAGGTCGACGGGGGAGGGCGTCCCTGCGCCCGCGAGCCACACATCCACTGCGTCCGGGGTCAGCATCACCCGCCGCGCCGCCACCGCGCGGTCGCCCAACGTCGCCGCTGGATCGGCATCGAGGAACACGACGCCCGTGCCGCTATCAGCGATCATCGCCGCCATCTGCTCGCCCGTGGAAGAGGGCGCAATCGGCGCCGGCGCCCCGCCCGCCCGGATCGCACCCAGAAAGATCGCGGCATAATCGACGCCCATCGCCCCGACGATCGCCACCGCCTGACCCTTCGCGAGCCCGTCGCGCTGCAACGCCGCAGCGATCGCGTCCATTCGCGCGTCGAGCTGCGCATAGGTGAGGGTATCCTCGCCATGCACCACCGCCAGCTTGTCGCCGCGTTCGCGCGCATGGGCCGCGATCAGCTCCGGGATCGTCCCGAACGGCTGGGCCAGGATTTCCGCTGCTGTCTGCATCCCCACTCCTCGATTCGTATCAACTGCTATGCGAAACCGCCATTCGCTGCCATACGCGATCTTCGAAAAATGATGAGGAGAGGTCGATGCTGTTCTACGATTCGGCGATGCCCGCCCCCAATCCCCGCCGCGTCCGCATCTTCGCCGCGGAAAAGGGGATCACCCTGCCGACCCAGGATGTGTCGATCCTGAAGGGCGAGCACAAGAGCGAAGACTTCAAGGCGATCAACCCGCTCGGCCAGACCCCGGCGCTCAAGCTCGACGACGGAACCTGCCTGTCCGAAAGCGTCGCGATCTGCCGCTATCTCGACGCGCTGCACCCCGAACCGCCGCTGTTCGGCACGACCCCCACTGAAATTGCCCAAGTCGAAATGTGGAGCCGCCGGGTCGAGCTGCGGCTGATGGTCCCAACCGGCATGATCTGGATCCACACCCACCCCTTCACCGCGCGGGTGAACCCGAACCAGTATAAGGAGTTCGGCGAGAGCAACCGCCCGCTCGTCGCCCGCGCCCACGCGCTGTTCGACGCGGCGCTCGGCGAGACGCCGTATGTCGCGGGCGAGCGCTACACGATGGCTGACATTCTGCTGCTCACCACGATCGATTTCGGCACCTTTATCGGCCTGACGATTGCCGAGGAGCACGCCCGCCTCAACAACTGGCACCGCCGCGTCACCGCGCGCCCGAGTGCTGCAGCATGAGCATGGAGGGCATGGCCGCGATCATCACCGGCGGCGGCACCGGGATCGGCGCAGCGGTGGTGCGGCGGCTGGCGACACGCGGCGTGCGCTGCGTCATCAACTACGCCAACAGCCGCGACGCGGCCGAGGCTCTGGCGACGGAACTCGGCAACGGATCGATCGCGGTCCAGGCCGACATCGCCGACGACGCCCAGTGCCGCGCGCTCGCCGCCGCGGCGATGGACGCGTTCGGTCGCATCGACCTGCTCGTCAACAATGCCGGCAAGACCAAATTCGCCAATCACGAGGATCTGGAGGCGCTGTCCGCCGACGATTTTCTCGACATTTACCGCCTCAACACCATCGCCCCGTTCCAGATGATCCGCGCCTGCGCCCCCGCCATGCGCGAAGGCCCCGCAAGCGCGGTGGTCAACATCGCCTCGGTCGCGGGCGTGTTCGGCAACGGCTCCTCGGTCGCCTATGCCGCGTCAAAGGGCGCGCTGGCGACGATGACCAAAAGCCTCGCGCGCGTCCTCGCCCCCGCGATCCGCGTCAACGCCGTCGCGCCTGGCTATGTCGGCACCGGCTGGTTCAGCGAGCGCATGACCCCCGAAGCGTTCGAGAAATTCGAAGCCTTCATCGCCAGCCAGACCCCGATGCAACTGGCGGCGCATGCCGAAAATATCGCCGGCCCGATCGTCAACCTGCTCGACCCCGCCAGCCGCGTGATCACCGGAGAAATTGTGCTGCTCGACGCCGGTGCCCATCTTGATGTGGGATTGTCGCGCAGACCGGGTAAAGGGTAACGGTGGCCCACAAGAAACTGAACCTGCCAACCAAGATCTGCGTCGCCTGTGCCCGCCCGTTCGCTTGGCGCAAGAAATGGGAGCGCGACTGGGAACAGGTGAAGTTCTGTTCCGACCGGTGCCGCACGAAAGGGGCAGCGGATGGTCGATGATTATGATCGCGGCAGGCGCGACGGCCTGCGCCTCGCGCTCGAGATTCTCGCGACCGAAGAAGCCAAATGGTTGCCGCTGCTGGGGCAAAGCAGCGCATGGCGCACCAATCTGGCGCGTGAGACGCGCTACAAGACGCTGCAGGTCGCGCAGACCCGCGTGCAGACCGCGCTGAACCGGCTCCGTCCCGCCGACGACCTGTCGGCCGCCAAAGAACTCGCCATCGCGATCGAAAAGGCCGGCCTGTGATCGGCCGGGAACGCCCACTTCTTCTTAGCCCTCTCCCGCCTGCGGGAGAGGGGTGGGCGACGGTCTTCTAAATCCTCCCCGGAACGGGGAGGGGGACCGCCCGCGCAGCGGGTGGTGGAGGGGGCCCGAGGCAACGGCATCGCTTCGAGGAGGGCGCCCTCGGTCAGCGCTGCGCGCTGCCACCTCCCCGTTCCGGGGAGGATCGTTGCCTCACCCCTTCGTCACCGCTGCAGTCTGCCCGAACAGCACCTTCTTCTGTTCATCGGTGATCACCGGAGCTCCGGACTGCAACTCCTTACCCTTGGCATAGGCCCGCACCGTCGCCGGCCGCGCGCCGACCGCTTCGAACCAGCGCTTCACATGCGGGAAATCGTCCAGATTCTGGCTCTGCGCCTCGTACGGCACGATCCACGGGTAGATCGCCATGTCCGCGATCGAATAGTCCTCGCCCCCGACGAACGGCTTGCCCGCCAGCTGCCGGTCGAGCACGCCGTACAGTCGGTTGGTCTCGTCGATATACCGCTTCTGCGCATAGGGGATCTGCTCGGGGGCATAGCGGTTGAAATGGTGGTTCTGCCCCGCCATCGGGCCAAGGCCACCCATCTGCCACATCAGCCACTGCATCTGCACGATCTTGTCGCGCTGCTCGGGGCCAAAGAAACGCTCGGTCTTGTTGGCCAGGTACAGCAGGATCGCCCCGCTCTCGAACACGCTGATCGCTTCGCCGCCATCCACCGGATCATGGTCGACGATCGCCGGCATGCGGTTGTTGGGGGCGATCTTCAGGAAATCGGGCTTGAACTGCTCGCCCTGCCCGATGTTCACCGGCACGATGGTGTAGGGCAGGCCGGCCTCCTCCAGGAACAGCGTGATCTTGTGGCCGTTCGGCGTGGGCCAGTAATGCAGGTCGATCATGGGCGCGGGTCTCCAGCGTGAAGCCGCACAAATGGGGTGGCGCGTCGCTTAAGCAACCGGCTCCGCAGCGCGGGGTCGCCGCAGGACGAAGACCAGCACGATCCCTGCCGCGACCGTCGTCAGCACCGCCGCCAGCGCGAACGCCGCGCCCGGAAAGCCATGCTCGGCGCCATAGGCCAAAGTCTGCGTCAGGCTCAGCGGCCCCAGGATCGCGGCGATGCTGGCGATGCTCGCCATCCCGCCCTGCAACGCGCCCTGATTGGCGGCATCGACCCGGCGGCTCAGCATCGCGTTGAGCGCGGGGTAGGCAAGCATCTGCAGCGCCCCGAACGTCAGGATCACATACACCTGCCACCCCGCAGTCGCGAAGCCATAGGCGGTGTAGGCGAGCGTCCCGACGATCAGCCCGATCATCAGCGTCTTCGCCTCACCCAGTCTGGCAATCGCGCGCCCGGTCACGAAAATCTGTGTCAGTGCCATCGCCGTGCCCGACGCCGCCAGCGACCAGCCGATCGCGCGGCTGTCCCAGCCATGCGCCAGCTCGGCATAAAAAGCCCAGGTTGCGGGATAGACCTGATGCGCCAGTTGCCAGATGAACGCGGCCGCCAGCAGCGGCAGCGCGCCCGTCATCGCGAACAGCGGGCGGAAGGTGCCGAGCGGATTGGCGCGCTTCCACTCGAACTTGCGGCGGTTTTCGGGCGCGAGCGTCTCGGGCAGTATGAAGAAGATCCACGTCGCGTTGAGCGCCGCCAGCGCGGCGGCGACCATGAACGGGGTCCGCGGCCCGAAATCGGCGAGCAGCCCGCCAATCGCCGGGCCGACGACGAACCCGATGCCGAACGCCGCGCCCATCAGGCCGAATGTCGCGCCGCGCTTGTCCGGCGGGGTCACGTCGGCCAGGATCGCATTGGCCGGGCCATAGACCGCGCCCGCAATCCCCGCGACCAGCCGCCCGGCGAACAGCCACGCGATGGTCGGCGCAAACGCCATCAGCGCATAATCGACGGCAAAGATCAGCATCGCCGCCAGGATCACCGGCCGCCGCCCAAAACGGTCGCCCAGATTGCCCAGGATTGGCGCGGCAAAGAAATGCGCCAGCGCGAACACGATCGCCAGCGCCCCGCCGATCCGCGTCGCATCGGTCAGCGTCGCCCCGCTCAATTCGACGATCAGCGTCGGCAGCACCGGGATCACGATCCCGAACCCGATCGCATCGATCAGCACCGCCGCCAGCGCGATCGGAACCGCGCGATGTCCGAACTTCATGCCCCTGTCCCCCGTTCGACGTATTTGTAGAACCGATCCCGGCAGCACGGAAGCATGTTGCTTCAACCCTTCGTCGTCCCGGCCACCACGATGCACTTGCTGCCATTCCCGCTGCGCAAATGTCCTCATCATGTTGCGACAAATGGCGCGAAGTCCCGCGACATGTTCGCTTTAGGTGAATTTCACCCCCGGGCCGCGAGATGTTCGCTTCGCGATCGCGGCTTGACGTAGCGTCGCCCATACCGCACCTTCTAAACAGCCGCAGCAGACGGCGGTTGGAGGGATGCAGATGGCGACGATGCTGGATGGAGGCGTGGGCGCGGAGCGCGGCACACCGCGGATCACGTTCGCCACGCGGGTCAGCTATGGCACCGGGGCCATCGCCAATGGCATCAAGAACGCCGCCTTCACCACCTATCTGCTCTTTTTCTACAGCCAGATCATCGGCATTCCCGCAGGCATCGTCTCGGCCGCAGTCGCGCTGACCCTGCTGGTCGATGCGGTTGCCGATCCGCTGATCGGGCGCTGGTCGGACCTGACGCGCAGCCGCTGGGGCCGCCGCCATCCGTTCATCTATGGCGCGGCATTCCCGACCGCTTTGTTCTTCCTGCTCGCCTGGTTTCCGCCCGCGGGCCTTACCGATTTCCAGATGGGCGTGTGGATTTTCGCCACTGCCTCGCTCACCCGCATGTCGATCAGCGCGTTCGAGATCGCGACCTCGGCGATGACGCCGGAGATGACCGACGATTATCGCGAGCGCACCAAGCTATTCAGCCTGCGCTGGTGGTTCGGCTATGCCGGAACCTATGGCTTTACCACGCTCTGCCTGCTGACCTTCTTTGCCGCGACGCCCGAATATCCACGCGGCCAGCTCAACCCCGATGGCTATCCCGGCTTTGCTATTGCGGGCGCGCTCACCATCCTCGCGGTGATCCTGATCTGCGGCATCGGTACGCACAACCGCATTCCATACCTGCGCCAGGCCGAGGTGCGGACCGAGCGCACGCCGCTGCTCGGCCATTTGCGCGAGATGGGGACCGCGCTCAAGAACCGCGCATTCCTCGCGATCTTCGGCTTCGGTGTGCTGAAATTTTCCGCGATCGGGCTCTACAGCGCGACCAATTTGTTCTTCGGAACCTACCTCTTCGAACTCACCGCGACCCAGCTCGCGATCCTGACGATCGACAGCCTCGTCGCCGCGACCATCGCCGCGCCGCTTGCGCCGATCATGTCGGCATGGATCGGCAAGCGGGCGAGCTCGATGGTCTTTGCCGTCGTCGGCGTCGCGATCGGGCTGTCGCCGCTGCTGCTGTCCTATCTCGGCTGGTTCTTCGTGCCCGGCGATGCGCTGCTGGTGCCGACCCTGTTCGCGATCGGCGCGATTTACGGCGCGATGGTGGCGATCTCGCTGATCAACACCAGCTCGATGCTGGCGGACGTGGTCGAGGACAGCGCGGTGACGACCGGGCGGCATGAGGCGGGCGTGTTCTTCGCCGCGTCGAGCTTCATGCAGCAATGCTCGACCGCGATCGGCATCTTCCTTGCCGGCCGGTTGCTGGTCTGGTCCGACTTTCCCGCCAAGCCCGCGCCGGGGGCGGTGAGCGAGGAGGCGATCCGCAGCCTCGTCATCCATTACATCCCCTGTTCGATCGGGCTGTGGACGCTCGGCGCGCTGATCCTGTTGTTCTATCCGATCACCAAGGCGAAACATGAAGCCAATGTCGCCGCCCTGCGCGCCCGCGAGGCTGAGGCACGCTCGCTCGAGATGGATAATTCGGCCCTGCTCGGCCCGGTGCGGTAATCGCGGGGTATTGACGGGCACTGAGCCATACCGCAAATTCAAATTGAAGGTCGTGGGAGTCGCTTTGACGGTGCATGCAAACGGCCCAAGGCCGAGAGGTTGGAAATGGTCGAAAGCGAACATGTCGAAGAATTTCGCGCAAAGTGAACACAAGTGAACATGTCGCTGAAGAATGCGCCGTGGAGCCACGGGCCGCTGTGAATTTTGAGGAGAGAAGATGTCTGTAATGGAGGATGTAAGGGTCGATCTCGACACCTTCCGCACCGAAGTCCGCGACTGGCTGGCGGAAAACTTCCCCGCCTCGCTCAAGGGCAAGGACAACAGCATGTCCGCGGTCGAGGGGCCGACCAACGAGACCCCCGAACAGGCCGCGTGGCGCAAGGCGATGGGCGAGAAGGGCTGGGGCGTCCCGACCTGGCCTGCCGAATATGGCGGCGGTGGGCTCAGCCGCGCGCAGGCCAAGGTGCTGCAGGAGGAAATGGCGCGGGTCGGCGCATGGAATCCGATTGGCGGCATGGGCGTGATGATGTTCGGCCCGACGCTGCTGGAATATGGCAATGAAGCGCAGAAGCGCGAGCATATTCCGGCGATCGCCAAGGGCGAAGTACGCTGGTGCCAGGGCTATTCCGAGCCCAATGCCGGATCCGACCTGGCCAACCTCCAGACCTTTGCCGAAGACAAGGGCGACCATTATGTCGTCAACGGCCAGAAGACCTGGACCAGCGGCGGGCAATGGGCGCACAAATGCTTCTGCCTTGTCCGCACCGACAAGACGCAGAAACAGGGCGGCATCACCTTCCTGCTGATCGACATGGATTCGCCCGGCGTCGAGGTGAAGCCGATCCAGATGATCAGCGGCATGTCGCCCTTCTGCGAAACCTTCTTCACCAATGTGAAGGTGCCCAAGGAAAACCGCGTCGGTGAGGAAGGGCAGGGCTGGACCATCGGCAAGCGCCTGCTCCAGCATGAGCGCACGAACCTGTCGGGCGGCGGCTCTGCCTTCCGCATGTCCGGCCCGTCGCTGTCCGACATCGCCAAGAAATATGTCGGCGTCGATGCCGAGGGGCGGATCGCCAACCCCGATCTGCGCGCCCGCATTGCCAAGTTCGAGATGGACTGGCGCGCTTTCCTGCTCACCGCGATGCGCGTGCAGGCGGAGAGCAAGGCGGTGGGCGGCGTGTCCGAAGTGTCGTCGATCCTCAAAACGCTCGGCACCAAGCTGGGCCAGGAACGCGCCGAATTGCTGATCGAGATCCAGGGGATGGAAGGGCTCGGCTGGGAGGGCGAGGGCTTTACCGAAGCGCAGATCCACGGCGTGCGCGCTTGGCTCTTCGGCAAGGCGACGACCATTTATGGCGGCTCGACCGAAATCCAGAACAACGTGATCGCCAAGCGCATCCTGGGGATGCTGGATCATCAATAGCTGAACGTCACCCCAGCAAGAGCTGGGGTCTTTCTCCACATGGGTTTCCCTCGCCGCGCGAGATCCCAGCTTTCGCTGGGATGACGGCCTAGATGGGACGGACGTAAAGGACTGAAAATGGCCGTTCTGACTGAAGAACAGACGATGCTGCGCGACATGGCGCGCGATTGGGCGACCAACGAGAGCCCGGTCACCGCATGGCGCAAGATCCGCAATGCCAATGATGCGACGGGATACGACCCCGCCGCCTATGCGACGATGGCCGAAATGGGTTGGACCGGGGTGATCATCCCCGAAGCGCATGGCGGCAGCGATTTCGGGTGGCTAAGCCTGGGGCTGGTGATCGAGGAACTGGGCAAGACGCTGGCCGCCAGCCCGATCGCGGCGTCGGCAGCCGCGGCCTCCGCGATCCTGCTGGGTGGGAGCGACGCGCAGAAGGAGAAATATCTGCCGCGCATCGCGAGTGGCGAACTGGTCGCGACGCTCGCGGTGGACGAAGGGCCGCGGCACGATCCGGCGGCGATTGCCGCGACGGTAGAGGGCGGCAAGCTCAGCGGCACCAAGGCGTTCGTCGCCGAGGGCGACAGCGCCGGGCTGTTCGTCGTCGCCGCGACCGATGGCCTGTATCTGGTCGAGGCGGGGGAGGGAGTGACCGTTTCGCGCCGCCATCTGGTCGATTTCCGCAGCCATGCGCAGGTGACGTTCGATGGCGCGCCCGCCGACAAGCTGGCGGCGGGCGGCGCCGATCTGCTCGACGCGGTGCTCGATCGCGCTGCCGTGCTGACCGCTGCCGAGATGCTGGGCATGGCGGGGCAGGCGTTCGACACCACGCTCGCCTATCTCAAGCAGCGGGTGCAGTTCGGGCAAATCCTCGCGACCTTCCAGGCGCTGCAGCACCGCATGGCGAACCTGTTCAGCGAGATCGAGCAGATGCGCTCGGCGGTCGAGGCGGGGCTCGCCGCGATCGACCGGGGCGGCGATGTCCGGCAGGCGGCATCGCTGGCCAAGGGCAAGGCCAATGAAATCGGCCATCTGATGAGCCGCGAGCTGATCCAGCTGCACGGCGGTATCGGTATGACCGACGAATATGATGCCGGCTTCTACCTCAAGCGCATGCGTGTGCTCGAGCAGATGTGGGGCAATGCGGCCTACCACCGCGACCGGTTCGCGCGGTTGAGCGGGTTTTAGAGGCATACTAATCCTCCCCTGAGCTTGTCTCAGGGGAGGGGGACCGCCGCCGAAGGCGGTGGTGGAGGGGCGGTCGCGCAGACGGCCGTGCGCAGCTCGGCAAAATTCCACCGTCTGACGACGGCGGCCCCTCCGTCAGCGCTTCGCGCTGCCACCTCCCCTGCGGGGCAGGGGAGGAATTATATTGCTCGACGCAGGCATTCTTGCCTCGCTCCCGCAAGCGGGAGGGGGATTGGTCGGGCGCAACTCCTGGGCCCCCTTTTCGCATCTGCGGTATAAATCAGCCGACTTCGAAGATCGGTTCAACATACCCCTGTATTATTACTCTTCACCGCAAAGATGCCGGCCACCCCTCGTAACGCTACGGATAAGTGGCGTTTCGCAACGCTTTTCTCGCCTTGACCGCGAACCCGGAACTCGCTCTATTCGAGTTTACGGTATGGAGCCGCAAAGTGTTCCGGCCGAACGGGAGTGGATCTATGAAGAAGCAGCTTTTGGCGGCGTGCGGTGTGTCGGCGCTCGTCCTGGGGGGCGCGGCGCCTGCTTTTGCGCAGGACAGCGGAGAAGAGTCCGAAATCGTCATTACCGGATCGCTGATCGCCGGTACGCCCGAGGATGCGGCGTTGCCGGTCGACGTGATCGGCGCCGAGGAACTGGCCAAGCAGGGCAATCCGACCGTGCTGGATCTGGTCAAGGCATTGCCAAGCTCGAGCGCGTCGCTGGGCGACGCCAACCAGTTCGACAGCCGGTCGCAGGGGGCCGAGGGGATCGCGACGGTCAATCTGCGCGGCCTGAGCCCGCAGCGCACGCTGGTGCTGCTCAATTCAAAGCGCCTCGCGACATCGGGCAACGGTGTGCCGGCGGTCGACATCAACCTGCTGCCCCAGGCTGCGATCGGTCGGGTCGAAGTGCTGAAGGACGGCGCCGCCGCCACTTATGGCTCCGAAGCGATTGCCGGCGTGGTCAACTTCATCACCCGCACCAATCAGCGCGGGTTCCAGGGATCGGGCAGCTACCGGTTCATCGACGGGTCGGACGGCGACATCGATGCGTCGCTGAGCTTTGGCCATGTCGGCGAGAATTTCCGCGTGCTGATCGCCGCGGGATATCAGCAGCGCGGACAGCTGATGGCGAAGGAGCGCGACTGGGCGATCCGGCCCTATGCCGAAAACCCGCAGGGCGGCTGGACCGGCGGCGGTAATCCGGCGAACTTCCTGTTCCTGGGTGCCACCGGATCGCCGGTCAGCGGCATCGCGGCGGACACCGCCTGCGCCCCGCTGGGCGGCTTCGTCGGCGCGGATGCGCGCTGCTACAACCAATATTCGGTCTATGACAATCTGGTCGAAAAGGAGTCGCGCGGTCAGGCGTTTATCGATTTCGAATGGGACGTGGGTGAGAAGACGACGCTGCAGGTGACTGCGCTGTACGGCCGCACCACGGTTCCCAATTACCTGACCTCGCCCTCCTATCTGCTGACGCAGCCGCCTTCGGCTGTGGCGATCGCGGGAACGCCGTTCGCGCCATTCGCGGCGCTGCTCAACAGTGGTTACTTCGTGCCCAGTGCCAACCCCGGGCTGGTCGCGTATCGTGCGATCAATACGACCCCGGCTGGCGCGGGCGTGCTGTTCCCGACGCTGCTGTTCCGGCCGTTCCTGCTGGGTGGCAATCCCTCGACGCTGGACAATGAATTTGCGCCTGGCTCCTCGACGGGCCTGCGCAAGGGGGAATCGTCGCGTTTCACCGCCGAACTGCGCGGCGAAGTGGCGGATGGTCTCAACTACAACCTCAACGCCACCTACCATAATTACTATCGCTACACCGACGGGTACGACTCGTTCGGTGACCGGGTGCAGCGCGCGCTGCTCGGCTTCGGCGGCCCCAACTGCACCGGCAGCACGCCGGGCGCCAATGGCTGCCAGTGGTTCAACCCGTTCGGCAACGCCGTCTCGGTCAATCCGGCCACCGGCCAGACCAACCCAGTCGCCAATGGCCCGAGCAACAGCGCGGAGCTGGTCGATTGGTTCTTCGTCCGCTCGAACACGCGGGTGACGACCGATCTGCTCGTGTTCGAAGGGTCGTTGAGCGGCGGCACCGGCTTCAATCTGCCCGGCGGCGAAGTGCAGTTTGGCGTCGGCGCGCAATATCGCGATACGTCGATCAAGGGGCGCTATGGCGCGGCCAGCAACCTGGCGGTCAATCCGTGCCGCGAAACCCCGCTCAACGGCAACACCAACCCGGCGGCCTGCTCGGGCGGGCGCGCGGCGGCGGGTGCCTATGGCTTCCTCGGCACCAACCTGGATTATGACCTGTCGGGCGATGTCTGGGCGGTCTATGCCGAAGCGCAGCTGCCGGTGCTCGACACGCTGAACCTGCAGCTCGCGGCGCGGTTCGAGGATTATGGCGGGGCGACCGGATCGACCTTCGATCCCCAGATCCGTGCACGCTGGCAGGTGACCGACTGGCTCGCGCTGCGCGGCGGGTTCGGCACCACCTTCCGCGCGCCGACGCTCAACCAGCTGGCGCCCGGATCGATCACCGCGCTGCAGATCATCGACACGACCTTCCGTCCGATCGACGTGTTCGGCAACCCGAACCTGGTGCCGGAAAGCTCGAAGAATTACGGCGCGGGCGTGTTGTTCAATGCCGGTGGGTTCAGCGCCAGCATCGATTATTACCGCTATGATATCGCGGACGTGATCGTGTCCGATCCGCTGATCTCGATGGTCAACACATTGTTCCCCAGCACGGGCGGCAATACCTGTGCGACCAATGCCGGGCTGGCGGCGCGCTTCACCTTCTCGACCGGACCGTGCACCGCGACGACGGCGCGCACCGCGATCTCGCGCGTCCGCACCCAGAACCAGAATGGCGCGTCGATCACCAATGAAGGCATCGACGTCACCGCCAGCTATCGCGGAACCGACATGTTCGGCAGTGGCTCGCGCTTCGGCATCGGCGGCAACGTCACCTACACGCTGCAGAACCGGATCAGCGACATCTTCGTCGAAGGTACGCTGGTGCAGGCGGGTTATGACGGGGTCGGGCTGCTCAATTACCAGACGACGCTGTATCCGGTGCCGGAGTGGAAGGGGCAGGCTTTCCTGGAGCTTGGTGCCGGGCCGGTCGATGCGCGGCTGACCGTGACTTATATCGACGGGCTGTACGATCAGCGCGCCGATATCACGGCGGCGGGCGTCTATGGTCCCAATCCCGCGCTCGGTGGCGCGCGCGTGACCGAGGGTGCGAATATCGGCAGCTTCACCACTGCGGATTTCACGATCCAGTTCGAAATCACGCAGAACGTGACGCTGTCGGGCAGCATCTACAACATCTTCGACCAGGATCCGCCCTTCGCGCGCGAAGACTATAACTACGAGCCGTTCGTAGGGAATCCTCTGGGCCGCAACTTCAAGATTGGCGTGTCCGCCAAGTTCTGAAGCCGGCACTTTACGAGGCTCCGTCGCGCGGGGAACGCGGCGGGGCCTCGATTTTATCGGGCCACACTGGCCGCTTGAAGGAGTAGCGTATCGATGGCGACCATCCCCGCGACGTCCCCCGAAGACGCGCTCGCGATCCGGCGGCGCACCGCCACGCTGATCCTGCTCACCGCCGCCTATTTCTTCAGCTACATGGACCGGCAGATCCTCGCGATCCTGCAGGAGGACATCAAGAAAGAGCTGCTGCTGTCCGACACGCAGCTCGGACTGCTTGCGGGCTTTGCCTTTGCCCTCTTCTACGCGACGTTGGGCCTGCCGGTCGCGCGCTGGGCCGATCGGAGCAACCGCGTCAACATCATCGCGATCGCGCTGTCGCTGTGGAGCGCGATGACTGCGGTGTGCGGGCTGGCGCAGAATTTCGTGCAATTGCTGCTTGCCCGGATCGGCGTCGGCATCGGCGAGGCCGGGTCGAGCCCGCCCAGCCATTCGATCATCGCCGACCTCTACCCGCCCGAAAAGCGCGCTGGCGCGATGGGCATCTACTCACTCGGCGTCGTCCTCGGCGCTGCAGGCGGCACGATCATCGGCGGCACGCTGGCGCATTATTTCGGATGGCGCGTTGCGATGTTCGCGGTCGGCATTCCCGGCATATTGCTGGCGATCATCATCAAGCTGTTCGTAGTCGAGCCGCGCCGCGGCCTGTCCGACCCCAGCCATGTTCCCGCCGCGCAGGGCGCGATGCCGAGCCTTGGTGACGGCTTCCGCTCGCTCTTTTCCAATCGCGCGGCGGTGCATCTGGTGCTGGGCGTAACCATCACCTCGCTGATTGGCTATGGCCATACCGCGTTCGGCTCCAGCTTTCTGATCCGCACGATCGGGCTGTCCAAGATCGAGATCGCGTCGATCGTCGCGCCGGTGGGCGCGGTGTGCGGCACGCTGTCGGCGGTGCTCGGTGGCTGGCTGGCGAACAAGGCGGCGGTGCGCTGGGGTCTGCACAGCCAGGCGTGGCTGGTGCTGGTGATGAAGGGGGTGGGGCTGCCCTTGTCCTTCCTGTTCTTCGCCTCGTCCGATCCGTGGATCGCGATCCCGATCTACTGGGTCTCGCTGCTGCTGGTGAACTCCTATCTCGGCCCCAGCTTCGCGCTGATCCAGGGGCTTGCACCGTTGCGGATGCGGGCATTGTGGGCGGCGGTGACCTTGCTGGTCATCAACCTGATCGGCCTCGGCCTTGGCCCGACGATGATCGGGGTCATTTCCGACGCCCTCAAGCCCAGCTATGGCGAGGCGGAGGCACTGCGGCTGGCGATGCTCACCTTTGCCGCAGCCACGCCATGGGCGCTGTTCCATTACTGGCGCGCGGGGGTGTGGTTGAAGCGGGGGGCGGCGGCTTAGGTCCGCCCGGCGCGCTTGGCGCACCGGATTGCGCGCGCTAGGAATGTGCCAACAGCAACCGTTCGAGTGATCCCCATGCGTTCGATTTCACGCGTCCTCGTTTCGACGCTGTTCTTGCTGTCGCCCATGGCCGCCGCGCAGCAGGTGGCGCTTTCGGACTACGATCCCAAGATCACTGCGCCGGCCTTTGCGGGAGAGGGGCCGGTCGTCGCGATCGACGGCGCGCATCAGAATTTCCACACGATCGAAGGACGTTACGCACCGTTCGCGACTCTGGTGCGCGCCGATGGCTATCGCCCGCGCGCGCTGACCGAGGCTGTTACGGCGTCATCGCTTGCAGGCACGGCGGTCCTTGTCATTGCCAACGCCCGCCAGCGTTATGCAGCCCCTGAAATCGCCGTAATCCGGGGCTGGGTGGAGCAGGGCGGGTCGCTGCTGCTGATCGCCGATCACACGCCCTTCGGCACCGCCACGACGCCGCTCGCTGCGGCGTTCGGGGTCGAAATGGGAAATGGCTATGTAGCGGTGCGTCAGGACGGCAAGGTAACGTCGCGGATCGCCTTTTCCGGTCGGCTGCTTGGCACGCACCCGATCGTCACCGGACCCGGGCCGGGCGGGCGCGTCCGGCGGGTCGAAACCTTTACCGGCCAGTCGCTTTCGGTGCCCGCAGGGGCGACAGCGCTGCTGACCTTGCCGGAAGATGCGCTTGAGGTTGCGGGCCCGCCCCAAGTCGATGCCCTGCGGCGCGGGGAAAGCGCTCCGGGGCAGCGCGTCGGCGGTCGTGCCCAGGCCGTAGCGCTGGAACTCGCCAAGGGGCGGGTCGTGATTGCGGGCGAGGCCGCGATGTTCACCGCGCAACAGATGAAGTCGGGCGCGGAGGTCGGACTCGACGTCGCCGACGACCAGCGTTTCGTGCGTAACGTGATGGCCTGGCTGGCGCGGGCGATGCCCTAGCCCCGGCTCAGAACTCCAGCACCCGGTCGTCGAACAACCCGAACACGATGGTCGAAGCATAGAACGCCACCGCGCGGTCGCGGGGCATGGTGCTGGCCCATTTGCGCATGTCGAACGCTGCGTTCTGCAGCGCCATCATCGTCTGGCTGGCGACCAGCGGGTCGATCGCGCGGATCGATCCCTCCGCGATGCCGTCGGATAGCATGCCGGCATAGCGCCGCGCGATGCGGTTCGACCGGTCGATGAGCGCGGTGCGCACGCGCGCGGGCAGGCCCGACAGGGCGGTGGTGCGCAGCAGCGGTCCGCGTTCGGAGAACTGCACGTCGAGCAAAGTGGCGATGATGCTGGTCAGCTTGCGCCAATGGTCGCCCGGCCCCTCTTCCGCCAGCCTTTGCGCGTCGGCGATCAGGTCGAAGCTGCGCTTGTAGCATTCGATCACTAGCTCGTCCTTGGCGTCGAGATGGTGGTAGAAACTGCCCTTGGTGACGTTGAGCTCGCTCGCGATCTTTTGCACCGATGCGCCGCGATAGCCGAGCTCGTTGATCAGGCGTGTCGCCGCGAGCAGGAACGCCTCACGCCCCGGCTCGGCCTCGTCATGCGTCAGGTCGAGCATTGCCGGTTTCCACACATCGCCCGGCGTGGCGATGCCGTGGCGAAACACGTCCATCAGCCGGCTTTCGACGCGGGGATATTCGTCGACTTCGTAGCGCGTGATCCAGGCGGGCAACCAGAAGGTGTTTTCCAGCAGGACATGCGCGCGCCCGCCGCGCAGATCGGTTTCCGCGCGCGTGCCGCCTTCGCCCCACAGGGCGCGGGTCTTGCGGAAAATCTGCTGCCAGCGCTGCATCAGGCGGGTGCGCAGATCGCCCTCCATCGCGCGCAGGTCTGACAGGATCGCGAATGCCTTTTCCTCGCCGCGATGGATGCTGGCGAGACGCGCCATGTTGATCGACAGATAGCGCGCAACGCGGGCTTCGGGCGTCGCTTCGCGATGCGCTTCGTCCAGCATGGCGTCGAGCCGGTCGAGCGTCACGTCGAACGCGGCGGCCGCCAGGTCTTCCTTGCGCTTGAAATAATAGGTCACGCTGGTGGTGTTGAGGCCGACGCGCTGCGCGACATCGGCGAAGGTCATGCCCTTCGCGCTCTGATCGTTGATCACGTCCGCTGCCGCCGCGAGGATCGCGTCGCGCTTGGCGCGGAATCGTTTCGTTTCCCCCCGCGCCTCTTCGGGCGCTGCGTCTTCGGCGTTCATCGCGCCAGATTAGCAAATTTGATTCGAACGAACAGTCCTAAACGCGCATTCGGCCATGCACAGCAAACCGTAGCCGAAAAATGCGGTCAGCCCCACTTTACCGAATATCGGGTATGGCCTAATCGACTCGAAACGGATTTGAGAAGGAGAGGGCGCATGGATTTCACGCTGACCGAGCGCGAGACCTATTTCCGCGACCGCGTGCGCACGTTTATCGACCAGCATATCACCCCGCGCAACGACGAGTATCGCCGCCAGGCCTATGAGGGCGAGCGCTGGAAGGTGCTGCCGGTGATCGAGGAACTGAAGCCGGTCGCGCGCGCACAGGGGCTGTGGAATTTCTTCATGCCGCCGCATTCGGGCCAGACCCATGTCGACGACACATTTGAGTTCGAGGGGACGCAGCTCACCAACCTCGAATACGCGCTGTGCGCCGAGGAAATGGGCCGTGCCGGCTGGGCGAGTGAGGTGTTCAACTGCTCCGCGCCCGACACCGGCAATATGGAGGTGCTGCACCGTTACGGCACGCGGGAACACAAGGAACGCTGGCTCAAGCCACTGATGAACGGGGAAATCCGCTCGGCCTTCCTGATGACCGAGCCGGATGTCGCCTCGTCCGACGCGACCAATATCCAGACGTCGATGGTTCGCGATGGCGACCATTATGTGATCAACGGTCGCAAATGGTGGTCGTCGGGTGTGGGCGACCCGCGCTGTGCCGTCGCGATCGTGATGGGCAAGACCAACCCCGACGCCTCGCGCCACGCACAGCAAAGCCAGATTTTGGTGCCGATGGACACGCCGGGCGTCAGGGTCGAACGCATGCTTTCGGTGTTCGGGTATGATCATGCGCCGCATGGCCATGGCGAAGTGGTGCTGGAGAATGTGCGCGTGCCGGTGGAAAATATCCTGCTCGGCGAGGGCCGCGGGTTTGAGATCGCGCAGGGCCGCCTCGGGCCGGGGCGCATCCACCATTGCATGCGATCGATCGGCGTTGCCGAAATGGCGCTGGAGCTGATGTGCAAGCGCCTGTTGAGCCGCGTCGCGTTCGGCAAGCGCATCGCCGACCATTCGATCTGGGAGCAGCGCGTCGCCGAAGCGCGCTCGAACCTCGAAATGATGCGCCTGCTGTGCCTCAAGGCGGCGGACATGATGGACAAGGCGGGCAACAAGTCGGCGCAGGGCGAGATCGCGATGATCAAGGCGATGGGCCCGCGCATCACGCTGCAGATCCTGGACGATGCGATCCAGGCGTTCGGGGGTGCGGGCGTGTCGGGCGATACGCCGCTCGCCAGCGCCTGGGCGAGCATGCGCACGCTGCGCTTTGCTGACGGGCCGGACGAGGTGCACAACCGCGCAATCGCGCGCAGCGAGTTCGGGAAATATGGTGAGTTCAAAGCCGATCGCCCGAGCAGCGGCGACATGGCGGCGACGCGGTAAAATCCCCCTCCCGCTTGCGGGAGGGGTTAGGGGAGGGCCTGTTCCTCGCCACGCATTCAACGCTTGCGGAAGACAGGCCATCGCCCGGCCCCTCCCGCGAGCGGGAGGGGAGTATCAGTGAAAGCAGCAGTGTTGTTCGAGGCCGGCAAGCCGCTCGAAATCCACGATATCCGCATCGACAAGCCCGGCCCGCGCGAGGTGCTGGTGCGCACCGCTGCATGCGGCGTGTGCCGGTCGGACCTGCATTTCGTCGACGGCGCCTATCCGCACGCGATGCCGACCGTGCCGGGGCATGAGGCGGCGGGCGTGGTCGAGGCGGTGGGGAGCGAGGTCACGCGGCTGAAGCCCGGCGACCATGTCATTACCTTCTTCACCGTGTTCTGCGGGTCGTGCGAGTTCTGCATCTCGGGCCGTCCATCGCTTTGTCTAGACAATTCGACGCGCCGCCCTGCCGATGCCGCGCCCAAGTTGACGCTCGGCGATGGCACCCCGGTCAACCATTTCCTCAACCTGTCGGCCTTCGCCGAACAGATGCTGATCCACGAAAATGCGTGCGTGGCGATCAGCAAGGACATGCCGCTCGACCGTGCCGCCTTGCTCGGCTGTGCCGTGCTGACCGGGGCGGGGGCGATTTTCCGCGACAGCAAGGTAACGCCGGGCGAGACGGTGGCGGTGATCGGGTGCGGCGGGATCGGCCTGTCGGCGATCAACGCCGCGAAGATTGCGGGCGCGGGCAAGATCATCGCGATCGACCCGGTGCCGGAAAAGCGCGCGCTGGCGCGGAAAATGGGCGCGACGCACGATCTCGACGCGATGGCGCCCGATCTGGTCAAGCAGGTGCTGAAGCTCACCGATGGCGGCGTGCATTATGCGATCGAGGCGGTCGGGCGGCCCCAGACCGCCGAAACCGCGTGGCACGTGCTGCGCCGGGGCGGGACCGCGACGATCCTGGGCATGATCAAGCCGGGTGAGTCGGTGAGTATTCCCGGCCCGACCTTCCTGTCGGGCAAGAAGCTGCAGGGCTCGCTCGCCGGATCGATGCAGTTCCCGATCGACCTGCCGCGGCTCGTCCAGATGTATCTCGACGGCGTGCTCGACCTCGACACGATGGTCGCCGAGCGGATCAAGCTGGAGGACATCAACCACGCCTTCGACAATCTGCGACAGGGGGACGCGGTGCGCTCCGTGATCGAATTCGCATGACCCCGCCGGCGGGACATCGCGGCGGGCAGCCGATGGAGCAGGTCGACGACCTCGATGTCGCGCGCCTTACCGATTGGATGGCGGCCAATGTCGCCGGGTTCGCCGGCCCGTTGACCTACGCCAAATTTCCCGGCGGGCAGAGTAATCCCACCTATCGCATTGATGCGGCGAGCGGCGCCTATGTCCTGCGGCGCAAGCCGTTCGGGCCGCTGCTGCCATCGGCCCACGCGGTGGATCGCGAATATCGCCTGATCGCCGGGCTGCATCCCACCGGCTTCCCGGTCGCGCGTCCCTATGGGCTGTGCGAGGACGACGGGGTTGTCGGGTCGGCTTTCTACATCATGGAACTGGTCGAGGGCGCGACCTATTGGGACGGGGCGCTGCCGGACAAGACTCCAGCGCAACGTACCGCGATCTATTACGAGATTTGCGACCGGTTGGCGCAGTTGCATGAGACCGATTATCTCGCGGCGGGCCTCAGCGATTACGGCAAGCCGGGCAGCTATTTCGAGCGGCAGGTGGGGCGCTGGACCAAGCAATATCGGCTGGCCCAGACCGATGATCTGGAGGATGTCGAAAAGCTGATCGAGTGGCTGCCGCGCACCCTCCCGCCGCAGACGCGCACGTCGATCGTCCATGGTGATTACCGCATCGACAACATGATCTTCGACGCGGAGCAGCCGCGCGTGAAGGCGGTGCTCGACTGGGAGCTGTCCACGCTGGGCGATCCGATGGCGGATTTCAGCTACCTGCTGATGAACTGGATGATCCCCGCCAATGGCGCATCGGGCATCGGCGGCATTACCGGGGCGGAGACGGGTATTCCGACCGTGGAGCAGATGGTCGAACGCTACTGCGCCGCGACCGGGCGCGACGGGATTCCCGATCTCAACTGGTATTTCGCGTTCGGCCAATTCCGGCTGATGAGCATCGTGCAGGGGATCAAGCGCCGCCTGCTCGATGGCAATGCCAGCAATGCCCATGCCGAGGAGACCGCGGCGCGCGTGCCGGGGCTGGCGGCGAGTGCGTGGGAATTTGCCCGCAAGGCGGGTGCGTAGAAGTAATAGCCCTCTCCCCTCTAG
>FWWL01004242.1_pt1 | contig 24598 bp, 21 predicted proteins | sample 2228331 | NCBI WGS metagenome assembly FWWL01 (sample SAMEA103939775, study PRJEB20133) | metagenome | reverse complement strand
CCCTTGTCTTAAGCTAATGACTACTACTGCCTTCGTCACTCGGGACTCACACCCTATAGATAACGCCCATGCTGGGCGACACTCAAATCGGGACGGAGTTTATTTCTACTCCGTCCCGTATCTGTTTGGGTCGATTACCACATTCATGAGCAAATGATTCTTGAGTGAACGTTGCTAGTACTAGAGTCAATTTACCGGAAACTTTACGCCTCACTCGTAAACAGTAGATGTATATGTACATCTATTTAACCACTCGAAGCTTGAAAAAATAGGAATAAAGGGAAAAGTACAGTTATATCGGACGGATTGACCGTATTATGACAAACACATACGAAATAGATGTACTTTTCCATTAATTATGTAATCAAGATAAATATGGAGCAGAATAGATGTACTTTTGCATTTATTAGGGGGCGGTCTTAGGTCTTGTTTAGCGGTTCGATAGCTGGGATTATAACTTGCTATGTTACTTCTTCGAATTGAAAGACTCTTTATCAATTCGAAGCTGCTGTTTCAAAATACGATTAAACAAGCCCTTACCAATCTCTCCGGTCCCCTTCGACACAGCTGTTCTTAAAACTTCTCCATCCGAGGTAGTCTTCTCATAGATTTTATCTCTGCCGTTTTGCCGCATCATTACCCAACCATCACGTCTTAGGAAACTCTCTAAATCACTCCAACTAGGCATGGAACATTCGTGCTACTGATTCAATGTCATCTTCTAATAAGACGCGTAAAATGTAAGGAGCATGTTTATGTCGATTGGGGGTATTGTAGTAGCGGGAGTAATTCGTTTCATAATCGATAGCGTATTCGATCAAATGTCTTGCCAATTCATTTCTAAGTTCATCGAGTGTCTCTGCATCTGCAACAATATCCTCAACTTGTTCAATAGATCCTGCATATCGGCCATCTTCATCTTGCTCATACTCAAAGGTCAGCTCGTACACGGACAGCAATTCCTTCATCTGCTCCTTAGAAAATGCCATGATCACATCTCTATTCCGTTTGATCGCTTGAGGCTTCTCCCTTACTATGGTATCAATAAATCCACCAAAATTGGCTCTTACATCGGTTGCGTTAAGAACTGTTTGCATGATCACCCCTCCTCAACTCCATTCTACATAGGAATGTACAGAATGTACACTATGTAGCATATTCACATTTTTAAAAAATAAACACAATATGAAAAAAACCGCCCCACCAACCCGTGAAGGGGAGTTGAGGCGGTTCATGTTAATCAGCTTTTAATCAGCTTTGCTATTTCTTCCATTCGTCGAACTGCTTCTGTTTCTCGGCAATGATCTTCTCCACGCCGGAAGCCTTCAGCTTCTCAAGGAACTGGGGAATGTATTTGTCGGGATCGACGATTCCTGCATTAAGCGTTCCGAAATATTCCTTGTATACGTTAACGCAAGCCGCAACCTCGCTTTTCACGCTATCGCTGTTGAACGTGAAGCCCAGAGCAATCGAAGACTTCGCAGAATCGTTGAACGCTTTGAACAGCTCCCACTTCTTAGGATTTTCCGTGTTGAACAGGTAATTCAAGAACTGGTTGCCGATTTGCCAGTTCATACCTGGACTATAAGTCGAAGTTGTCGCATCCACGCCTTCCGGGTATTGAATGACGTTATCTTCTCCGGCTGCCTTCACGTAGTGCTTGCCTTCAATACCGTAGTTCACCATATTATTCAGCGTCTTGTCGGTGTGAAGCAGGTTGATTAGCATCATTGCCCGCTCCGGATTCTTGGAAGTACGGGAAATCGCCAGCATGGAACCCGTTGTATCGCCGGTTGTAATCGTTGGCTCTGTAAGCTCTACTTGAACGAGCGGAACGCCAACCGAACGCATGACTTCTTCGGCAGCTCCCGGCTTAAGCGCGGCCGTATAGCTGAACACCTTGCCCGCTTTCATCAGCTCGTCGGCTTTCACCTTAGTTGTTGCGGCATCCTTGTTAATGTAACCGGCTTGATACCACTTTCTGCTCAAAGCTGCTGCATCCTTAAACTCTTGGGAAGCCGGTTCATTCAGAATCGTCGTCTCTGTGCCAATCTTGTGCAGCACGCCAGGGACGGAATTGTCGCCGAGCGAATCGAAGTTGAGATTCGTTAATAGACCGCTGTCGTTCGAAACATAGAACGGGGTCATTCCCGGTTCTTTCTCCTTAATCGTCTTCAGCATTGGCTCTAAATCGGCTGCCGTCTTGATTGTGCTCACATCTAAGCCGTACTTGTCTGCGATGTCTTTACGAATCAACAGACCGCGGGTTGCCGCAAGCTCCTTGTTCGTTGGCACTGCATAATTACGTCCGTTTACCTTCGAGCCTGCGAGAAAAGCAGGGTTAATGACTTCTTTCGTTTCCTTGGCGTATTGGTCGATCAGATCGGTGACATCAAGGAATGCGCCTTTGCCGACATTAACCGTAAAACCGTTCCATGCCGCAGTGAAAATAAGGTCGGCCTCTTGAGAGGAGGAGATCATGAGATTGATCTTGTTATCCCAGCCGCCCCAATCAATCGGATTAAGATCTAGCTTCGCATTAATCTTATCCTTCAAATACGCGTTGATCTCTTCTTCGACGGCTGCCTCGTCTTTCTGAGGAGAGCCCGGGTAATACAGCGTTAGCGTGACCTCGTCCAGCTTGGGCACTTCGTTCGTCGAGGCCGATTCTGCAACCGATGCCGACGGGGACGGGGATGCGGAGGATGCACTCGGCTCAGGAGATGCGTTTTCTTTATTTCCATTGTTTCCGTTATTGCCGCAGCCTGCGAGTAATAAACCGAGCGTTAACAGTAGAACGAATGCGGGATAAAGCCTTTTCTTGACCCTTGACATTCTGAAACCCTCCTATGATTTGATGATTATGCTAACCGGACAATCCCATATTTGTAGTATAGGGCACCGGGGTCAGCCTTTGACAGCACCTATTGTAAGTCCCTTCACGAAATACTTCTGAAAGAACGGATAAGCCAGAATAATAGGACCGATACCGATGATGGCCATCGCCATCCGAATCGCCTCGCTAGGAAGACGTACTGTTCCTCCCCCGCGGGTAAGCGCCTCCGCCGCCTGAACGTTGGAGGTCAAATACTGGACATTCAGCATCGTTTTGTACATCAAGTACTGCACGCTGACCGTCTTGTTGTCGCTAATAAAGATCAAGCTGAGAAACCAATCGTTCCAATACATTAGCGTGTTGAACAGCGCAATGGTCGCAATAACCGGAAGAGACAGCGGAAGCACGATACGGTAAAATATTTTCAATTCCCCTGCCCCGTCAATCGTCGCCGCCTCGATCAGCGCCCCGGGAATGGTCGTTTGAAAAAAGGTGCGCATGATCAGAATGTTGAACGGTTGGATGAGCATAGGTACGATTAACGCCCAGATGGAGTCGCCCAGATGCAGGTACTTAACATATACGAGATACCAGGGAACGAGTCCGCCATTGAACAGCATCGTGAAGAAAATGAAGAAGGCAAAGCTGTTCCGGTACGGAAGATCCGGTCGCGAAATAGGGTAGGCGAAGGCGGCCGTAAGCAGAAGGCTCAACGCCGTCCCGATGACGGTGACGAAGATCGACACGCCATATGAGTGAACGATCTGCGCCGAATCGTTAAACAATAGGTCATAGGCCATTGCGCTGAATGCCTGGGGTATAAGCTGATACCCATCCCTCAGAATCGTCATCTCATCGGTGAACGAGACGGCGATCACAAGAAGGAGAGGGAAGACGCAGACGATTGTATAGAACAAGAAGAAGCTATTGACGGCAATATTGAAACGTTTGGATATCGCGTTGGGCGAGTAGCCGGGACGGGCAGCGTTCATTCGGCCATCTCCTTAGAAAAGCGCGTTGTCGCGATTGATTTTTTTCACGATATAATTTGAGCTGAATACGAGTATTAAACCGACGGTCGCCTGATACAATCCCGCCGCCGATGACATGCCGATATCTCCCATGACCATAAAAGAACGGTACACGTAAGTGTCGATTACGTTAGTGGTCGAGTAAAGCGCTCCTGTATCCAGCGTTACCTGGAAGAACAGCCCGAAATCCGCATAGAATATTCGGCCGATTTGCAATAGCGTCATGATGACGATAACCGGTAGCAGCAGAGGCAGCGTTATTCGGGTCATTTGCTTCCATTTGCCCGCGCCGTCTATGAGTGCCGCTTCGTAATATTCTTCATCGATGCCGACGATCGCCGCCAAGTAAACGACGGAGAAGTAGCCGACATTTTTCCAAGCATTAATGATCGGGAGCAGGAATGGCCAGGCCTCAGGCTTGGCGTACCAGGAGACAGGATCGATCCCGACTGCTCGGTACAGGACGTTATTGACGAATCCGTGCTCTTCGCCGAGCATGGCGTATACTAAGTAGCTGATAACGACCGCGGACAGAAAATACGGCAGGAATATAGCGCTCTGATAGAATTTCGCCATCCCGCGGTTGCGCAGCTCGTTCAGCATGATCGCGAAGGCGATGGCCAGCACCAGATTGGTGACAATAAACACTGCGTTGTACAGAATCGTATTGCGCGTGATCTCCCAAGCATCGGACGTCGCGAACAAGTATTTGAAATTCTCGAACCCGACCCAGGGACTGCCGAGAATGCCCTGCACGAAATTAATCTTCTTGAAAGCGATCAGGATGCCGAACATCGGCAGGTAATTGTTGATGATTACGAGCACGATCGTCGGAATCATCATGAGGTACAGCATTCTGTAACGGATCAGTCTGCGGAGAGTTCTATTCTTAATCATCCGTGATCCGGGTTGGGCAATCGAAATGGAAGGGTCCACGGACATTGGCTTCACATGTTATCCTCTCTTCTCCCTAAGGCGTTCTCTGACTAATTGAATTATAAGATTTCGAACGATCCCCCCTCTACGCATGCATGTTACAAGATGAACGTTTTGGTGACATGCCGGATGGTCTGCCAGATGGCCTACCGGCCTGCTGGGTGCACGAATAAACATATAGTAGAGGGTTACGGGGTTTTACTTACTGATGAGGAGAATGTATTCCAGCATTTTCAGCAGCAAAAAAGGGACTGTTCCATAAGATCACCTTTATGGGACAGCCCCTTGCTCATTGAATGCTTCGTTCCTTACGGAAGCGTGCCATTCGTAATCACGATATCATCGATATAGCCGCGGTATTGCCCCGTGCTCGGCGGACGATCGTAATTGACGATAATCCGGTCAATCGTTTTACCAGCGAGTGATGTTCCGATGTTCGACTTAATCGCCGTCCAAGCGTTTAATGGGATGGCCCCTCCATGTCCGGTGTTCGGATGCATGCTGTAGCCATTGTAATCGACGGCACCGCTGTCACGCAGAGTACTTCCGTCTGTCATGATGAGATCGACTCCAACGTATCTGGCGTTGTCGACCTCTGGATAGATCCAGTAGCCTAGCTTCGTGTCTGAGGTAATGGCTAGGTTGACGTCGAACACTTTGCACTTGGCATAGGAAGTCGACGTGCTGTTATCCGTACCCGAGAACATTAGGGCGGATACCCCGGCATGTGCGCTCTCCTGTCTTGGGGAACATTCCGGGTTGATTCCGGCCGTATAGCCAGTGACGTTCTGACTGCCGTCCAGTGTATCCAGCCAGGTGGGAGCAGTCTCGGAGCTTTCAAAGCCGTTGCTGAAAAGAGTCGATCCCCCGCCTCCGCCGCTGCCCGGTGTCACCTCGAAGGAAATGACGGTCATTGGAGCGATCGAATACGTAAATTGGCCGCCAGTATATGACAGTGAAGTACTGGCTGTCGGGTCTGTGGATGCATCCAGCTTCCAAACGTTGACCGAGCCTGTACTGGAAGCGATGTTCTGTAATTGAACGGTCATGTCGTACGTTACGCTCGCATCCTTGTTAACGACGATAACGAACGTTTTTCCCGATACGGTATCTTTGGACGAGATGAATTCCAGATTGGCAGCTCCACCCGTTCCTGTCAGCTTGCGATTGCCGAACCGATTGCCAAAGAGGTGAAAAGTATAGTACGGCTTATAGGGAACATAGGAGGTGTTGTCCAGCAACCCGAGTAAATTCGTTCCCGTCTCGGCCAGATTATAAAACGAGAAGATATCCGCATTTCCTTTCATGGCGTTAACAATGGCGCTGGCCGAGTAAACGGCGTTAAATATGTTGTGGTACTTAGCGTTGTAGGTGCTCCCCGCATCCTGATGGCTGATATTGTATTCGGTGATTGCCGCACCATATAACTTCCCGGACGGACCTTTGAAAATATCGCCTGCCCCGCCTGACTTCACCTCAGCGATGTTGTCCTGGTAATGCGGCTTCGTCCAAGCTAGACGCGTCGCATCGGATTGCGCCGGATCGGGACCGTAATCGTGCCAGCTCAGAATATCGATTTGGCTCTCCAATTGTTTGGCCGCATAGGAGATGTATCCCGTCGAGCTTAAATCCGACCATGCGTCTACCGCACCGATCAGATTGATCGAGGCATCTTGCGTCTTCATGGCGTTGCCGACAGTCTGGGCGAAGGTCTTGTAATCGGCCTGTGAAGCAAACTTGCCGTCCCCCTCGATCGTCGGCTCGTTCCAGAGCTCCCAATACTTGATCGTCTTGGTCGCTCCTAGAATATGATCAGTATTGTAGCGCTTGACGACTCCCTTCATAAAGTTGGCATACTCCGTCCAATTCGCCGAAGTAATCGTTCCGCTCCCGTCCCGAGTATTAGGCACTCCGGCAGGGAAGCCCGCGATTACGAATAACGGCTCAGCCCCCGCATCGTAAATCGTATTCAGAATAGCATCCATGTCCGTTAGCGCCAACGTGCCGGACGATGGATACGGGTCGCGGCCGTTGTACAGCATAATCTGAATCGGATTGACCCTTACGAGCTTAATCTTCGCGTCGCTGATTCTCGACTTGAGCGCCGTATTGCCTGCCCACCAGGTGTACTTGTCCGGAGCTCCCACACCCCACGTGAACGGATTGACCGTCCCCTCGTTCGAAGCGGTATCGACGGAAATCGTCGTTGCCGTTCCCGCAAAGCTCAGGCTTGCGGGGAACAGCAGAGCTAGTACTGTTGCCGCCGCTAACAGCATCCCGGTCATGCGCCTTGCCATCGTCTTTCTTGTCTTCATTACTTTTCCACCTTCCATTTTTTAATAGTGCAGCTATATGAAAACAGGGAGAACAGACTCGCATAGTCGCGTGCTGTCCTCCCCTGCTGCCTAACCTGTTAGTTGAGCCATAGCGTGCCGAACTGCGAAGCATTCTTAGCTCCGCCAACTCCGGACGACCATTCAATATAGCCTTCGCGGCCGCTGCCGTCATTATCGTTAACGAGGAACGAGAAGCCTACGGCTTTCTTCGTGAGCGCATCTCCGAAGCCATCCAACTCGCTGAACGGAATACTCAGCTCATAGACGGTCGTTCCGGCCGACTCGTTCCTTACAACGGCAATAGCGCCTTCATCCATAACCCCGGACTGGGAGAAGCCCATACCTTTGAATATTTGCGGCATTCCTCCATCCTGCTTGCCGATTTGCAGTTCGTATACTTGCGGGCCATAGCCAGGTCCGGCTTCATTCCGAGCATCGAAGGCCAACTGAAGGGAATCGCCCTGCCACATCCCTCCGCCGGATTGCGGTTGGAAGACCTTATCGTCCTTCACCTCCGCAAGGACGTATAAGCGGGATGCATCCCACTTCAGCCTTACTTCGGCGGACAAATCATTGGCGTTCCAGATCGGCCGATAATCCGAGCTCACCTGCCACGCCTCGTTCGCGGATGCCTTCGGAGCGGATTGCCACTGCGGATCGACATCCCCGTCAATGACGGGAGCTTCCGCAGCAAGAGAGGCGATAACCGCGCTTAACGACTGACGGAACGGGATGCTCTCTCCATCAGCGATAACGTTACCCGTCAACTCTAGAGTGCTGGCATCCGTTGTGCCGTCATTAGGCGTGAGAGTATACGGAATGGCAATCGTCTCACCCGGATCCACGCTGAAATCGGTCTGCCCAAGCAGCAGCGTCCAACCGGAAGGTTCGTTAAGCACGAGATTTCCAGAAACACTAGTCGTAATGGCGTTCGTAAGCCGTATAGCCTTTTTATCCACCTTCACGGCTAGCTTAGGCAGAACCTCCAGCTCGAATTTCTTAGCCGCAAGAGGGGATTGCTTGTCAGCGTCCTTGACTGTTGCCTGTATCGAGCCAAGCTCGGCATCAGCTGGCGGTTTCACCTGGAATGTGACGGTCTGGCTTGAATAAGGATTAACCTCATAAGCTTTAGACCTATCGGAAGACGAAGCGAACCACCCTATTGGGATATCCTGCAGTTGCAGCGTTCCCTCAAGCGTATGGTTGCTGTAATTATAAATTTCGACAGAGAACGAATTGTCGTAGCCCCTTGTAAGAGTGCTGTTTCCTATCTGATAATACGGGCTCTTCATCAGCCAAGCGTTAGCCGGATTATCCTGTCTCTTTCCGGAGATTTCTTCGGAAACTCTAGGAATGGCTCCGCGAATATATTCCTTCAGGTCGCCTTTTACGTAGATTGGATGTTCCGATACTTGTACCGTTACCTGGCCATCTGCCGGCGACAGCGTGCTTGCATTGCCGAACATATCGAACAGCTGCAAGCTGTTATTCGAATTAAGCTTTACGGTCTCCGCATTCGACGACCAGAGAGCTAGAACCGACTCGGCGGAACCCTTGTAGTTGAACGCCAATGCGCTAATGCTGTCACCCAACTCGACATCGCCGACATATTGGCTGCCTGAGAGCACTTGGTTCATTCCCGCCACAGCGGGATAGATTGGCTTAACCGTTCCGCCGAGGCTTGAATCGGCAAGACCGAACTGCGTATCCGTCGCAATATTGAACGAATACAAGGCATTCTTGCTCACTTCCATTGCCAGCGCAAGCAAATACCCTTTAACCGAATACAGAGCCTGTTTCTCGAGTCCCTGCTCATCCGTCCTCCAGCCCCACTCGGTCAGCCATACTTCCTTGTTCGGCATCTTGGCACGAACGCTGGCGATATCGTGCACGAAGGCATTGCCTGCCTCTGGATCACCCGCCTGGTAAGGATGAATAACCACGGCATCGGTATAATCGGCAGCCCCAAGCTGAATCATCTCATCCAGGTACCCGCCCCCGGTTCCCGACAAGCCGCTCATGACGACCGTCGCCTTCGGATCGGCCCGCTTCGCTGCCAGGTAACCTGCCTTAAGGAGTTCGACATAGGCTTCCGCATTGTGGGTCGGCCGGAAGAACCCGTCCAGATTCGGTTCGTTCCATATTTCCCATAGGTGGACCGTATCCTTGTACCTGGACACCGTCCGATACACGAAATCCGCGTATTCGCTAACTGTCCGGGGCGCATAGTGCTCAGGCGTCTCGGCACCTTGCGGTGCTGTGCTTGCCCAAGTCGCGGTATAGGCTAGCAAGCCGATCATCTGCAGGCCACTCTCACGGTTTATTTCCACAATAGAGTCGTAAAGACTCCAGTCGTACTCGCCTTTCGCGATTTCGATTTTATCCCATAGAAAATCATTACGAACCAGTCCCGAGCCTGACAAGCGAATGAGGTCCGCCTCTTGGGCACGCAAGGAATCATTCGGAAGATAATCGTAGTGGGTCGAGAAACCGACTAACGTATCGTCCGCGGAAGAATGGTTTCCCGGATGTCCGGACCTAGATGGCTCAGCCACATAAGCGAACGATGCCGTTCTCTCGGATACAGCCCCGCTATCCTCAACTATAACGGCATCCACTGTGAAATATCCGTATTGCTCCACCTCGAAGGAGATGTTCGTCGTCATGCTCCCCCCCGCCTCGAGTGCGGCAATTTCAACCGCTCCGGAAAGCATCAACTCGCCCATCATATCCTTCACGGTATATTGGAGCTCGCGAGCCTCTGTCGGATTCGAGCTAACATTGCTGATCTTCGCTTGCAAATCGATTTGGCCGGCCGTAAATACAGATCCTGCCTTCACGGCCGACAATCCGATCAGCTTCAGATCCGGCTCTAAGACGACAGGAGGCAGTAAACCTCCCTTATAGAAGGACAGTTCATCCAGTATCCAGTATCCCGAGCCATTGTTCTCAGGGCTAATATTAATGCCATTAACAAGGTTCCAGTCCAGCTGATGGTTGCCGCCGCCATCCTGAAATTCGAGTTCGGATGCTAGCAAGGCCACGGGAATCCATGCTTCCCCGGTAACCTCGATGATTTGCCGGAATTTATCCCCGCCATCCTTCTCTTCCACGCCTATGGAGTACCGTTGAGAGGATCCGTCCCCGCGAATCATGAACCGGATGGATTGCGTACCCGCAAGATTCCATTCCACAGGCAACGATCCGTGTGCAACCAGACCCCAGCCGTTCTCCGATCGGGTATAGTCGAACCGGATTCCCTTGCCGGAAGTTCCATCCGCTTCCGACTTTACTATGCTGCTGCCGTCACCCGCCCAGAGGCCCCAATCCGTGAATACATCCGGCGCGAATCCGTTCGTCAGGCTTGGCTCGAATGAACCGAGGGTAATGTCGTCCAGAAGGAAATATCCGGTACGGTTATCCTCCGGGCTGAAGTTGAAGGAATTCACCTTATCCCAGTCGAGCTGCTGATTGCCTCCCCCGTCCTGGTATTCGAGCTCCGAGACGGGAATCGTCACAAGCGTCCACTCCCGTCCTCCCAATGTGATGAACTTCCGGAATTTATCTCCGCCATCCTTCTCCTCGATACCAATCGAGAAGCGTTGGTCCTCTCCATCCCCTTTGGCATAGAACTGAATCGTACGAGTGCCGGAAAGCTCCCAGTTCGCAGGCAGCTCCGCATGAGCGACGAGCCCCCATCCCAAGGGAGAGCGATTATAGTTGATCTGTACAGCTTTGCCCGTTACCCCGTCCACCGTTTCTTTGGTCACGCTGCTGCCATCGCCAGCCCATAATCCCCAACCCGTAAATAAATCCGGATCGAAGCTGTTTACCACGCTTCCTTCCTCTGCGGCCGAAGCTGCTTCCTGTCCCGCCATCCCAATCGGCAAGGCGAGCAATACAACAAGCAACCATTTGCAAGCAGCCGACGATATCCACCGCTTCCTCATTCCTTCTCCCCCTCGTCCGATTTCATCCCAATTGCACCGAATAGCCGATGCTCATCTGAATGATAAGACACAAGGAAGCGCTTTCTCAATGACTGCTGGTGACTATTTGGACGTTTCCATTACCTGTCGCCGGAGTCGGAGTTAGGATGAGGCTATTTTTGGTATTTCTGACGGTATTCCTTTGGACCGATGCCTACCGTTCTCCGAAATACTTTAGCGAAATGCGAAATATTCTGATAGCCGACGGTTTCGCATATATCCGAAACCTTACGGTTCGTCTCGACTAACAACGACTTGGACATTTCTATGCGCGCCTGCAGAATGTAGTCCGATAACGAGATCCCCATCTCCTTCTTATATAAGCGCGACAAGTAAGCCGGATTTAGAAACACGTGTCTGGCGATATCCTCTCTCTTTAATTCCTCATCGGTCAAGTGAACGACGATATACTGATGTACTTTATCGATAACCGCTCGCGTATCGGGTGTCTGACTATGATAAGCATCCATGCCCTCGGCAACCGCCTGCAATGCCCAAGCCTTGAACTGATTCACCGTCCGGACGCTTCCCTTCGCCGCGCTTCCAGCGAAAAAGGGCAGTCCTTTACGATGGAACGCCCTGTATAGAACATGCTTGACCGCGGTCGACAGCACATCTAAAGTGTCTGCCGTCGCCTCGCTCTCCTGCAGTGTTTGAATCGTCTCCTCAAGTCGCCGAGACAGCTCTTGCTTATGACCTGTCTCGAATAAGATCAGCCAATCGTCGACGGGAACGAACGGAATGGTCTGCGTCGTTCGTTCCAAAGTCTCCCCGAGCATAATGACGGCATTAGTTTCCGTTACGTTATCCTGCTCTTGTTCGAGCAAAGACTTATACATCTGAGGAAGCCTTATTAACTCTGTCTCTTCCCCGATATAACAAGAGAGCCCGCAGTAAAAATATTGGTTTCCGGCATCGATCAGCTCCTGGCAGCGTTGCCGCAAGCTCTTCTGCCCCGCCTCGCCGGTTGTATCGCCATAGAGCAACGCGACGTTTATCCCGGCTCGATCTTGGATAACCGTACCATTCTGTTCTAATAACAATATCTCAACGGCCGAATTGCGAATCGCATACTCCATAATCTCCTCGTCCCGCGTGTTGAGTTCCTTATTCCACTGCTCTACGCTGATCAGAACCGGAATAACGGTCTGCTTGATGTCCAAGGGCAGATTGTATAGATTGATGGCCTCCGTGATATTCATAGGCGTCGAAGGGATGCGTTGGCTAAGGAGATCTTGCCAGAACCGTTCGATTAGCACCGGCTTCTGCTTCATCCACTGGTCGTGATAATGGCGGTACGTCTCCTGATAAATCTTGGCCTCGCGTTTCTCCCCGATATGCTGAAGAGCTCTGATCACGATTTCCTTCAATTCATCGTAATCGATAGGCTTAACGATATATTCATAGCTCCCCAGATGAATCGCTTGCTGCGCGTAGTTGAAATTCGCGTGTCCCGTCAAGAAGATCGTCTCCGTCTCGGGAAACCGGTTACGAGTCCAATCTAGCAGTTCAATCCCGTTCTCTCCCGGCATCTCAATGTCGGAGATCATTAAATCGATAGGTACGCGGTTCATAATCTCCTTCGCTTGTTTCGCGCTGTAAGCCTCATAGATGCCGGCAACAGGGGCATCCGACCACGTAATGCCCTGAGTAATGCCTGCAACCGAATACTTCTCGTCATCCACGATGAGCAAATTATACATTGTCGTCCCCTCCTGGCCTTGCTTCGTTAGCGAATGGAACCGTAATTTGCACGACAGCACCGTGAGGCTCGTCATTGCTGAAGCGAATCTCGGCGCTGCCTTCGAAATAGAGACCTAACCTGTGAATGACATTCCAGATGCCGATGTGGCTGCCGTCCGCTTCCTGCAAATAGCTTCCCGAAGCCAGCTTCTCCAATTGGCCGGGCGGGAAGCCCTTGCCATTGTCGGCCACCGTAATAACGAACCGTTCGGAGCTCCCCGGCACTTCTTCCGCTTTTATCATAATGCGAAACTGTTCATTCTCCATGTTCATGCCGTGAATGATTGCATTCTCGACGAAAGGCTGAATCGATAGCGGAGGGATAGGGGCCTCGTCCCAGGGTGGCGGTATATCGATGACATACTCAAGCAAATCCGGATATCTCATCTTCTGAATTTCCAGGTAGTTCTGAATATGCTTCACTTCTTCCGCTACCGTCACATGCGAGCTATTGTTCCGTATCGTGAACTTGAAATAATCCGCTAGGTGCAGCGCCATCTTCTGCACGTTCTTAATGAGCTTAAGGGTTGCCAAATTGTAAATGATATGAAGACTATTCAAATAAAAATGCGGGTTAATCTGCACCTGCAAATGTTTGAGCTCCGCGCGCTTCGCCTGAAGCTCCTGCTCGTAGATCCCGATGCGCAGCTGCTTGATCTGATCGGCCATATTGTTGTATGTCGAGGCAAGGAACGAGAGCTCGCTGGTACGGTCCGCTTCGAGCCGGAAATTCAGATCTCCTTGGATAATTCTCCGCATCCCGCGGATTAAACCGCTAAGCGGCTTGAACAGCACCCTCTTGAGAAGAAGCACATATAAGCTGAGCACGAACGCCGAGCCGATTGGAATCAGCCAGGCGGCCCACTGAAAGAAGGGAAGCTTCTGCAGCAGATTCTGTTCCGGAACAAGTACGATGACCTGAATATCCGCAAGCTTCGACTTCATCCCAACGGCCAGCTGCTTGCCATCCGCTTGCTCAAGAATCAGATATTCGCTCTCCAGCTTATCTAGGCGGGGACGCAAATAATCCAGCCCCTCTCTTGTAAGGGAAGTGGCCGTTAATGGGTTGCCCTTCGCGTCCACGATCATAACCTCGCCTCCTCCTCCCAAATTTAATTGACTGAAGGGGGCAAGAAAACTGCCTAAGTCGATCCAAGCGCCAATTGAGACGTCCGGCGTAACCTGAACGGCAGTTACGAGACCGTAATCGCCGGCATTCTGAATAATGGTCCATCGGGAATTCAAGCTGGATCCGCTCAAGTGCATCCAAGAAGCCAGCTCATCGAAATTCTCGTAATTGCCGTCACTGAGGGTTAGATCCACGTTGGATCGTGAATAAATAAAAAAAGCATCAATCGCATTGTAAAGGGCCAGATCATCTCGAAACCGATTGATGATACGCACTTTTCTCAATTGATACTCCCCATCGCTATAATCGAACAAATTAAGGGACATGACGTCGGGGTCGCTGCCCGCGCGGGTCAATAAATATTTCCCTGTATCCTCCAATACCTGATCGACTTTGCTCTGAATGAACATGTTGACCAAATCATTATTCGAGGAGGCTACCTTCTCCCTAACGATCTGAACGGCGTAATAATTGTTATAAAGATGATAAGCAACCAGAGGAACTAGAACCGCGAAGATTCCGAGAATTAGCTTAAATTGCAATGATTTCAGAACATTCATAGGGCTCGACCCTTTGCTGAAAATGTTAGGATGCTCCTGATTATCTCATTTTCCGATAATTCCCGTCCATACCGCTGCGTATCTTTTTGAACGATTTGGTTACCTCTTCCCACTATCCGATTCGCATTACGCTTTGTGTGATTTTCACCCCCCGTGCATGACTGTATAATAGGTGTAATAAGAGAAAAGTGGAGGTTGCAGTTATGAATGATTGGTCAATAGACTCTGAGCTGTTGCAGCAATTGGATGAGCGAATGCAGGAAGGGTATAAACTATCGGCATCAATAGAAAGAGCCAAAGTGTGGACTGAGCTATGGCAGGATTTGAAGAAGGTAATGCACGAGCGGGGCATTCGAAGTGTGGAGGATTTGGATGAGGCCTTTGATGGCATTCAAAGCATCTATAACTGGGCGATGGATTTCGATATGGAGCTGCATAATGCGGCAATTGATGACCATTCCTACAATAAAATTCGAATCGAATTCTGTGAAGATTACGTATCCTATAGCCGCGACAAGCTGGAACAGAACGTACTGGAATTGCGGCGGAGCGCGGCGGAAACCTATTTCGGCATGGGAAATTACGAGGAGGGTGAGCGGCAGTTCGCTTCGATGATGGAGAGCCTTCCGACTTATGGATGGGGATGGATAGGCTGGTCGGATCAATACGGCCTATGGGCGAAAAATGGTACCAAAGACTACGAAAAAGCGACACAACTGTTGCTAAACGCCCTTCAAGTGAAAGACCTCGACTCACGATCCGATGTGCTGGAGCGGCTTGCCGATGTGTATAAGGAACGCGGGATGAAAGCGGAGAAACACCAGACCCGTCAACTATTGGAGAAGGAAATGAAAACAAGCTCGATGAACAACGCCCGTCAGTCTTCCACTATGCAGGCTCCCGCCATAAGCGTAAAAGTCGGACGCAACGACCCCTGCACCTGTGGCAGTGGCAAGAAATATAAGAAATGCTGTGGGTGAGCCCGCCCCCAGCCGGGCTGATGATAATGGGGGATGCGGAGAAGCTTGCATGTCGATTTTCCCTGGGATGAGAGGTAAACATTGGGTAGATGTAGATATAGATGTAAAACTACATCTATTCCTAATGATTTTACCGATTTCTAAAGTATAGATGCATATCTACATCTAATATAATGCACCTAGCCAAATTCGACCCATATAGAGCACATTAAATGTAGATTTACATCCAATCGCTCTTAAACGAGTTTTCGACGGAAATTAGATGTAGAAAACCTTCTATTTCTTCACCAAGTTTGCCTTCTTGGAATTTCCAGAAAACGACAGAAAACCAACCGGACGTCATAGACGTCAAGTCAGGGTATGCTTTACTTCGATGTCTCAAATCTGGTAGATGCTAGATTGTACGGGTCATGGGCCGGACGGGGCCGTTGCTTACGCCTGAATCCTATTGATAAGACCTGTACGACATCCTCTTCGGCCTTATACCGGTAAATAATTCGCAGCTCCGGCTTATTACCGGGAGTCTTTTGCGAATCAGCGTTTGTAAACAGCTTCACGCTGCGGCATCCTGCTGATCTTAATGGTTCGAACTCACATTCCTTGCCTTCGCGATCAGGAAATATACGAATGCGATTAAGTGACTCTTGCACCCTTCTCACACATTCCTGCAGACCCTCATGGTCATCGCCGAAATCTACTGATAGTCCAGGGATATCCACTTGTATGACTTCTTGTTCCAACTGCAACTTCGTTTGCTGCGCCATAACTTGGGATACTCATCCTTTCGGACGAATGCCCGCCATTTCCAGAAGCGACATGCCTTCCTTGTACTCTACGTGACGCTCACTCTTTAACCTATGGTTCATCTGTTCAAAGAGTTCGCTTTCTTCGATGCAATCAAGCAGCCGCTCGTACTCCTGCAGGGCAGTCACCATTTGTTCGTATTGTTCCATGTTTATCATCGCGACCCTGAGTTGGTCTTTAATGACGATGCCGAGTTTGTCGTTTTCTTCCAAGGAGTGCAGCAGATCCTTCTGATTGAGCGTCCTCAACTGAGCAAAAGGCAACATTTCCTTTGATTCAAACGTTTTTGTTAGCATTTTGCCTGCCTTTCCACGGATTTGTATACTACCTCTAATTTTTTTAAATGTTTCATCCGCTGTATAATTGTTATTAGTTTCACATATTTCTTTAATTTTCTCTGAATCTCTGTTTTCACTTTTGTCTTCAACATATTTAAGGTCTAACTTAGGCTTCTTGTTCTTATCACTATTATCATCATACAAGCTCGGCATGAGGCTCCATGGTCACCTCTATTCAGATTATAATACTCATCAATCATTTTTGTCAAAATAATGATCATAATCTTTATCAAATTTATGATCATTAATCTTGGCGCCATTTATCTTTCTTCTATTGTATTTTTCCCTTTTTGAATAAGTGCAAACCCGCCAAAGTTTTTTGTATAGCGTAGTTCACAACATCGTATCGAAGCCAATCGTATCTTTATGCCAAAATAAAAGAAATGCCACCCCCACGCTATTTGAATTATGAACGCATCGCCATCATATTGCCGGAGCTGTAGCGCCTTAGTCCCCGATGAAAAAACCAAACGGATCCAAAGCCTAGCCCTATTGCAAAAGCGATCGTCGACAACAAGAAAGGGAGCTGCACCTCGCGCAGCAATCCAATCGGCAAATAACTGATGAACCCTGCCGGTATGACCGTAAATAAGATCACTTTTCCCCACCCTTTAAAGATTCCGGTCGGATAGGTGGAAAAAGCGAGTAAAGCATTAAAAAACTGAAAGCTAATCCCTTCGGCGTTCCCGATATAGAAGGCAAGGGAATTAGCGAATAGCAGAAAGAACAAGAATATCGACATCGATATGAGCAGTGCCGCTACGAATTTGATAGTCCCTAACAAGGTCGTATCGCCAAAGAAAATAAACATCATTACCGCGAACGCGACGTCCCCCATGGCGGATACGGACATTCTGCTGATCAACAGATGCAACAGAACCGGCTTCGGCTGTGTTAAATAGACATCCAACTGACCCGCAGCTACAAGACTGGCCAGCCTGTTCGTATTCCCGAAAAATACGGCCATCAGCCCGAATCCTCCTGCCCCCACTGCCCACATCATAATCACATCCCGAAGCTCCCAACCATTAATAACCGGAAAACGGGTGAAAAAAACACTCCAGAAAAAAATCCAAACAAGATCGTTTACAACCATCATGCCTGCAGTCAGAAAAAAACTTAATCGATACTCCATGGCGCTCGCCAGATTTAATTTCCAACAGGTCCAGATCCACTGAAAAAGCTTACCCGCCGTTGACATTTAATTTTTTCACCCCTCTGCTGTACATCCATACGACAAACAAGGTAAGTATAAAGATCCAAATGAGCTGTATCCCCATCATGCGTAGCCACATCAATCCTTCAAAATCAACAGCAGTTTTAGCGGAAAAGTACAGTACGGCTTGAAAGGGCAGCCAAACGCATATTTTTTGAAGCCACAGCGGGAAAATTTCGATTGGCATCAGCATACCGCCGATTGTAAAAAGCAGCTTGTGATACACGAATTCCAACCCTCTGGTTTCTTCCACCCAGAATGCGCATAGAGCTACGATCATATTTAATAAGAAATTGATTGTTATTGCTCCAAGGGCAATTAGGATAAAACCAAACCAACCCCCGCCGAAATGCGGAATACCGAATACCGCAACTCCGAGCGCCCCTCCAACGAAGATATTAACTAGAAGGCGGAAGGCTACTTCACCGATATAGCTGGCATAATGAAAGCCGATATAGCTGACAGGACGAGATAGCTTGTAGCCGACATCGCCGCTTTTTACCTCTTCCTCCACTTTAGTCGCCAGGCTTGGAAATGCCATTGTCAGCGATTCAGCGAAAATGAGATACCAGATGATTTGTTCATAGCTGTATCCGGCTATGCTTGCCGACCCTTCGCCCTGAAAGGTGACACCCCATAGCTGAATAAAGATATAAAGAATGATTAATAAAAATACAGTACGGATTAAGAAATCCATAACGTAGGCCAGATGATTCTTCAAGGTGATCCTGCCGATGGCCGCATACTTGGCCGCTTTCATGGCGTGCATTTAATCCCCTCCCTCATGAACATGGCCAATTCGTTCGTAGATGTGAGTAATTATTTCTTCCATCGGAGGGTCTTCGATTGTCACATCAACGATTTTGTGCCTTTGGATAATCGATGCAAGCACCGTATCGATTGGAGTCTTCGATGTATCCACCGTGATCTTCAAGTGGTTGCCGCTTCTAAGCAGCACCTCAGCACCCGGAATATCGAATCGCTCATTCGTATCCGACAATTTCAAATGAATGGTCTTATACGTAAGAAATTCTCGTTTCATACGCGACACTTCTTGATCTAGAATTAACCTTCCGTGATTAATGACAACGGCTCTGCGGCATAAATATTCGATGTCCCCTGGATCATGAGAAGTGAGGAACACCGTCATTCCTTCCTCCTGATTCATCTCACGGATCAATTCCCGGATTCGTTGCTTCATAATAACGTCGAGTCCGATGGTCGGCTCATCCAGAAAAACAACACGCGGGCGATGCAGCATAGATGCGGCAATCTCGCAGCGCATTCTTTCTCCGAGTGAGAGTTTACGAACAGGAGTGTGGAGATACGGTTCCAGCTCGAACCTTTCCACCAACTGGTTCCGCCGCTTTATGTAATCCGTACGGTTTAATTCATATATTCGGCTCATCAGTTCAAATGTATCGATCGGCGATAAAAAATCCCCGCTCATCCATCGAAGCGGGGAGTGCTTTTCAAATAATTAATGCTGGCGTCGGGATTCATTGAACAACTGAACTTTCAGCAGGATTGCTATTATTATCTGATTTTTCTATGGGGAGTTGTTCATGTTTCTCGAATTTGAATTTCAGTATTATCCAATCGCCATTTCTTTTTATGAGACTTACAGTAGAGTATGACTTTAGTATAAAGGATATATATTCTGTAGGTGTATTTTTGTTTTCATATGAAGTTTCAATTCTTATAAGTTTTGCTGTCGCTTCATCTCCATTCACTTGAATATCAGAAATACTATCAACCACTATTTCAGGACGATTTTGTTTAAAATAAGTTTCCAATTGCGGAACGGTTTCCTTAGGGTTATCAAGCGTGCTTAGAAATCCCTCTGCATCACCATTGTTAAAATAATCAATATTTGCTTGAATGATAGATTTGATTCCTTCCACATCAGTATCAAGAGCAGGAGCAGGAGGAACAACATCACTAGAAGATTCAATCATTACTGCATTCTTCTTGGGATCCCATTTAACTTCTGCGCCCAATGCTTCTCCGACAAATCGTAATGGAACCATTGTAATACCGTTTATTGCCTGGGGTTCGGCTGATAAAGTTATGATTTTGCTATTAATTGTCGCCGTCTTCGAGTTTATAGTCAAAACAATTACCGTTGATCCTTTTGTTGCGGTTACTTGTTGCTTTTTTCCATCCCATTTAATTGTAGATTGCAATTTTTCGAAAATAGCTCTCATTGGAACAAAGATAGAACCATTCATATTTACGGGTGAGACATCGAAATCTTGAGTCGTTCCATTAATAATTACATTAATTTCGTCTTTCGATGAAGCACTGACAGATACCAGCGGAATGAACATCAAGGTTACACATAATGCAAGAACAACTGAAATTACTTTTTTCATCTGCGTACGCATCTCACTACCCCCACAATTCGTCAAATATTTACATAATTAACCATTTATTAATATATCATTTGTCGTTCTATAGCGTCAATGGAAATGTTGTTGGCTGTTGCCGGATTCGTCCCTTTATTATGCTGGAAGCTTTCGATTGCTTTAATGAGACCGATTGATCCGATGAAAATGAGATCCTTCAGAACCTCCCCGGTGCTAGCTGAAAATCCCTCAAGGTTCCTTACATGAGGCTAAAAGTCTGTCTTTACTTTAAAGAAACCATCTAGGTCCGAATAATATAAAAACTTGTTATCATAGCTCCAAAAAGCAGCATTGATATCGACGGCGTTAGTCAGTATCTCACGGACAGTGTCCTTTTCAACATCAACCTTTACGGCGAAGTAAGATTGTTTAAACAATCGGGTGTGTTCACTTCCCAAGTAGATAAATTGCCCATTGTTAAATACCTTAAAGGTACCATCTTCAATTAGCCTGTTTGTGGTGTGAACCTCTGTCCAAGAATGATCCTTTAGAGAATATCGATTCACATAAGTTGTGTTGTCATAATGCAATCGATACAAATCATTATGATCAGGTGACCAATAGAATTCACTAAACTCAAATGAACCGATACTTTCTGTTACCAAGCTTTCCATGTTCCAAATATAAGTCGGATCTAGTTCCGAATTTTCGGGTGTAAAACTTTTGATGACAGCCATTGTATCATCTAAAGACCATTTAATCGTGAGTATTCCATTATCAACAGGTGTTGGCACTTTCTTGCTTTTTTCCAGATCAATAATCAGGTCTTGCCGTAATGATGCCCTTCTGGTTGTCAGTAATCTTGTAAGGGATTGTCAATTGGGATTCAAGATCGTCTGCTTCAATTGTCGATTCTTCCGTATTAAACATGACTTCTCTTTGTTCGCCATTCTCCCTTACATTCAATTTCAAGTATTGGGTTAAAGGAAATTCTTGCTCAACACCAAGAACTTCAAATGTCTCACTATCATGCCCATCCAGATTGACTCTTTCTGTACTCTCATTATTGTCGCCACAACCCACTGTTAGAAAACACATAAAGACCATAACAACTAAATGGAGCATTCTTATCAAAGGCATTCACTATCACCTCGGCAATAATTCGAATCAATCATGCCATTTTGGTTGTCCTGTCTTTGATTAGGCAACTGGTGTCGCCAGGGAGTAATCTATATTTCAATTTTTTCCTTCCTCCTCTTCCGACCACGAATAATCAAAATAATAGTACCGATTATGGAAAAGATAATTCCAAAAAACACCGTAACCACCGGATACAAGAACGGATAAAGATAACTAGGAAGATATGAAAGTGAGTCATTTGTAAGTCCTATGAATGTAGAAGTTTGACTTGAAAATATAGCCAAGTAGGTTCCCAACATATGTTTCCCGCGTTCTGGATATGAGAACTGTTCTATGGTTACTTGTTTATCTTCTCCCACATAAAGTATACGCCAGGTAAGATCTCGCATATATTGATCATGATCTTGTCCAGCCACCTTTGCATCTGAGACTCGTTGAACAATAGCCACTTTTTGGGTATCCGTTTTGTGGTCGGTAACTTTTACGATATTTAACCAGGACAAGAATCGAGTATCAGTGTCGTTATCTTGTGTTAATTGTGCAAGTGTTGGTGGTGCTGCCTCTTTTCCATTAATTTTGATAATCACTTTAGTAAAAAATCCCGGTTTTTTATAGAAACGAGTAATCGGCGTAGCAATATTCGTATTTTCTGGAATTACTTCAATGACAGAGCCTAAGACTGTAAGTGGAGCGTCCAACTGATGGGGAGGTTCCATACGTTCACCTGGTGCGAATTCATTTCTGATATTTATTACTTGTTGCAATTCATACCTAGATAAAGTTCTATTCTCAGCAATCGTTTCTTGAGCAATCAATATAGTGGGATAAAGTGAAACAATAATCAGCGCTAACCCTACGGTCAAAAAAATAGTTCCTGTTCTTTTCAAAAATCATATCACTTCCTTGTTGAGTGTTTGAAGGCTAGACATCTGCCAAGCCTTCTTGATGCTATCCAGAACTTTATGGCTGATAAGTAAATGTTTTTGTAAAAGTATCTCTTTTCTTATAGAGAGTATATAGCTCATTAAATTTACCACCATTGATACTGAAATACCCCCGTATGATGGGAATTTATCAACGGTTACCTGATTCTTCTTTGTTATTTGAACAATTTTAGTGTAATCAATTGTTGGAATAAAATCATGCCCGGTAAGCGTTGTAACTTCATCAATCCCTGAAAGTTCGTTTTTTTGCGGATGTAATGTTAACAGAATTTAAGTCAAGAGAACAAGCAACCTAGCTTATCTCCCATGGTCAAATCATGACCAATAGACTTTCAAGCCCAAATTTTTGACCGAAAAAAAATAAAACCCTGTGCTAAGCAAAAGCTTTGCACAGGGTTGGTTACTTGAGCAAAATGAAATACCCGCTCATTACGTAACATTTGCAACCTGGCAATCAATTGTCCCGCGGTCAGCGAGACTTTAGACCCATGGCTTTGCGTCATTTCCTTTCGGAAATTTTGCCTATTTAATATATCTAAAGAACTACAGCGATTATAGGACGAATTTTCCAATCTTTCAACATTTTTTTCCGAATTTATGTCGACTTTTCTGATTATTACCAAAGTATCCTACAAGAAAGCACATCTCTGTTGATTTTCTGTTTGGTTGGTTACGTGTTCCAAGATCGAGAAACTTAGGTGGTGGTTGTTGGAAAAACTTGGCATATCTGGATCTGAAATATTCATAGCATTAGAAGAACATTATTTTATAAGGGACGGGAAGGGATGAAATGAAACGTTTGGTATCATTCGTGCTTTGTATGGCTTTGGTTTTAAGTTTGGCTTCAGTTGTATCGGCAGGCGGTCCACCACCGAAGACAACATCATGCGGTAATGGCGACGGATCGGCAAATAACCCGATAAAGATATGCAAGCCGCAAGATTTCGATGTCATGCGAACTTGGTCAATGTCCCATTTCGTTCTAGGCAACAGTGTTGTTGTTCCTCCAGAATGGACTCCAATTACAGGCTTCGGGGGAACTTTTGACGGTAAGTACCATTGGATCATTGGCCTCCAAGCCCCGTTGATCCAAGATAATTACGGAACGGTGAGGACATTGTGTTGAAACAGGCTAATGTGATCGGTTTTTACTCGGTGGGCGCAGTTGCAATTACGAATCACGGTAAAGTAACAAGCGTGCGTGTAGAGGGAAGCGTGCAAGGCAGCACCTTAGTCGGGGGCATTGCGGGCGTGAACAAAGGAGTCATTGAGTACAGCAGCATGAACGGATCAATCGGCGGTAAAGGGGTTGTCGGCGGCATTGCAGGATCAAATGAAGCAACGGGCCAAATCATTCGTTCATCGGCTAGCGGTTCGGTTGGCGCTAGCACCAACGTTGGCGGGCTCGTGGCTGGCAACTCCGGAATTATCAAGGATTCAATCGCGTGGGGAACGGTCTCATCTCCCGCCGGGGATGCTATAGCCGGCTTAGCGGCGTATAACTACAACACGGGCGTGATTACTAACTCAAGGGCTTCGGGGAATATACACGTTGGCAGTATGGCGATCAATGTGAACACGCTCGTCGCCATAAACAGCGGCAAAATCATCAACTCAGTAGGAACCGGAAAGATCATCATCGAGCCAACGTGGTGAGAAGAAGACCGCCCACATCAGGAGGCGGTCTTCTCTTACATAAGGTCCATTTCAGATAATCGGTACTTGGGTGAGGGCCAAGGATTCAATTCCTTGGCTCCGTTTTACTGTTTCCCCCGCTCAATGAAGCAAATCCCACACTTGTTTTCCGACCAGCAAACTGCATATCGACATGAACAACGGACGGACATACGACGAGCCTTTACGGATCGCGAATCTTGAGCCGATCAGGGAGCCGGCAATCATCGCCGCGCCCATCGGAAGCGCATACCCATAGTTGACCAAACCGAAAGAAACGAAGGCGGCCAAGCTCGCGATGTTACTCGCGAAATTCAACACTTTAGCGTTGCCTGCCGCCATGACAAAGTCAAAACCGAGCGCCAGGAAAACAAAAATGAGAAAGGAACCGGTTCCCGGACCGAAAAATCCGTCGTAGAAGCCGAGACCGAACGCCGCAATCCCCATCAAAACCGCAGATTTGGCCTTCAGGCCGGCGAAGGTGGACTGCTGGCCCCAGCTTTTTTTAAACTACGACGGCACAATTATCTAACAGGATTTTCCTTTCGCGTGTCGAATACATAAGGGACCGAATATTCTTAGGAGTGAGCCCTT
>FWWL01004241.1_pt1 | contig 24601 bp, 24 predicted proteins | sample 2228331 | NCBI WGS metagenome assembly FWWL01 (sample SAMEA103939775, study PRJEB20133) | metagenome | reverse complement strand
ACCGGCTTTCCGTTTCCGGCTACCGGCTTTCTGTCCAGCAGGCCGAAAAACTGCGGAAATCATAGCACCCGGAAAATTCGCCAGACTCCAGATCCGAATTTTTAAGCACCCTCGTGGGAGAGGGAGAGGAGTTGGGGGAGAGGGTGAGGTTTCTCCCTCCCCGTGCGGCGGTAGCCGCAACGGGGAGGGGGGCAGGGGGGAGGGGCAGATAAAGCCAGCACAACTGGCCCCTTGGGTTTATCACTCCTTATCGGAGGAACTACCTGCTCCAAAGGCCTGTTAAACTGCGGAGTTGCTATCCCAGGAAAACTGCTATGATCCGGGTAAACGTGAAACTGTTTGCGACACTCCGGCGCTACTTCCCCGACCTGGGAGTCGGCGAGGCCATGGAAGTGGAACTGCCCGATGGGGCGACCGTCGGGCAGTTGATGAATCACCTCGGCCTGCCCGCCGATCAGGTGCGGGTCGTTTTCGTCAACGGCGTATCCCGGGATGAAAACCATCCCCTGGCCGACGGGGATGAAGTCGGCGTCTTCCCGCCGGTCGGCGGCGGGTAATCCGGGCCGATGACGGAGTACATCCTGGTCTTCGCCGGCGTCCTGGTCCTCAGCGTTGCGCTGACCCCCATCGCGCGTTACCTGGCCCCCCGTCTGGGCATGATGGACCAGCCCTCGGCTCGCAAAGTCCACCGTTCCCCTGTCCCGCGCCTGGGCGGGATGGCCATCTATCTGGCCGTGCTGGCGGCCGCCGTGCTCCTGGGAGAACGGTACAACTTCGCCCAGTTCGGCTCCATCATCGTCGGCGCGACCGCCGTCTCGTTTATGGGCCTGGTGGATGACCGCTGGGGGCTGCGTCCGACCGTCAAACTGCTCGGGCAAATCCTGGCCGCGCTGCTCCTCTGGGCCACCGGTGTCCGCGTTGGCACGTTCAACTTCCCTCCGGCGGATTTCCTCCTCACCCTCTTCTGGATCGTGTACATCACCAACGCCATCAACCTGCTGGACAATATGGACGGCCTGGCAGGGGGCGTGGCGGCGATTGCGGCGGCCCACTTCGCCCTGATGTGCTCCTTCAGCGGGCAGTATCTGGTGGGGGCACTGGCGATGGCCGTCCTGGCGGCCTGCCTGGGGTTTCTTTTCTACAACTTCAACCCGGCCAGTATCTTTATGGGGGACTCCGGGGCGCTGTTCCTCGGCTTCGTCCTGGCGGCCCTCGGCATCAAATTGCGCTTCCCGGAGAACGTCACTTTTGTCACCTGGATGGTGCCGGTTATGGTTCTGGGGCTCCCCGTGTTTGATACCGCGCTGGTCACCATCTCCCGCCTGCGGCGGGGCCTGAACCCCCTGACGACACCGGGCAAGGACCACGTCTCCCATCGGCTGGTCGCTGCGGGGCTCTCCCATCGGGAAGCGGTGCTTACCCTCTACATTGTCTCATTCGTTCTGGGGCTCATCGCCATATTCATCACCCGCGCGTCGGTACTGGAGGGGTACATTGTCGGAGGGCTGGTCGCACTGGCGGGGGGCTTCGGGCTCTGGCGGCTGGAGCGGCCGCCGTTCTGGGGAAAGTAGCAGTCCGCAGTCCGCAGTCTACAGCCCACAGCCCGAAGAAAACTCTGCGTCCTCTGTGTCTCGGCGGTGAAAATTACCGGGGATAAAACGGCCTATCCGGTCTGCCGCTGGGCTTCCAGCACGTTGGGCACTTTAGAGATGCGGGCCAGAACCCGGCCTAACTGGCCGATGTCCGTCACCTCCAGGATGAGGTAAAGGGTGGTCAGGTGGTGTTGCCGGCTGATGCTTAAACTGGCGATATTGACTCCTTCTTTGCTGATCACCCCACTGATGTCGTGAAGAAGCCCCGTCCGGTCGTGAGCCACTACCGAAACCGTGACCGGGAAGGTTTGCTTTTCCGTTCCCCAGTCCACCTCTATCAGCCGTTCCGGATGGCGCAGGTTCAGAACATTGGGGCAGTCCCGTCGGTGGACGGTGATCCCCCGCCCCTGAGTGATGTAGCCGACAATGGGCTCGCCGGGCAGGGGATGGCAGCAACGGGCCAGGCGGGTCAGAAGGCCGCCCGTGCCCAGGACGTGAATTTCGTGGGAGACCTGAGCCGGGACCGGCGCGGGTGGGAGGAGTTCCGGCTCCGGCCGCGATGGCGCGTGGGCTTCCAGCACCTTTGAAGTGATCTGTGCAGTGTTGATATCCCCGGAACCGATAGCGGCCAGAAAGTCTTCTACTTTCTCGTACTTGAAAAGTCTTGCCACCGACTCGTGCGATAGTTCTCCTAACCCCAGCCGCTTCAGTTCCCGTTCCAGAACGGCTCGTCCGGAAACGATGTTCTGTTCCCGGTCCTGACGACGGAACCACTGGCGGATTTTGTTTCGGGCGCGGGCGGTTTTGACATACCCCAACTCGGGGTTCAGCCAGTCCCGACTGGGCCCTCCCCGCTTGGCGGTGATGATCTCCACCTGATCGCCGGTCTGCAGGACGTAATCCAGAGGCACCCATCGCCCGTTGACCTTGGCACCCCGGCAGCGATGCCCGATGTCGGTGTGAATGGCGTAGGCGAAGTCTATGGGCGTCGCCCCGGCAGGCAGGTCCACCACTTTCCCCTTAGGGGTGAAGACGTACACCCGATCCTCAAAGATGTCCGTCTCTACTGCCTCTACGAACTCCCTGGCGTCCTCCGCCTCGCTACGGGCCTCTATCTGGGCCCGCAGAGCGGCGATTTTCTCCTCAAACAGTCGGTCCTGTCGGGTCCCCTCCTTATACCGCCAGTGGGCCGCAATACCGTATTCGGCGATGTAGTGCATATAGTGGGTGCGAATCTGTACTTCCAGCACCTTTCCGCCGATCCCCACCACTGCGGTGTGGAGGGATTGATACATGTTCTCTTTGGGACGGGCGATGTAATCGTCAAACTCCCCCGGAATCGGCGTCCAGAGGTTATGCACCACCCCCAGGGTATGGTAGCAGTCGGGGATCGTATCCACGATGGCGCGGATGGCGCGGATATCGTAAACCCGCTCCAGGGGAATCTGTTTGCGTTGCATTTTCCGGTAGATGCTGTAGATGTGTTTGGAGCGGCCGGTCACCTGGGCGGTGATCCCCTCCAGTCGGAGGTGATGTTGCAGCAGGGCGATGTGGCGCTCAATGTCCTTCTCCCGCTCCGGCGCCCGGAGTTCCAGTTCCCGGACGATTTCGCGGTAAATTTCCGGCTCCAGGCAACGGAACGCCAGGTCTTCCAGTTCCCCTTTCCAGTGCCAGATACCCAATCGGTTTGCCAGAGGGGCGTAGATTTCCATTGTCTCCTGCGCAATACGCCGCTGCCGCTCCGGGGAGAGCGCGTCCAGCGTGCGCATATTGTGCAACCGGTCCGCCAGTTTGATCAGCATCACCCGGGCGTCCCGCGCCATCGCCAGAAAGAGTTTGCGCAGACTCTCCAGTTCCCGCTCGTCCCGTTCCCCCTCCCGAAGACGGCCCAGGTCGTGAGCCCGCCCCAATTTGGTCACGCCGTCCACCATTCGGGCCACGGCGACGCCAAACCGGGCCTCCAGTTCTTCCAGCGAGACGTTGTGGTCCTCCACTACATCGTGCAGGAGACCGGCGGCGATGGTCTCAGGATCCATACGCAGTTCAGCCAGCAGCAGGGCAACAGAGAGAGCATGCTGAACATAGGGTTCACCGGATTCCCGGTATTGTCCCTCGTGGGCCTGGGCAGCAAACTCATAGGCACGGTAGATCAGGTCGCGGGTCTCCTCACTGCCCCCCACCCGATTCAGAACGTCCTCTACGGTCAGAGGATTGAACGGCACCGTATGTTCCATCGCCCCTGCTACCATCATCCGGCTGCGAGCCCCCCGCAGCCTGCGACAAGATGCAAAAGTGACACTTCTAACGCCTGGCCATCTTCGGAGATCGCGACAAAGAGGAATAAGGCAGAGGCTTCGTCACAAGTATAACGCAGAGCGGGGATTTGTCAATCAGTTGCCTGAGGCCTTATCCGACACGCCGGGTCTCCCGCAGGACAGCCCCCACCAAAAATGCTCCCAGGACCAAAACTCCAGCATTCAGATAAAAGGGTATTGCGTGCCCCCACGAGTCGTAGAGCCAGCCCCCGGCCAGCGGCCCCAGCGCGGCCCCCAGAAAGTAAGCAAAGGTATAGAGGCCATAACTGGTACCTCGCACGTCCTCGCCTGCAATGTCGGCTACGAAGGCCCGCTCTGCTGGCAACGAGGTGCAATACCCCAGCGATTCCAGTGCCCACAGCGCCGCCAGCAGGACCAGGTTGCGCAGTTGCGGAATCAATGCCGAGGCCAGCGCGCCGATGGCCAGCCCCACAATCATCGGCCCCTTCCGCCCCCACCGGTCGGCGATCCGGCCCATCCGGGACGGGAGCAGGGCATTGACGAGAGCAGCAGGGAGATACGCCAGCGCCAGGTCCCCGACACCTACCTGCAGGTTGTCCTGCAGAAATAGCATCAGAAGTGGCCAGATCATCGCTGAAGAGGCGCCGGTGGCAAAGACGATGCCCATTAGAGCGACCAGTTGGCCGGAAATAGGATGGCTTTGAATCGGGTCGGCGGTTAGCGGACGGGTCTCCGGAATTCCCCGCCAGCCGTTCCACAAGGCAACCAGTGCCGAGACCGCGTAGAAGGCGAAAAGATAGGGCCAGGCCACACGCAGAGAATACCCCAATCGCTCCATCCCTACGATGAACCCGAAACCGGCCAGGGCGCCGACAATCATCCCTTTCATAGAGGCCTCGTCTATGAGGCCGAAGGAATGGCCGCGATGAGCCCCGGCAGCCATGTCGGCCACTGCCGTGTAGGCGGAAAGCCAGAGAAACGCCTGGCCCAGTCCCTCCACAAAGCGGGCGACGGTCAGCAAGGCGATCGTATCCGCCAGGCAGAAGACGACAACGGCAACCACGTAGCCTCCCAATCCCATCAGCAGGAAAGGACGGCGCCCCCACCGGTCCAGTGCCCGCCCCAAAAACGGACGTACTACCACAGGGACGAAAGAGAGCACCGAGAAGAGAATTCCTACCTCCAGTGCGGTTGCCCCCAATTCCCTCCCGTAAACGGGCAGAATGAACCAGAGAATGCCAAAGGGAAAAGAGACCCAGAAAACCGCCCGCCAGAGCGCCCGCAAGGGCTGCAGACGGTGCATTCTTTCGTTCATAGGACGATTACCGATTCGCGGCCCGTTCTCGCCGTTCCTGCAACTCCTTCAACTCCCGCTCCAGATGTCGCTGGCGGGCCCAGATGGAAAAGACCAGCGCAAAGGTCAGTACCCAGAAAACTGCATAGGCGGCGACCAGGTAAGACATAGTTCCTCCAGCAAGTGTGCAAGTGTGCAAGTGTGCAAGTGGGCAAGTGTGCAAGTGTGCAAGTGGGCAAGTGGGCAAGTGGGCAAGTGTGCAACAGGTGGGCAGGGGGTGATCAGGATTCGCGGCGCAGGAGGGCCAGCGCGTCGGAGAAGCGCTCCAGGCGCATCCGCTGGCGCAGAAGGGTCACATAGAGCAGGGTGAACGCCGCCAGCGAGACCAAGAGCGTCTGCACCATCTTCGGCGTCAGCGCCATATCCCCGCTGCCAGAGAGAATTTCCGGATGGATTGTCCGCCACCAGCGGATAGCGAACCAGGAGAGCGGCACGGTGACGAAAGCGACAATACCGTAGACGGCGGCGAAACGAGCCTGCCGCTCCACTCCCTCCACTGCCCGACGCAGCATCCCGTAGGCGATGTAGATGAGCAGTTGTACGGCCGAGATGGTCAGGCGGGGTTCCCAGGTCCAGTAGGTGCCCCAGACCGGCCGCGCCCACAGCGAACCGGTTACCACCGCCATCGTGATGAAGGTCAGGCCGATTTCCACCGAGGAGAGGGCCAGGATATCCCAGCGCCGCTCCCGGCGGATCAGGTAGAGGATGCCCGCCAGAAAGGTGACGAAGAAGCCGAAGAAGCCCACCCAGGCCGAGGAGACATGGAAGTAGAAGATGCGTTGCACGTCCCCCATCGTGGCCTCGCGGGGAGCGTACAGGAAGACCATCCCCAAGGCAGTCAGCACGGCGATCGCCGAGGCCAGCGCCAGGATAAAACCGAGAGGGTCGCGATAGGGTTTCATGTCACTCCTCCAGCACGTAACCGAATGTCAGCGTCGCAACGGCGACAATCAGCAGGTCGTAGACGACGATCAGGCGGACCCACCCCGCCGCTTCGGACAGCGTCCCCCCTTCCAGCAGCGCGCCGGTGGTTTGGACTGCGGCAATGAGCACCGGGAAGGCCAGCGGGAGAAGCAGGACAGGCAGGAGCACTTCCCGCGCGCGGGTGTTCACCGCCATCGCCGCCAGCAATGTCCCCACCGCGGCGTATCCAACCGTCCCCAGAAGGGTCACTCCGACCACGTCCGGGCGCAGCAGGGGGACGTTGAAGAGTCCGGCGAAGAGGGGGAGCAGAATCACCTCCACAATCGCCATAAAAAAGAGGTTCCCCAGTGCCTTGCCGAAGAAAATCGCCGTCCGGTCCACAGGCGCCAGTAGCAGGCCGTCTATGCAGCCGGTCTGCTGTTCCCGAACCAGGGAGCGGCTCAGGCCCAGGGTGCCGGCAAAGGCGACGGTGGCCCAGAGGACGCCAGGGGCTGCGGCACGCGCCACCGCCCCGCGCAGGTCCAGGGCGAAACTGAACACCAGCAACGCCAGCACCCCGAAAACCAGCATCGCGCTGACCATCTCCCTCGTATGCCATTCGGTAGCCAGGTCCTTGACAACGATGGCCCACATCTTGTCCAGGAATTCCATAGCAGGGAGAAGTATACCGCAAAAAACGGAAGGGGGCAAAGTTGGGGATTGCCGTTAGTCGTTAGTCGGCAGTCGGCAGTCGGTAGTCGGTAGTCGGTAGTCCCTCTGCACCTCCGCTCCTCCGCCTTCCCTACGACACTACCCCCTACCGACTACCCCCTGCCGACTAACCCCTGCCGACTACCCCCTAACAACGCCCTTGCCCTCATCCCCGCTCGTGGTAAAATACACTCCTGTGACGATATCCTGCTGCAGACTATGGGCTGCGGACTGTGGACTGATCAAAGGAGGTGTCCTGATGGAACTTTCGCAGTATCTCCGCATCCTGCGCAAGCGCTGGTGGGTGATCCTGGTCGCCGTTGTGGTTACCGCCATCAGCGCCGCGGCGTTCAGCAAACTCCAGACCCCGGTATACCAGTCCACCGCCGAAGTGGTCATCCAGCCGGCCCGGCCGGACTTCGGCCTGACCCAGTCGGCCAAGACGCTCCTGCGCTCCTATATGACGGTCGCCGATTCCAACCGCTGGGCCCAGCAGGTGATTGACCGCCTCTCCCTGGATATGACCCCCCAGCAACTGCGGAAAAACGCCCGCTTCGCCGCGGAGGACGACCGGATGGTCATCCGTATTGAGATTGAGGATACCGACGGCGAGATCGCTAACCGGATCGCCCGTACCTGGGCCATACTGATGGTGGAGTGGCGGGATAGCGAGAACCAGAAACAGCGCAAGGAGGACCGGGTCTTTGCCGAGTTGCGGGACGAACCCACCTACAGCCAGACGTGGCCCCCGCGCCTTTCCATCATGCTGGTTGCCGGGGCGATTCTGGGCCTGATCATCGCCTTCGTCATCGTCTTCTTCCTGGAATGGACGGAGTCGGGGGTTATCCGCACCCCCGAGGATCTGGAGCAATGGCTGGGCATGACCGTCCTGGGAACAGTCCCCCCTGCAGAATAATTTACTGGAGATGAGGAAAAATGAGCCCTCAAGTACCGCTGATTACGTTAACCGATCCTCGCTCGGCGGCCGCCGAAGCCTATCGGACACTGCGGACGAACCTGACCTTCACCGGGTTGGACAAACCGATTGAGACGCTGGTCATTACCTCTCCCGGCCCCAACGAGGGCAAATCGGTCACTCTGGCGAATCTGGCGGTGACGATGGCCCAGGGGGAGCGACGGACCATCGTCGTGGACGCTGACCTTCGTCGGCCGATGCTGCACCAGATTTTCGGCGTCTCCAACGGCCGCGGCCTGACGACGATGTTCGTGGAGCCGGAGGCGCTGGAGAACCCGCCTCTGGTGGAGACGGGCGTGGAGAACCTGTGGTTGCTCCCCAGCGGCCCGTTGCCCCCCAACCCGGCCGACCTGCTGGGCTCCCGCCGGATGGAGGAAATCATTGCCGTCCTGCGCGCCCGCGCCGACATTCTGCTCTTTGACGCTCCCCCGGTGGTCGTTGTCACCGATGCGGCGGTGCTGGGGATGAAGGTGGACGGCGTTTTGCTGGTGGTCGCGTCGGGCCGCACCCGCCGCGACGACGTCCAGCAGGCGCGCGAACTCCTGGAGCGGGTTCACGTCCGTATCATCGGCGCCGTCCTGACGGACGCGCCCGCCACAGGGATGCGGCGGTACTATTAAACCAATCTGGCAGTTACCCGAAAACGCCGCCGCGGTATCCAATGGGATATGCGCTACAATCCGGACCCCCATCATCGCCGATCTATTCGTCTGCCCGGGTATGACCACACCGCACCGGGGGCATATTTCCTCACCATCTGCACGTATGAGCGCGCCCCTTTACCAGGTTCCATCCCGACCATCGTCCGCGCGTTCAAATCCGCCACCACCAAACGGGTCAACACCCTGCGGGATATGCCCAGCGCGCCTCTCTGGCAGCGCAACTACTACGAATTATCCGCAACGATGCCGACACACCGTTGCCCGAGAGAGAATATTATCGCAAAATTGCATAGAGGCCGCCAGAAGGAGTCCCAAATGACCACCAACCGATTTATCTTCGTTGCTCTATGCCTCGCCATAAGCCTTCCCATGTTCATCGCATGCGGGCGGGAGACGGAAACGCCTTCCCCGCCGCCAACAATCCCCCCGGCGATCGTCCCATCGCCCACTCCCGCACCGCCCGAACCGGCCGCGCCTTCGCCGACCCCCACATCTCCCCAGACCGCGCCCTCTCCGGCCCCGCCCGATGGGGCAGCCCTGCTCCAGGAGCGCTGCTCTCTCTGCCACACGCTGGACCGGGTGCGAGCGGCGCGGAAGGGCCAGGACGCGTGGGAACAAACGGTAGACCGGATGATTCGCCGCGGGGCGCAACTGAACGAAGAAGAAAGGGTCGCGCTGATCGCCTACCTGGTCCGAGAATACGGTCCATAAAGGAGGAGACGTGAAACCGGTCAATTTTCTCTTCGTCGGCGTGGGCGGTCAGGGGGTGCTGACCGCCTCGGATATCGCCGCCCAGGTGGGATTGGACCTGGGCCTGGAGGCCAAAAAGTCCGAGGTGCATGGCTTTGCCCAGCGCGGCGGCGTGGTGGAGAGTCACGTCCGCTGGGGAGAACGCGTCGGTTCCCCCACCGCTGAACAGGGCATGGTGGACATCCTGGTCGCCTTTGAACTGCTGGAGGCTGCCCGCTGGATTGAGTGGCTGCGGCCCGGCGGGAGCGTGGTCGTCAATCGCCAGAAGATGACGCCGATGTCGGTGACCGTCGGCAACGCCGTATACCCCGCCGAAGAGGCTCTCCTGCAGGCATTGCGCCATCGGGCCGGGAGAGTTGTGGAGGTGGACGGGTTGAAACTGGCCGAGCAGGCCGGGACCGCCCGCGCCGTCAACAGCGTCATCCTGGGGGCGCTATCGGCCCTGCTGGAGACCTCGCCGGAAGTGTGGGAGGAGGCCATCGTCCGGCGCGTACCCCCGCGCTACGCCGATGCCAACCGAACGGCGTTCCGCCTTGGCCGGGAGGCCGCGAAATAACCGGGTTCATCCCAAACCCAGGGAGTCTCCGGTGAGAGTGGTTCGTATCCTGCTGGTCGGTTTGGGGAACCTGGGGCGCCGGTTCTGCGACCTGATCGCCCATAAAGGGCCCGAACTGGAGGCCCGCTACGGCCTGCGTCTGCTTCTGGTGGGCGTAGCCGATAGCCGCGGCTGTGCCTGCGACCCGGCCGGCCTGAATCCGGCCCGCATTGCCGCCACCAAGCGGCTCGGCCGGTCGGTGGGGGACCTGCCCGACGTCGGGCGCCCCGGCCGACCCGCCGCCGAACTGATCGCCCAGACCGAAGCAGATGTCCTCTGCGAAGCGTCGCCGGTCAACCTGCGGCAGGGGGCCGAGCCCGGATTGACCCATATCCGAATGGCGCTGGAGCGTGGAATGCACGTGGTCACCCCCAACAAGGGGCCGCTGGTGCTGGCCTACCGGGAACTGCACGACCTGGCGGCTCGCCGGGGCGTTCAACTCCGCTTTGACGGCACTGTCGCCGGAGGGCTGCCCGCCCTCTACATCGGCCAGCGCGACCTGCGCGGCGCGACCGTCCACCGGATAGAGGCCGTCCCCAACCTCTGCACCGGCTACGTCCTGGAACTCCTGGCTGATGGCCTCTCCTGGGAGGAGGCCCAGGCCCGCGCTCAGGAGGAGGGGGTCCTGGAGGCCGACCCCTCTTTTGACCTGGAGGGCTGGGACGCGGCCGCCAAACTGGTCATTCTGGTCAACGGGGTGATGAACTTCCCGGCCCGGCTGGAAGACGTGGAGCGGACGGGCATCACCGGCCTGAGCGGCGCCGACGTGGTGGCTGCGCGGCGCCAGGGCCGGGTCTACAAACTGCTGGCGACGGCCGACCGTCGCCCCGACGGGTCGGTGCATATGCGGGTCGCCCCCACCCCCCTGCCGGGCGACCACTTCCTGGCCCACCTGGGCCGCAAACAGATGGGCGTCATCTACCACACCGACATCTACGGCACCATTATGGCGGCAATTGACGAACCAACACCGCTTCCCTCCGCAGCCACGATGCTGCGGGACATTCTGGACATTTACAGTTGACCCGGTCCGGCGCGCATCCTTTCGTGGGGTAGAGGGTTTATCCCCTATAGAAGAAACTTTCAGGAGGTACCGGGGGAATGTCTGACTATCTGATCATTGTTAACCCCATTGCCGGGCGGGGAGCGGGAGAACGTCGGGCACCAGAGATCGCCCGATTGCTGCAGGAGCACGGTCTGGCCTTTGACATGGTCTGTACCGAACGGCCCTGGCACGCCGCGGAACTGGCCCGACAAGGAGCGGCAAGCGGATATCGGTTCGTGGTCGCTGTGGGAGGGGACGGGACATCCAACGAAGTGCTGAATGGGCTGATGCAGGCCAGGGAGGAAGGGAAGGGGGAAGCCGCGCTGGGAGTGCTCTGCGTGGGCACAGGGAACGACTTCGCCTACGGAATGGGCATTCCCGCCGACCTGGAAGAGGGATGCGCGGCGCTGGCCCGCGGGCGCACCCGCCGGGTGGATGTGGGATATGCCCGGGGCTTCCGGTACTTCGGCAACGGCATCGGCATCGGCTTTGATGCTATGGTCGGTCTGGTCGCCAACCGCTTGCGACGGTTGCGCGGGTTCCTGGTCTATCTGGTCGCTGTCCTGCGCACGCTGCTCTTCTACTACCGTGCCCCGCTCACCCGGCTGGAACTGGATGACGGGACGCTGGAGGAACCTGCGCTGATGATTTCGGTGATGAACGGGCGGCGGATGGGCGGCGGCTTCCTGATGACTCCCTTCTCCCGGCCGGATGACGGCTTCTTTGATCTTTGCATCGGGAAGAAGATGAGCCAGCTGGAAATGCTCTCCTTCGTGCCCCGATTTATAAAAGGAACTCAGGTTGGGGACCCGCGGGTGATAATGTCCCGCTCCCGCCGGGTACGGATTACTCTTCGGGAAGGAAGCCAGGTCGCTCATGCCGACGGGGAGACGCTCTCCACCGATCTCCGGGAAATGGAACTGGAGGTGATCCCGCAAGCGCTGAGCGTGGTGTGGTGAGGGGGGCGTAAAACGTAAGGCATAAAACGTAAGGCGTAAAACGTAACTGGACTCTGGCAAAATGCTCTTTTTCGCTCCCGGCGGGTGCTCTCGGCAGGTCTGCGACCCGCTGAGTATAGCCACGGATTTCACGGATTACACAGATTAACATATTAAAAAAATCAGTGAAATCCGTGTAATCCGTGGCAAAATAGCAGGCCGAAAAAGTGCGGAAATCATAGCGTCCGAAAAATTCGCCAGACTCCAGAACGTAACATAAAAGCGGGAGGAGAGTGGATAGTGGCTGATATTCCGTCCGTCCCTTTTTCGCGCCCCAACGCGGCGACGCGGCGATTTTTTGCCCGGATCGCTCCCGGACAGGGGGGGTCAGAGGGAACCCCTCGGGCTATTCCCCGTACCGTATTCCACCGTGCTGTGGAAGAACTGGCCCGCCGGATCATCCGCGTCCCCGTACAACTGCAGGCTGAAGGGCTGGAGCGAATTCCCCGACACGGCCCGGTGATCCTGGTGATCAACCACATCAATTTCCTGGACCCCCTGCTGGCCTATCTCTTCACACCGCGCTATGTGGTGGGATTCACGAAAGAGGAGAGTTTCCAGGAATCCCTGGCTCCTCTCTTCCACTTCGTCGGGGCGATTCCGGTCCGGCGGGGGACGGTGGACCGGACGGCCCTGCAGAGGGCGCTGGCCGTGCTGGAACGGGGAGAGGCCCTGCTGATCTCTCCAGAAGGGACCCGCAGCGGTCATGGGCGTCTTCAGCAGGCCAAAACCGGGGTGGTTCTGCTGGCCCTGGCCAGTGGCGCGCCGCTCCTGCCGATGGCAATCTGGGGACAGGAGCGCTTCTGGCAGAACCTCCGCCGCTTGCGGCGCACCCGCGTCTGGATACGGGTGGGGCATCCGTTCTACCTGCGCGCCGATGGGGAACGGCTATCCCGCAGGGAGCGGGAGGCCATCCTGCGGGAAGTGATGGGGCAACTGGCCGCCCTGCTCCCCCCACCCTACCGGGGCGTCTACGCCGATATGCAACAGGCGACCGAACACTACCTGCTCTTTCCGCCCGGTTCGGAGAGCAACCGGCAGTGGGATGAGCCATAGAAAGAAAGGGAAGAGAAAACCCGCAAATCGCAACCCACTTCACCCAGGAGGAGTCTAATGAAAGGCAGAAAAATCCTGATGATTCCCGGCCCCGTGGAATTCACCCCCGAAGTGCTCCAGGCAATGGGGCTCCCGACTACCAGCCACCTGGCCCCCAACTTTATGAACGTCTTCGGACAGGCGCTGGAGCGGCTGCGCGAGGTCTTCATGGCTCCCAGTGGCCAGCCCTTCATCGTCGCCGGGTCGGGGACGCTGGCGATGGAGATGGCCGCGGCGAACCTGGTGGAGCCGGGGGACCGGGCGCTGGTCGTCAATACCGGCCTCTTCGGAGACCGGTTCGTCGCCATCCTGGAGCGACATGGCGCTGAGGTTGTCCAGGTGACCGCCCCTGTCGGTGATGCCCCGTCGCTGGAGGAAGTGGATGCCGCCCTCCGGCAGGGGCCCTACAAACTGATGACGGTCACCCACGTGGACACCTCTACCGGCGTTATCACCGACGTCCGCAACCTGGCCGCCCTGGCGCGGAAATACGACACGCTGATGGTGGTGGACGGCGTCTGCAGCGTCGCCGGGGAGGAACTGCGGCAGGACGAGTGGGGGATTGACCTGACCCTGACGGCCTCGCAGAAAGCGCTGGGCGTACCACCGGGACTGGCGATCGTCGTCGCCGGACCACGGGCGATGGAAGTCTTCCGCCGCCGCAAGACGCCGGTCCGCAGTTACTACGTGGACTGGTCCAACTGGCTGCCGATTATGGAGGCGTACGAGGCCCGACAGCCCGCCTACTTCGGCACTCCGCCGGTCAACCTCATCTGGGCGCTGAACGTCAGCCTGGAGCAGATTCTGGCGGAAGGGCTGGAGAACCGCTTCGCCCGCCACCGACGCATCAGCGCGGCCTTCAAGGCAGGAATCGCCGCGATCGGGCTGCAACTGGTGCCGGTGAGCCTGGAGAAGGCGGCCCACACCCTTACCACCATCTACTACCCGGAGGGCATAGACGCCCGAATACTGCCCCTGATCAGCGAGGCGGGAGCCATCGTTGCCGCTGGACGGCACCCCGTCATCAAAGAGCGGTACTTCCGCGTCGGCCACATGGGTGCGGTGACGGGCGCCGATGTCCTGGTGACGGTCGGCGCGATAGAGTGGGCCCTGGCCCGCAGCGGCTACCGCTTTGACGTGGGGGCGGGAGTGGCTGCCGCCGAACGGGTCCTGGCAGAGGCATAGAATTCCGGCGCTGGCGGCCTCCGGCCGCCAGCGCCGGAATCATTTCAGGGGAGGGCAAAATGTACAACAAAGTCACTCCGGCCATCCTCGCCGCGCTGGCGGAGATTGTGGGGGAGAACAATGTCCGAACCGACGCCGAGGCGCTGGAGAAATACGCCCACGACGAGACGGTGGGCCTGTGGGCCCAGCCGGAGGTCGTCGTCTATGTCCGGTCAGCCCAGCAGGTAGCGGAGATTTTCCGCCTGGCCCAGCGGGAGCGTATCCCGGTGACGCCGCGGGGGGCAGGCTACGGCCTGAGCGGCGGCGCCGTCCCCGTCTACGGCGGCATCGTCCTCTCCCTGGAGAAGATGAACCGTATCCTGGAGATTGACCACCGCAACCTGATGGTCACTGTGGAGCCGGGGGTCATCACCGGGGATATCCACCGCGCGGTGGAAGCGGAGGGGCTCTTCTACCCGCCTGACCCCGCCAGCCTGGACTCCTGTTCCATCGGAGGGAACATCGCCGAAGGGGCCGGCGGCCCGCGGGCAGTGAAGTACGGAACGACCAAAGATTATGTCTGCGGGCTGGAAGCGGTGCTCCCTTCGGGGGACATCATCACCTGCGGCGGGAAACTGGTCAAAAACGTTACCGGATACAACCTGATCCAGTTGCTCATCGGCTCCGAAGGGACGCTGGCGGTGGTGACCCAAATTATCCTGCGGCTCCTGCCACTGCCGAAGGTTCGGGTGGACCTGCTGGTGCCCTACGACGACTTCCAGGCCGCGGCCGACACCGTCTCCGATATTATCGCCGCCCGTATCCTGCCGGCAACGATTGAGTTTATGGAGCAGGATAGCATCCTGGCCGTGGAGCGCCTGTTGCAGAAAAAGGTGCCGTACGACGACGCGGCGGCCCATCTGCTCATCCAGTTAGACGGCAATCGGCCGGAAGCGGTAGATGCGGACTATGAGGCGGTCGGGGAGATCTGTCTGGCCCACGGGGCGCGGGATGTGCTGGTGGCGCGGGATTCCCGGACGCGCGACCGTCTCTGGGAGGCCCGCCGGGCGATTATAGATGCGCTCAAGCACGAGAGCCCGGTCAACCACATGGAAGATGTAGTCGTCCCACGGGCGGAGATTCCGGCGCTGCTGCGGGGGATCAAGGAAATCGCCCGGCGGCACGGCCTGCGCATCATCTGTTTCGGCCACGCCGGGGACGGCAACGTCCATGTCAACGCCCTTAAAGACGATATGCCCGACGACCGCTGGCAGGCGCTGGTGCCGGTTCTCTCCGAAGAAATCTACCGGCTGGCCATCTCGCTGGGCGGGACGATCACCGGGGAGCACGGAGTGGGCGCCACCCGCCGCCGGTATCTGCCCATGGCGCTGGACCCGGTCCAGATAGAGATCATGCGGCGGATCAAGGACACCTTTGACCCGCATCACATTCTGAATCCGGGGAAGATTTTCCCGTAATCACGGGGTGGTGTTCTCCCGCACCCAGGCCAGATACCGATCCAGCCCTTGCCGGATGGGAATCTGGACGACTTCCGGGACCTCGTAGGAGTGATGCTGGCGGATGAAGTTCTCCACCTCGCCGTAGCGGGCGACGGTGGTTTTGATGAAGAGCAGGTATTCGGGGTCCCGGTTCAGATGCCCTTCCCAGACGTAGTAACTGGTGATGGGCAGCACCTGCACGCAGGCCGCCAGTCTTTGGGAGACCAGTTCCCCGGCAAGACGATGCGCTTCTTCTTCCGTACCGGCTGTCGTCAGCACAACGCAGTATTCTTCCATATCTTCTTTAACCCCGCGGTTTTCCGGGTAGAGAGAAGCGGTTCACCTCCCTAACATGCGTCCATAAACAGCGAAGGGGCCGGAGCGACGGTTTCGCCGCCCGACCCCCTCCCCTCCGAAAAGCGCGCGCCCCGCGCGCTCCTCCGGCGTTGCTGGGCCCTACATCTTCTCCACTATCTCCCGGAATTCCTCAAAGGGAATCGCAGTGAGCGTCTGAGTGGTAGAGTGGCCGAAGATGTTCGCCAGGAGCGCCACTTTGGCTGCGGATTTGGCGTCGGGCGCCTCAAAGATGTGCAGGAAGTCATATTCGCCCAGCAAGGCATAACTGGCGATCCGACGCACTTCAGGGCACTCTTCTCGTAATCGCTGCTCAAACTCCCGATCCATCGCCGAAAGGGCCCGGATCTCACCGGGACTACGCAGAGAAATCTTGGAAAGAAGGATAAACGTTGCCATCCTGCACCTCCTTCCCAATTTGTGGCAATTCAGGGGAGACCGGAGATTTCAAACGTGTAGCCCAAGATAGTGAATACGCACGTCGTGGCCTGAGGACGGGCGAACTGCAATTCCACTTCTCGCGCCTCTCCTGCCGCGATGGTCCACGGAAGCGGCGGCGCGGCCACCTGCAGTTCGGCGCTCCCGGCGCGGGAACTGAGCAGGATGTCCTGTTCCGTCACCTCCAGCGGGGCCTGCCCACTGTTACGCACCCGCGCGACAATGTGCAGCACCTCGCCCCCTTCTCCCAGGAATGCCTGGAGCACCGTCACCTCCGCTGCCGCCGTTGCCCGCGGTGGAGGGGTGTAGGGCAGGGAGAAACGGGCGCGCAATTCCGACGTCGCGTACGGGCCGAACACCCAGGTCAGTGTGGGGCCGGCGATCGCTTCTGGAATGATATAGGCAACAGTCCCCTCGGCCCTTCCTCCGGCCGGGATTTCCTCCGGCAACGGTCCATATTTACCCCGTCCTGCCAGGGATGGGATGGGGAGGTAACGATTGCCGTCTCCATCCACCAGTTCGGTCGCGAAATCACGCGGGGACAGCGAGGACGAGCCAGTGTTCTCCACTGCCACTTCCACGAAATAGGCCACCGTTCCCGCAGGGAGTTCCGGGAGCCCTCGCTCCGCGTGCGCTTCCAGAACGGTCACGCGCGCATCCCCTGCTTGCACTGGCTGACCAGGACCGGCAGTGGGCCCAGTGGGTGGGGGCGTTGCCTCCAGCAGTTCGCGGAAATCCGCCTCCACCGCCAGCCGATCCCCTTCCGCCAGAATGATCAGCACCAGGCCGGGGCGGGATTGGGCGAAGATGGTGGGGTCGTCCGGGGCGACCGTTCGCTGCCGGACAACCCGGAAAACCGCCTGCGCTCCGCTGGATAGATGCAGGACGACCCTGTCCCCTTCCCTCAACCCGCCTGCCAGAGCCAGGTTATCTTCCGTCATTTCCAGGCCCAGGACATACGGGAGCACCGTCCCGCTGACCCAGAAGGCGGAATCACCGGATGGAGCGGGAACCTGCCAGGCCGTGCCCACTACGGTAACCGGTTGAATCGGGAAAGAACGGTCGCCTACTTCCAGGGACGTGGGGACCGGGAGAGGAATCTCCGCGTTACCGATCTCTGCCACCGGCGGAGCAGGAAGAGGGAGAGGGCTGATAGAGGGGGAAATCCGCGTGACGGAGAGCGGGATACCCGGCGGGCGGCGAGGGAAGAGGAGGGGACGCAGGGCCAGACCGGCGATGAGCACGATGATCAGCACGGCGATGAAAATGCCGCCCAGCCAGAGGAGTGGAAACGGTATCCGGGAAGACGGTCGGCCGGGTAAAGGGGGCGGCGCGGAAGTTGCCGGCCCCGCTCCCTCTCCTTCCGCGGGGGAAATTTCAGGAGTGGGTTCTTCCATTATGGACTCCCTGAAGGAGGGGCGATGCGGATATACACGCTGGCCCCTTCTCCTTCCACCACCCGGCCGATGCCCAGGTAGGGGATGAAGAGGCGCACAGCCCCCCGGACGGCGGCGGTGAACCGGAGACGGCCCGTCTCATCCGTCACCCCTTCGGCAACCTGCTCTCCGGTGAAGGTGTCGTACGCAACGATGCGTATGCCCGCAATCCCCTCCCCGGCCCCGGGACTGCGGTCGTTGCTGGAATCGTAATAGACCAGAATATCCAGCGGGACGAAGCGGGGGGCGGGAGTGACCTGGGGCGGCACCGGGGTAGGGGTGGAGATCAGCCGTACCGAAAGTTCTCCGGCGGGTGTCGGAGTGGGGGTGGGGAGCGGCGAGGTGAACGGAGTCGGTGTGGCCGCATCTTTCTGCGAAACCGGCGTGGCGCGCGGGGTAGCAGTGGGCGCAGGGGTGGGCAGGCCGGGGACCTCCATAGAGCAGCGCAAACTGTAGGTGCTGTTCTGCACTTCCGAGTAGGGGAGCCGTCCACCGTGACCGACCAGAATGTAGAGGTATCCTTCGTATGTGGAAAGGTAGGCAATACGGCTGCGATAATCCCCCGGGGTCACGTCGTCGTTGCCACCCAGAGGGTTACGGTTGTGGTCGTAGATGATGATGTTCGTATCCACCCCTGGCCCCAGGTTGAGCGTCTCGCAGGTGTAGAGCAGCCCGGGCTTGACCCAGATTTTGTAGAAGTCGTTGTCCTCGGTGGCCCCGCCCCAGGGGACGAAATTCAGGTTGTCGTAGGTGACGTTTGTGGCGATGGTCGTGGCGTGGTCAAAGTCGTAGTTGGGCTCAAAGCGGTCGGGGGTACCAGGCGGAGGGGAGGTAGGGGTTGCTGTCGGGCCGGGGGTGCCGGTTGGAGTGGGGGTGGTCGTTGGAGTGGCCGTGGGCGCGAAGGCGCTGGCGTCCAGGCGGTACGTGCCCCCGCTGCACAACGGGGTGATCTGGAAAACCTTGAAGTAATAGGGGCCGGTGGTGGATGTCACCAGACGAACATATGCCGATGGGCCATCCAGCGGATTCACATCCGTCAGGATGGGGGTGTAATGGAGGTCGTAGACGATGATTCCCAGGTTGTAGTTTCCCAACCCATCGGGGACCGCATAGACTTCGTATGTCCAGCCGATCGTCGCGTTGTCCAGCCGGAAGTAGTCTTCTTCCGCTTCAACCAGGTCGCCTTTGTTTCCCTGAACCAGTGCCAGCCCGGTGTAATCGGCCAGGATCGCCGCGGTGTGAAAACTGTTGATGCCCGGCAGGGGGTCCGTGGTCGTCACTGCCAGCGTGCAGGTGACCGGGCTGGCAAGAGGAGCCGGTTGAACGCGCAGGGGCACAACGGCGCCGTGATCGGATTCCGCCTGCGAGGCAGGGGAATGGCCGGTCTGCAGTACCAGGAGCAGGGCCAGCCCGGCGATTCCCAGCCCCAGCCCTTCCCATAGAAGCGAACGGGATCGCAGCATCGTTCTCCCTTCGGCCCGGCGCACACCGCTCGGGCTGTTTTTGTTATACCACAAAAAGGGCAGGAGTCAAGCCTGCAACGCTGAAGTTCGGACTTGAGTTGGGACAGGGTATTCCGGCAAACCATCTGCGGGCCTTCCAGAGTCCAGCCTGCAGTGTGATACGCTATCCAGCCTCTTTCTGCTCCCCACCTGCTAATGCCGGAAATGGCGGCGGCCGGTGAAGACCATCGCCAGGCCCAGACGGTCCGCGGCGGCGATCACCTCCGCGTCCCGCACCGACCCGCCGGGCTGGATCACCGCGGTCACCCCGGCCCGCGCCCCTTCCTCCACGCCGTCGGGGAAGGGGAAGAAGGCATCGGAGGCCATCCCGGCCCCCGCCGCCCGCGCGCCCGCCTTGAAAACGGCCATCCGCACCGCGTCCACCCGGCTCATCTGCCCGGCCCCCACTCCGACCAGGGCCCGTGCCCCTTCCACGTGACGGGCCAGAACGATGGCGTTGGATTTCACGTACCGGACGGCCCGCCAGGCGAAGCGCAGGATTTCCCATTCCTCCGGGGATGGCGCGCGCCGGGTGACCACCTGCCATTCGGACTCGTCATCGTCCCCGGTATCGGGCTCCTGAACCAGTAGCCCTCCGGGCACCCCGTGGATTTCCCAGAGAAGTCCAGGGACATCCCCTACCGGGACTTCCAGAAGCCGGAGGTTGGGGCGGTCGGAGAGGATTTCCAGCGCCTCAGGGGTGAAGGCCGGCGCGGCGATGCATTCCACAAAGAGGTCCCCCAACTGGCGCGCCGTCTCCCCGTCAAAGGGGCGGTTGACGCCGATGATGCCTCCGAAGGCGGAGACGGGGTCCCCGGCCAGGGCGGGGCCGTAGGCCGCGGCCAGCGAATCGGCCGACGCCAGCCCACAGGGGTTGGTGTGCTTCACGATGACGACGGTCGGCTCCGGGAACCCCCGCGCCGCCCGCCAGGCCGCGTGGAGGTCCAGGATGTTGTTGTACGAAAGGGCTTTCCCCTGCAGCAGACGTCCCCCCAGGGGCCCGGAAACTCCGGCGAAGTGGTACAGCGCCGCGGACTGATGGGGGTTCTCGCCGTAACGGAGCACTTCGTACCGCCGGAGATGAAGCGTCAGGTGGGAGGGGAAGCGGGCCTCCTCCTGGGCAAACCCCCGCTGCCAGAAGAAGAGCCGGATAGCCTCGTCGTACGCCGCGGTGTGGGCGAAGGCTTTGGCAGCCAGGCGTCGGCGGGTGGCCTCGCTTACCTCCCCTCGTTCCCGCAGTTCGCTCAATACCGCCCCGTAATCGGCGGGGTCCGTCACCACCGTGACCCGGGCGAAGTTCTTGGCCGCCGCCCGCAGCAGGGCGACCCCGCCGATGTCTATGTTCTCCACCGCTTCCTCCAGGGAGACCTGCGGGTCGGACACCACCTGAGAGAAGGGGTAGAGGTTGCATACCACCAGGTCAATGGGCCGGATTCCCCACTCGGCCAGTTCTTCCCGATGGGACGGCGCGTCGGTCGCCAGGATGGCCGCGTGGATGGCGGGATGGAGGGTCTTGACCCGACCCCCCAGCATCTCCGGGAATCCGGTGACCTCTGCCACGTCCGTAACGGGCAGGCCGGCCTGGCGGAGAAGATGGGCCGTGCCGCCGCTGGCGATCAATTCCACCGCGCAATCGGCCAGCCCGCGGGCGAATTCCACCAGTCCGGTTTTGTCGTAGACGCTGAGCAGGGCACGATGAACCGGCATGAGACAGTTTTCTAATGTGGGACAACTGCGAGCAGTTGTCCTGCAATGTAAACCCCAACGGGCATCAATACGCCCTGGCGAATACGGCGCGCTCTCTGGATTCCCGCCCGCAGACGACGCAGGGCCCCGTCCCCCCTTCCTGCTCCAGCGGGATGCAGCGGATGGTCGCCGTCGTCTCCTCTTTGACTTTCGCCTCGCAGGCAGCATCGCCGCACCACCAGGCATAGGCGAAGCCGTTGGCCACCGCTTCCCGCAATGCCTCAAAGTTCTCCGGATAGAAGGTGTTGGCCTCCCGGAAGGCCAGCGCCCGCCGGTACAGGTCGGCCTGGACCGTCATCAGCATCTCCCGGACCGCGTCGGTCACTCCGGCGATGGGGACGGTGGTTTTTCCCTCTTTGCCGGGACGGTCCCGCCGGGCCAGCACCACCTGCTCCTGCGCCACGTCCTTCGGGCCGACCTCTATCCGCAAGGGCACCCCGCGCATCTCCCAGTCGTTGAACTTCCAGCCGGGAGAGAATCCCTCCCGATCGTCCACCTTCAGACGGACCTCCGGCTCCAGCGCCGCCTTCAGGCGGCCCAACGCCTCCATCACCACCGCTTTTTCCTCATCATTCTTCCAGATGGGGACGACGACCACCTGGATGGGGGCCAGTTTGGGCGGCAGGATCAGCCCCTGGTCGTCTCCATGCACCATCACCACCGCCCCGACCATGCGGGTGCTCACTCCCCAACTGGTCGTCCAGGCGTACTGCAACTGGTTGTTCTGGTCCAGGAACTGGATGTCAAAGGCGCGGGAGAAGTTCTGCCCCAGGAAGTGGGAGGTACCGGCCTGCAGAGCGCGCTTATCCCCCATCATCGCCTCAATGGTGTAACTGGTCACCGCCCCGGCGAAGCGCTCACTCTCGCTCTTGCGCCCTTTGATGACCGGGATGGCGGCATCCTCTATGGCAAATTCGGCGTAGATATCCAGAATCCGAAGTGTCTCCTCCATGGCCTCTTCCGCGGTGGCGTGGGCGGTGTGGCCTTCCTGCCAGAGGAACTCCGTCGTCCGCAGGAAGAGACGGGTACGCATTTCCCAGCGCACCACGTTGGCCCACTGGTTGATCAGGATGGGGAGGTCCCGGTACGACTGCACCCATTTGGCGTACATGTGGCCGATGATGGTCTCCGACGTGGGCCGCACGACCAGTGGCTCCTCCAGTTCCTCTCCCCCGCCGATGGTCACAATCGCCAGTTCCGGCGAGAACCCCTTGACATGTTCCGCTTCTTTCTGGATGAAACTGAGCGGGATGAAGAGGGGGAAGTAGGCGTTGACATGCCCCGTGGCCTTGAAACGCCGGTCCAGCCCTTCCTTGATGTTCTCCCAGAGGGCGTAGCCATAGGGCTTGATGACCATACACCCCCGGACGGGGGCATAGTCGGCCAGATCGGCCATCTGCACCACGTCGGTGTACCAGCGGGAATAGTCCACACTACGAGGGGTTACTTTGGCGGCCATTCGTCTCCTCCGTGAAAGGCTTCCTCCGGCGCGAGAGCAGGCGCCGCAGCGCGCGGACCAGCCGATGGAGCAGGCGGGACGAGTAGTGGTCCGCGAAATGGCGCGCCGCTTCCTCCGGGCGCACCTGTGGGCCGAACTGCTCGCGCAGGAAGTGCTGATGGTCCATAATCCAGAGATACAGGTCGGCCTCGGTCCGGCCAGGGAAATGCCTCAGGATGTCCTGCTCCCGGATGATGTGCACCAGGGGCAGGTACAGACTGTCATACCAGTCGCAGATCGCTTCTTCTTCGGGGATGAAACGCTGCTGCTCCAGCCCCATAAAGTAGCGGTGGACGGCGATATGTTCCAGCAACCGTTGATAACCGCCGCCGATGGTGAAGCGGATGTTCTGGTCGGGACGGAGTTCGTCCAGGCGAGTACGCTCCAGGAAATCGGCGTACTCGCCCAGAATTTCCAGGTCGTCGGCATCCACACTGGCCTCCACCGGCACGCGCGTGCGGGCCTCTATGACCTCGGCCTCAATGAACTCCTGTCCACGGTCGCGCGCGACCGATATCCGATGGTTGCCGTCCAGCACGAAATACGCGTCGCCCACCTTGTAGAGTTTCACCGGCGGCAGACTCACATCCTCGTAGAAGGCACGGCTGATGGAACGCCAGCGGTGACTGGTGTGGGACTGGACCGGCAGGAAGGCGCGGTCAAAGTCCCGGTAACGGTCCACACTTCCCACAATCTGCGCCAGCGGCACTGTCTGGATGCCCCGGTAAACCTGCCCGCCGATATGCAGATGCTCCCGGACGTCCTGCCACGAGAGCAGGCGATTGGACCGTCCGCTCAGCGCCGACCAGACCGTCCGCAAGAAGGCCCGGAAGCGGGCATCCTGAAAATCCAGCATGGTCTCTATGTCGTTCATCACTCCCACTCCAGCACAGTCAAAGGGTAGACATTGACCACCATAGTGTCCTGGTACTGAGTGCGGGTCCGCTGGGGTTTGTAGACGTGTTTGTGGCCGTGGAGCAGGTAGCGGGGGCGGAAGCGCTCCATCAGCCAGCGGAAGACGGCGAAGCCCCGATGGGGCAGGTCCACGTCGTTGTGGATGCCCAGCGGCGGGGCGTGGGTGACCAGAATGTCCACATACCGCCCGTAGCGCAGCCGATTCCAGAGAAGGCGGGGCAGAAGCCGCACGACCTTCCCGCGCATCTCCCACTCACTGTACTGGAAGGGAGCGTTGGGTTTGTAGCGCAGGGTTCCCTCCAGTCCCGCCAGAATCAGCGGGCCGACCCGCACGCTCTTTCCGTCCAGATTAATCCACCCGCGCGGCTCCGGAAGCATCTGCCCGCCGCCGATATCTTCAGGCTGGTCGTGGTTGCCGTGGACGTAGAACGCCGGTGCGCCGATCATCGTGACCACGTACTCCAGGTAGGAATACGGGAGGTCGCCGCAGGAGATGATCAGCCCCACATCCCCGAACCGTTCCCGAACCGCGGGGCTGTAGATCGTCTCCACCACCTGATCGCTGAGAGCCAGAATCCTCACATCACTCCATCCGACGGGTGTATATACAAAACCAGCCTCCAGGTCTGGAGGCTGGCTGGTACGCAAACGTCTACCCGCGCGCCTACCCAGACCTCCGGTCTGGGCTCTTAGGGGAGGGCGGGACGGGCGGGAAATTCGTCGTCATTGGGCACACTCCGGACATCTTCGGTTATTCAGCCACAAAAACACACGTTCGTAGTGCGCTACGGAGCGGAACGAAGTAACGCATCACTGCTCCCACTGTAGGGGTGACGCACCACACCACGGGGAGGGGAATACCTCACCATATCGCCTTCAGCGAGGGAGGCCCAGCGACCTCACCCCCGCGTCGCCGAAGGCCGCGCGCCCCCTCTCCCAGCGGGAGAGGGGGCTTCTCCCCCTTCCCCTCGCCCCGTGGGAGAGGGGAAGGGGGTCGGGGGAATGGGGTGAGGTCTCCCCGTGTATTTTCAGACCAGACGCAGAGGACGCAGAGGTGTTTATAACCACAAAGACACGAAGTTTTTTTCTTTG
>FWWL01004238.1_pt1 | contig 24606 bp, 21 predicted proteins | sample 2228331 | NCBI WGS metagenome assembly FWWL01 (sample SAMEA103939775, study PRJEB20133) | metagenome | reverse complement strand
TTGTCCTTTGTAGGAAGGGTCTGTAAGAATTTCCTGATATCCAGTCATTGAAGTGTTAAAAACAACCTCTCCTATGCATTCACCATGAGCTCCAAAGGAAAATCCTTCAAATACTGTTCCGTCTTTTAAAACTAAGACTGCCTTTTTCATTCTTCCCTCATATCAAAAAATTTTTTACCCTTTATGGTTATTAAAACTTTTCCTTTAAGCTTACATCCATTAAACGGTGTATTTTTACCTAAAGTTGCAAATTTTTCACTATCAACAACCCATTCTTTATTGATATCAACCAATATCAGGTCTGCTTCCTGTCCTTCCATAATTCCAGTTTTTTGTATTTTTAAAATTTTGGCAGGATTGATTGTTAGCTTTTCAATAAGCTCTTTAAAACTCATGCATCCCTCGTGAACAAGCTGAAGAGAGAGGGCAAAGGCTGTCTCAAAACCTGAAATTCCGTTAGCAGCCTCTTGAAATGGAACTTTTTTCTCGTCAATATGATGGGGAGCATGATCAGTTGCAATAACATCAATTATTCCTGCCTTTAAGGCATACTTTATTGCTTCTTTGTCTTCCTCTGTTCTTAAAGGAGGATTAACCTTTGCGAAGGTATTATAGTTTTTAACAGCCTCTTCTGTGAGCACAAAATAATGGGGACAGGTCTCTGCAGTAACTGGAATACCTTCTTCTTTGGCAATCTTTAACAATTCAACTGAACCCTTTGTTGATACATGGGCAATGTGCAAGGGTGACTTAAAATGCCTGCAAAGTATAATATCCCTTGCAACCATTACCTCCTCAGAGGCTTTTGGAATTCCTTTAAGTCCAAGATAAAATGAAAGCCTTCCTTCATTCATCACTCCATCAGCAGTAAGATTTAAATCTTCGCAATGAGAAATTATAGGAGTATCTAATGCCTTTGAATATTCAAGTGCCCTTCTCATAATCAAAGAATTCATAACGGGCATGCCATCATCAGAAAAAGCAACACATCCAGACTGCTTAAGCAGAGCCATCTCAGAAAGCTCTTCTCCCCTAAGTCCCTTTGTGATTGCACCAATTGGATAAACATCGCAACTTCCCTCTTCCTTAGCCTTTGCAAGAATATAATAAGTAACTTCGGGATTATCATTTACAGGATTTGTATTTGCCATACAGCATACAGAAGTAAATCCGCCTCTTACCGCAGCCAGTGTTCCTGTCCGAATTGTCTCTTTATACTCATAGCCGGGTTCCCTTAAATGACAGTGCATGTCAATTAGTCCTGGAAATACATAAAGTCCTTGAGCATCTATCTCTAAATACTCAGTTAGCTTCTGAGGCTTTTGGCTTGTAAATAAAGGCTCTTGTGTTTTGGCTATCTGACTTAAATTGGTTGGTTTATTGAGCTCAACTCGGGAAATAATACCATTTTCAACAGTTACATTGGCAATGCCTTCGTTTCCAGTAAATGGGTCAATCAGATTGGCATTGTAAATTTTTATTATCAATTGCTACCCCCCGGAGTTAGAGAGTATATTACAGCCATTCTTGTAGCAATACCATTTGTAACCTGTCTAAGAATTATTGCTCTTGGGCTATCAGCTATTTCTGTAGCTATCTCAACTCCTCTATTCATAGGACCAGGATGCATAATTATTGCATCATCCTTAAGATATTGCAAAGTATCAGACTTTAAACCCCACATTTTTGAATATTCTTTAAGTGACGGAATAAATGCACCTTTTTGCCTTTCAAGTTGAATTCTAAGAAGCATGACAACATCAACATCCTTTATACCTTCCTTAAGGTCATAAAAAACTTTTACATTGTCAGGTGGTTCAATTGGAAGGAGAGTAGGAGGTCCGACAAAACGGATTTCAGTGTCAAATTTGCTTAAAAGATAAAGATTTGAACGGGCAACTCTGCTATGAATAATATCTCCAACAATTGCAATTTTCAATCCATCAAGTCTTCCTTTAACTTCAAGAATACTAAATGCATCAAGGAGAGCCTGAGTTGGGTGTTCATTTGTGCCATCTCCAGCATTAATTACAGATGCTCTGGTATGTCCAGCAACAAACTTTGCTGCACCTGAAGATGAATGTCTGATGACAATGTAATCTACATTATAGGCTTCAATGGTCTTTAATGTATCGTATAAAGACTCTCCTTTTACCACGCTGCTTGTACTAACTGAAAAATTAAGAACATCAAGGCTCATCCGCTTCTCTGCAAGTTCAAAGGAAGTTCTTGTTCTCGTTGAAGGTTCAAAAAAGAGATTAATTGCTGTTTTACCTCTTAAAGTAGGAACTTTTTTAATGTCCCTTTGGAGGACCTCTTTAAAAGCCTTAGCTGTATTGAGGATTTCCTCAATAAAATCTCTTGAAAGCTCTCTTATTTCTACAAGGTCTTTCATTTTTTTATCAAAACCACAGAATCTTTTCCTGAAATTTCTTTTAGATAAACCTTAATTTTCTCATCCCTTGCAGTAGGAATATATTTTCCAACATAATTTGCCATAATGGGGAGTTCCCTGTGTCCTCTGTCAATTAAAACTGCAAGCTGAATTTCAGCTGGTCTACCAAAATCCATCAAAGCATCCATTGCAGCCCTTACTGACCTTCCTGTATAGAGAACATCATCTATGAGAATAACTTTTTTGTCATCAACGCTAAATGGAATATTAGTAGGTTGTACAGATTTATTTGCCTTGATTTTGTTTATATCATCTCTGTAAAAGGATATATCAAGCACACCTAAGGGCACATCTACTCCCTCTGTTTCCTTTATCTTTTTTTTAATTCTTTCAGCGAGATATAATCCCCCTGTGACAATACCAATCAAACAGATATTTTCTGCTCCGTTGTTTTTTTCCAATATTTCGGAGGTAATCCTTGTTAGGATTCTTGCAATTTCCTGTTCATTGAGAAGTTCTTTATCCATAGCAGAGAAAAACCTAAATCAATAAATTATACAAAATTTTAAAAATATATTCAATCGCACAGGATTTCCTCCAAAATAGAAGCGAGATTGCTTCGTCTCAGAGCCTGTCGCGAGCCGAAGGCGTGGCGATGCCCTTGCAATGACATCCCTTTTGTCATCACGAGGCTTGCGAAGCAAGCCGAAGTGATCTCTTTTTCGTTATGCCCCCATTCAGTAATTGCAAGGCATCCGTAAGGATTGCCGAAGCAATCCTGTTCCTTATTGAAAGAAAAAGGCAAGATTGCTTCGCTTGCAATGACAGTTGAAAATCGCTCAATTCAGCTTGCAAAAAAGGGTGCTTCAATTTTAGGCAAACGAAAAATTTTTTAAATTTTTTCGGAACTTCTAAGAAAGATTAACAAAGTTTTTAACAAAAATTGTTAAAAGCCTAAAACCTCATGGAAGTTTAAGGAATTTTTCGTTAATAGTTTTTCTAATCTGCTCATCAGTAGGGTCTGGTTCAGACAGGAAAAGCTCAATGAGTCTGACAGAATTGCGGGAATAACAATTTGGGCATTTATCTTGAATATGAATTGTAAAACATTCTAAGCAGAAAAGAGCTGTTCTTAGAGGTATTAGACATTTCCCAAATTTTTGTTTTATTGTGCATTTCTCTTCTATTTCATATACAGTCATTTTCTCCATGAATAGATGATACAACAAAATAGTTATAAAAAACCATAAATTGCTATAATCATTTGAAAATTAGGAAATTTTCAGTCATTGATAGCCTCAATGCTTATTTTTTTATATCATTCCAAATCTTGCCGTTTATTCTTTTCCGAAATTGCGAAGCATTTTTCACTCATCGTCATTGCGAGGCAGACCGAAGGGCTGCCGAATCAATCTCGCCTTTATTCTTCCCTGAAAGAAGAGATTGCTTCGCTTCGCTCGCAATGACAGGAAAGGGTGGTCATTGCGAGCATCTGCCTCTATTTTTCGGATTTCCACCAGATGTTGCAATAAAACGGATAAAATTTTTAAAATATAATATCGTGCGCCTGTAGCTCAGTCGGATAGAGCAACTGCCTTCTAAGCAGTGGGCCGGGGGTTCGAATCCCTCCAGGCGCGTTGGCGGATGTAGCTCAACGGTTAGAGCACTGGACTGTGGCTCCAGGTGTTGCGGGTTCGAGTCCCGTCATCCGCCCCATTTTTTTAAATCTTTATTTTCTCCGTCAGTCTGAAACCTTCTATATGATATGCCCCCTTATGGGAAATTTAAGAAATTCCAAAATAAACAACATTGATTACTGAAAAGTTGAAACTTGAATTACATATTACTTAAAATAAGCAAAGTTAAAGATTAAGCATAAAAAGGCTAAAAAGGAGAATCTGATGCTGACTGAAAAAGTTAAGGCTGCAGGCTGAGCAGCAAAAATAGGTCCTGGGGACCTGGAGGAAATATTAAAGTCCATACCGCTACCTTCTGATCCCAATCTGCTTGTTGGCTCTGAGGATTGGTCAGATGCGGGGATTTATCGTCTAACCGATGAAATTGCAATTGTGCAAAGCGTTGATTTCTTCACACCCATTGTTGATAATCCTTATGATTTTGGACAAATTGCTGTGGCTAATTCATTAAGTGATATCTATGCTGCAGGAGCAAAACCTATTTTAGCCTTAAACATTGTTTGTTTTCCAATTAATAGTCTTGACAAATCCATACTGAAGGAAATCATACTTGGTGGTGCTGAGAAACTCAAAGAGGCAGGTGTTTTAATGATAGGAGGACACAGTGTAGAAGACCCAGAAATTAAATACGGAATTGCAGTAACTGGATTAGTGCATCCAGAAAAATTTCTTACAAATAGGAATGCAAAAGTGGGAGACCTTCTCGTTCTTACCAAGCCAATTGGGACAGGAATTCTCTCAACAGCTTTGAAAGGCAAGCTTCTTGACTCAGAGACAACAAAAATTCTCACTGAAACAATGACTGCCTTAAACAAAACAGCCTCTGAAGCCATGATGCAGATTGGAGCTAATGCTTGCACAGATATTACAGGATTTGGACTAATTGGACATGCCCTTGAAATGGCTAAAGCAAGCAAGGTAAAAATAAAAATTTTTAAAAATAGCGTGCCTCTGCTTCCAAAAGTATATGAGTTTGCCTCAATGGGAATAGTACCTGCAGGAGGTAAAAGAAATATAAATTACTGCTCTAAATCATTAGAGATAGGTAATACAGACCCCATCACATTGGATATCCTCTCAGACCCCCAAACATCAGGAGGACTTCTCATTTCTGTTCCCAATGCAAAAGCAAATCAATTAGTAAAAATGCTTCAGGAAAAAGGAATCAGCTCTGCAAGTGTTGTTGGAGAGGTTATAGAAGAGGGAGAAGGAAAAGTCATTTTATCTTGACAAGAACTGTATAAAGTATTTTCTGTAACACCTTGACAAAATTGATTAAAACTTGTTATATTTAGTCAGTTAATATCAATATCACCTTGAAGGAGGTGTAACTATGACAAGAAAAGAGACAAAAGATGTTGCAAGAGTTAAGCCTTCTATTTTAACTCCCTTTGAGGAGTTTGAAAGGCTTTTTGATGAGGTAATGAGAAGACCATTTTCTGTGTTTAGCTCCATTTTACCAAGAATTAGGACAGTTGAAGATGTAATAACTCCAGCAGTTGATATCTATGAGGAAGGCGATGACCTTGTTATCAAGGCAGAGCTTCCTGGCATTAACAAGCAAGACATTGAAGTTAAGCTTACAGAGGACCATATAACGATTTCTGGAGAAAAGAAAAAAGAAGAAAAGATTGAAGAAAAAGACTACTACAGGTATGAACGTTCTTATGGTTCATTCTCAAGAACCTTCAGGCTTCCTGTTGAGGTTCAAACAGATAAGGCAAAGGCAAAATTTGAAAACGGTGTGCTTGAAATAAGAATTCCAAAATCTGAAGAAGCAAAGACAAAAGAGAGAAAACTGCAAATTGAATAATACCTGGGAGGGCGATAAGCCCTCCCTCTATTCTAAAATTGCTAACTGTCAATACGATTTGATATCATAAATAATGAAATTCACTAAATACATTGGCTTAATTCTTTTTTGTTATCTTCTGTTTCTTTTCCTTTATGTCTCCATTCAGCTTATACGCCCTGTTGGAACAAAGGAAAGCATTGAAGTTTATATACCAAAGGGAGCAAGTTTTTCTCAAATAGCGTCTGTCTTAAAGGAAAAAAATGTCATAAGAAATGAATTAGTGTTTATAATCACAGGTAGAATGCTTGGCATAGAGAAAAGGGCAAGAGCTGGATATTATTTAATTACACCACAAATGAGTGTTGTGGATGTTATTAAAGAACTCCTGGAAGGGAGAATTATTGAATATTCTGTCACAATCGTTGAAGGAGACAGCCTTTATGAAATCGCAGATAAACTTACGGAGATAAATCCAAAATTCAAAGAGACACTTTGGCACCTTGCTTATGACAAAAGTTTTCTAAATTCATTAAATATTGACGCGCCCTCTCTTGAAGGGTACATCTATCCTGATACATATCTGATTCCAAAAGGCATGGATCTTAAAGAAATTTTAACGATTATGGTAAAAAGAATGTGGCAAATGTATGATGAAAAATTAAGGGCTGAAACTGTGAAAAAAGGTTGGACAGTTAACAAGATATTGACTCTTGCTTCAATAATTGAAAAAGAAGCCAAATTAGACGAGGAAAAACCAATTATCTCTGCAGTTTATCATAATAGACTTAAACTTGGAATGCCTCTACAAGCTGACCCAACAGCAATTTATGGAATAAAGAGAACAAAAGAGGGAGTTAAAAAAAACGATTTAAAAAATCGTACGCCTTACAATACTTACATTATCAAAGGATTACCACCTGGACCAATAGCTTCTCCAAGTTTAAAATCTATCAAAGCTGCTTTGAACCCTGCAAATGTTAATTATCTTTATTTTGTAGCCAAAGGTGACGGAAGTCATATCTTTTCTGTTGATTATAAAGAGCATGTCTCTGCAATAAATAAAATCAGAGGCGAAAACATTGATTAATATCCAAAGAAAGCAAACAAGAAGAATTTACATAGGCAATGTTGCAATTGGTGGTGGTGCTCCTGTTGTTGTGCAGTCAATGACAAAAACAGACACCAGAGATGTAGAAAAAACAGTCAGACAAATAAAACAGCTTGAAAAAGCAGGATGCGAAATAGTTCGTTTAGCTGTTCCTGATATGGACGCAGCTAAGGCTTTAGGCGAGATAAAGAAAAGAGTAAAAATCCCTATTGTTGCAGATATTCATTTCAATTACAAGCTTGCTCTTGAAGCAACAAAACAAGGAGTTGACGCACTTAGAATAAATCCCGGCAATATTGGAAGCAAAGAAAAAGTCAAAGAAGTTGTCAATGCTGCCAAAGAAAGAAAACTACCCATAAGAGTAGGTGTAAATGCTGGCTCTCTTCCTAAGGATATCTTAAAAAAATATGGACATCCAACTCCTGAAGCTATGGTTGAAGCTGCTGAAAGACACATTCAATTGCTTGAAGAGCTTGATTTTCATGATATAAAAATTTCCCTTAAGGCATCGGATGTTTTAAAGACTGTTGAAGCATACCGAGTTTTTAGCGAAAAATACGACTATCCTCTTCATGTGGGAATAACAGAAACAGGACCATCACCAGAAGGTGTTGTAAAAAGCTCAATAGGAATAGGAATGCTTCTTCTTGAGGGAATAGGAGATACCATAAGAGTATCTCTTACTGAACATCCTGTTGTGGAGGTAAAAGTGGCTTATGAAATATTGAGAGCAGTTGGAGTTAGAAATTTTGGCGTTGAAATTATCAGTTGTCCTACCTGTGGAAGATGTGAAGTTAATATTAAACGAATGGTTAATCAGGTAAAAAAAGCTTTAAGGGAAATAAAACAGCCAATCAGAGTAGCAGTTATGGGTTGTTCGGTTAATGGTCCTGGTGAGGCAAAGGAAGCAGATTTCGGAATAGCTGGTGGTAAAGGACAGGGAATAGTTTTTGTAAAGGGCAGAATTGTAAAAACTGTCAAAGAAGACGTTCTTGTTTCTGAACTACTTAAAGAAATAAATAGAAATCTGGCTAATTAATCAGCTACTGCAAAGTTTTTCTCTAATATTGGAAACCAATTCTGCTTAAACTCCTGAAGTCGTCCTTCATTTATTGACTTTCTCATCTTTTCAAAAAATCTGCAGTAAAAATGCAGGTTATGAATTGTATTTAGCCTCATTGAAAGTATCTCCCTACACATGTAAAGATGCCGAAGGAATGCTCTTGAGTAGTTTTTGCATGTATAGCAGTCACATTCAGGATCTAAAGGTGAGGGGTCATCTTTAAACTCACTTCTTTTAATGCTTATTCTGCCTTGGGATGTAAAAAGCGTTCCATTTCTTGCATTTCTTGTTGGCATCACACAGTCAAACATGTCTACGCCATTCTCCACTGCATGAAGAACATCAAGTAAATCACCAACACCCATAAGATATCTTGGCTTATCCTCAGGCATAGTAGGTGCTATTTCCCTAACAACTTTATACATATCTTCCTTTGGCTCTCCAACGCTCAATCCACCTATTGCATATCCATCAAAGCCGATTTTTAAAAGCTCCTCAAGTGCTTTATGCCTTAGCTTGGGGAACACACCACCTTGCACTATTCCAAACAGGGCATTTTTTTCTTTGTGTTTCTCAAAATACTCTTTACATCTCTTTGCCCATTCCGTTGTAAGAATCAGTGATTTTTCAACATAACCCTCATCAGAAGGATAAGAGACGCATTCGTCAAGAACCATAATTATGTCTGAGCCAAGAGCAAGCTGTATCTCAATTGCCTTTTCAGGAGTGATAAAATGAAGTGAGCCATCAATGTGGGAGCGAAATTCAACTCCTTCGGATGTTATTTTTCTTAATGAGGCGAGACTGTATATCTGAAAACCACCGCTATCAGTAAGAATTGGTCCGTGCCAGTTTATAAACCTGTGAATTCCGCCTAATTCTTTGATGATCTCATGTCCTGGCCTTAAGTAAAGATGATATGTATTTGAAAGAATTATCTCATAACCAATATGCTTGACTTCATCTGGTGTCATTGCTTTAACAGTGCCATTCGTGCCAACAGGCATAAATGCTGGTGTATGAATAATCCCTCTTTCGGTCTCTAAAATGCCTGTTCGGGCAAATCCATCTTTTTTGAGTATTTTAAATTTCATTTTTACTGATGTTTAAAAAACAAGATTCCAAGAGGCGGTAAGGTTAAAGATAAACTGTAAGCTCTATTATGCATTGGAATCTGCTCAGCATATACTCCGCCAAAATTGCCATGTCCGCTTCCACCGTACTCAACTGCATCGCTATTTAAAACTTCTTTCCAGAATCCTCCATAGGGAACCCCAATTCTATAATTGTATCTTGGAACAGGAGTAAAATTGCATACTACGAGAAACACATCCTCTGAAGCTTTGCCTTTTCTTATAAAACTGATGATGCTTTGCTCTGCGTCGCTAAAATCAATCCATTCAAAGCCTTGTGGGTCAAAGTCAAGCTCATGGAGGGCAGGCTCATTTTTGTAAAGACTGTTTAAGTCCTTAAGCCAATTCTGCACTCCACGATGCATTGGGAAATCAAGCAAATGCCAGTCCAAGCTTTTTTCATGGTTCCATTCATCCCATTGACCAAACTCTCCACCCATAAAAACAAGCTTTTTACCGGGATGAGCATACATGTATCCAAAAAGAAGTCTCAGATTTGCGAATTTCTGCCAGTAATCCCCCGGTATTTTATTAATCAAAGAGCCTTTTCCATAGACAACTTCATCGTGAGACAGTGGCAAAACAAAGTTTTCACTAAATGCATACCAGATGCTAAAAGTAAGCTGATTGTGGTGATATTTTCTGTAAATCGGATCCCTTGAGAAATAAAAAAGTGTGTCATGCATCCATCCCATATTCCACTTCATTCCAAATCCAAGTCCACCCAAATAAGCAGGTCTTGAAACCATGGGCCAAGAAGTTGACTCCTCAGCAATTGTTTGGGTATCGGGAAACTTTCCGTAGACAGTCTCGTTAAGCTTTCTTAGAAACTCAATTGCCTCTAAGTTCTCCTTGCCTCCATATCTATTTGGAATCCATTCACCATGTTGTCTGCCATAATCAAGATAAAGCATTGATGCAACAGCATCAACCCTTAAACCATCAATATGATATTTATCCAACCAAAATACTGCAGAGCTTATGAGAAAGTTTCTTACCTCGTTCCTTCCGTAATTAAAAATATAGCTATGCCAGTGTGGATGATAACCTTTCTTTGGGTCTTGATGTTCATAAAGATATGTCCCATCAAAGAAACAGAGCCCATGAGCATCATCTGGAAAATGAGATGGCACCCAGTCAAGAATAACTCCAATGCCGTGCTGATGAAGAACATCAATGAGATACATAAAGTCCTGCGGAGTGCCATATCTGCTTGTTGGTGCAAAATATCCTGTAACCTGATATCCCCAGGAGCCATAAAATGGATGCTCCATTACAGGAAGAAACTCAACATGAGTAAACCCCATGTCTTTAACATACTTTGGAAGCCATTCTGCCATCTCCCTGTATGTTAGGGGTCTGCTGTTGTCTTCAGGAACTCTTCGCCATGAGCCTAAATGGACTTCATATATTGAAATCGGAGCATTTAGATTATTAAATTTATGTCTGTTTTTCATCCATTCATCATCATTCCATTTATATTCAAGCTCCCATACAATTGACGCAGTACAAGGCGGTGTTTCCCAGAAAAATGCATATGGGTCACCTTTTTCAAGCCTGTATCCAAATTTTGAAATAATGTAGTATTTGTATTTTGTGCCTTTGCCTACTTCAGGGATAAAACCCTCCCAAATTCCTGAGCCATCCCATCTTACTGCCAATGGATGGGATTCTTTGTTCCATCCATTGAATTCACCCATTACATAAACAGCCTCTGCATTAGGAGCCCATACAGCAAAATAGGTACCAGCAACACCATCATGTTCAACTAAGTGGGAGCCGAGCTTTTCATAGGCATTGAAATAATTCCCTTCCTTAAAAAGATAAATGTCAAAATCAGTGAATAAAGAAAAATCATGCCTGACTGTGGAGTTCATGATTTTTATGATACCATAAATTCAACCCTAAATTGAGCGATTATAGGATTTCGCTGTAAATCTACTTAGTGCTGTGTGCCATTTTTATGAGATTGCTTCGTCGCTGTCGCTCCCTGCAATGACATGGAGGAAAGATTGCCATGAATGCATGACGCAGCCTTGCTATGTCGAAAAAAATATAGGGATGCACGCAATAACTTCAAAAGATAAATGGCAGACTGGTTAATGCCGCAACCAATAAACAATATACAATAATTGCAAAAATGTAATTTTTCAAATATTTATAGCAAAACTTGGCTTTCTATCGTTATTTTGAGAAAAATAAAAATCTATTGCAGAATAGGTTGATTTTTTCATATAATTAAGCAGCGATTTTAAAAATATATAGAAAGGAGAAAAAAATGAGAAGGTATGGCTTGTTGGTTGGGTTGGTTGTTTGTTTTGTGTTTCTTATTGGTGAAGCTACTATTCATGCTGAAGGGTTAGGTTCTGACGCGCGAATCCACAAAAAATTTGTTCTTTATCCGGGCAAAGGGAAAGATGACTATGTACTTTATGTTCCCTTTGAAGTTACTCGTCCCGGGATAATAAGCGTATATCATGAAATGACTTATGTAGATCCAAAGAAACATTCTTCATCGCCTTTTTTCATACTTGCCGATGAAAGAGTCTTTGAGAAATCTGACAAAGATGCCTGGCAAAAGTTAAAAGAAAAAACAAGAGACCTTATAAGGTATGTACCTGTTATTGATGCACCTTTAACTGGTGGAGAATATTTTTTAAAGTCATTAAAAAGTCTTTTAGGACAAAATGAAAAGCCTCCAGCATGGTATCATGGAAAAAGAAAGCTTCTTGAAAAATCTGACAGAATCAGGCATGTTGTTGATGATGAAGAAATCAGAAAAACAAACGGTAGATATGTCGTAATCTTAATAAATAACACATCAGGTGAATATCATGGCAATATTTTAATTTCCTTCCCCGGAGATGTCTGGGATGTTGATCCTGAACTTGAAGCGAAATATGAGAGAAAGCCTGACCTTGCCATTGAAAGCATCACACTTGATGATTACAACAGAGTGGTTGTTACTGTTGCAAACAAAGGACCTGGATGGCTTAATAAGGTTCGTTACAGAACAGATGCTGAAAAGGTTATTCGTCTGAAGATTTTCGTTGATGGTAAAGAAGCTTTATCAGTTCCAATTGCAGAAGTGGATCCCAAATATGACCTTGTTTTTAAAGGGAAACCTGTAAAATATACAACCAACATTCAAATTGCAAGCCCTGCAAAAGTAATGGCAATCATTGATGTAGACGATGTGGTTGCAGAAACTGACGAGAGAAATAACAAAAAGAGAGAGAATTTGACTCCAAGAGATATATCTGAACAAGGCAAACGTATTAAAAGAGGCTCGGGTGAATAAGTAGAGATTGACAGTCCTGATTAGTTTATACACAAAAATAGATATAAATTCGTTATTGCGGATAAAGCGAAGCAATCTCATTCATTATCCGAAAAATAGAGATAGACACTCGTCACTTCGAGCCACTCGATGGGGTGAAGCAGTCTATAATGAGGCTTTATTGAAAAAACAAAGTAGAGATTGCTTCGCATCCTTCGGATGCTCACAATGACAGGGAGGGGATGCTTTGTAAGCCTCGTGATAACGGATAGAGGTAGTCATTGCGAGCGATGCAATCTCACTTGTTTATCTCAACAAGAAACAGAATTACTCGCTTTTGTAAACTCTTTCAAGAATTTCTGCTCCTCCCCGTGCAAGTAACTCCCTTGCAAGTTCAGCTCCAACTTTTTGGGCTTCCTCTAAAGTTAAATCATCAGGAAGAGATTTATTAAGACTCATTAGTCTTTCACCCCTTATAATAGGAGTTTGTCCTTCAGGGTCACCTATCATTCCGGTTATTTTGAGTTCTGTGTTTAACAATTTTGCATGACATGCAAGGGGAACTTGGCATCCTCCTCCCATAACTCCGAGAAATGCTCTTTCAGCAAGAACGCAGAGAGCTGTTTCAAAATGATGCAGCGGTCTTATTAGTTCATTCAAGAAGTCATCATCTTCCCTTGTTTCAATTCCAATAGCTCCCTGTCCAATGGCAGGAATTATTGCATATTCACTGAAGACTTCTGTAACTATTGATTCAAAACCCATTCTTTTAACTCCAGCCATTGCAAGAACTATTGCATCATATTCACCATCTTTGAGTTTTCTTATTCTCGTATCAACATTGCCACGAAGCATCTTTATATTTAAATCTTCCCTTAAGGCTTTTAGTTGAACAGTTCTTCTAAGGCTACTTGTACCAACTACTGCTTTTTGGGGAAGGTCTTTCAATCTCTTGCCATCTTTGCTGATCAAAGCGTCTCTGGGGTCTTCCCTTTTGCAAATAGCTGATATTTTTAGTCCTTGAGGTATTTCTGTAGGCACATCTTTCATGCTGTGCACAGCCAAGTCAACTTTTTTGGAAAGCAGCGCCTCTTCTATTTCTTTTACAAACAATCCCTTACCACCAACCTTTGCCAACGGTGCATCAAGGATTTTGTCTCCTGTTGTTTTAATTTTCTCTATATCAATCTGCAAGTCTGGATAAAGGCTCTCAAGTTTTTCTTTAACCCAATTAGCCTGCCAGAGGGCAAGTTTGCTTCCACGAGTGCCTATGACTATTCTATTCCTCTTCACTGTCAATTCCGAATAACCTCCTTGTGGCAAATATTAATAATTCTTTGTTTTCGCAATTATTTTTTAGGGCAATAGTTGGACAGTGCATGATTTTGTTAACTATACTTTGCGTAAGATAATCAACAGAGCTCAAAAGCTCAGGCGGTAAATCTTTAAATTTAGCCCTAAATTTTTCAACCTCCTCCTGTCTTATCTGTTCAGCTTTGTTTCTTATTGAGACTATAACAGGAACGCTTTCAAGGGAGTTTAGCCACTGTAAAAATTTTTCCACTTCCTCTTCAATTATATTTAAAGCCTTCTGAGCTTCCTTTTTTCTTTCAAGAAGGTTTGAATCAACAACATCTTGAAGGTCATCAATGTTATAAAGGTAGACATTGTCAATATCGTTGCAAGATGGCTCTATGTTTCTTGGCACTGATATGTCAATGAGAAAAATGGGCTTGTGTTTTCTCAGTACCATTACCTCTTTCATCAGTTTCTCAGTTATCACATAATGGGGGGCACCAGTTGAGCATATAACAATATCTGACTTTGCAAGATGTTCTTTTAAATTTTCAAATGGGACTGCCTGTCCTTTAAATTCTTTAGCAAGCTCTAAAGCCCTTTCAAAAGTTCTATTTGCAATAAAAACAGATTTTAAGCCGTTTCCTATTAGATGTCTCAAAGCAAGCTCAGCCATTTCTCCAGCACCAACCAAAAGTATGGACTTTTTGGAAAGGTCATCAAATACCTTCTTAATAAGCCCTACAGCTGCGTAACTTACAGAAACAGGATTTTCTCCTATGCGAGTCTCATTTCTCACTCTTTTGGCTGTAAAAAATGCTCTTTTCATTAGATGATTAAGAATTAGGGATGTAGCTCTCTCAGAAAGAGCAATTTCAAAGGCATCCTTCACCTGCCCAGTTATCTGAGGCTCTCCGACAATCATAGAGTCTAAGCTGGAGGCAACTTTAAAAAGATGCTCAACTGCTTCATTGTCCTTATAAATATACAAATATTTTTCAAAGACTTCTCTGTCAATGTTGTGGAATTCAGATATGAAATTTTTTATTGTCTCCTCTGAAGAGTTTTCTTTATTGTCATCATAGGCATATATTTCCACTCTGTTGCAAGTTGACAGTATAACAGACTCTTTTAGTCCTTTCTCATGAGTAAGCTGTCTTAGAGCTTGTTTTACTGAGTCCGTTGAATTGAATGCAAGTTTCTCCCTTATCTCAACAGGAGCTGTTTTATGGTTTAATCCTATAACTATAATACTCATACTCTGCTGTGAAAACTTTCAATAAGTAGATTTATTCCAAAAAAGCCTATTAATACGAGGACAAAGGCAAATATTGTAAGATAGGCTGCCTTTTTCTTTTTCCAGTCTCCCCTGACTCTTAAATAAAATATTGCGAGATAAACACACCATGTAAGAAAGCTCCATATTTCCTTTGGATCAAAAAGAAAGCCAAGCAGTCTAAGATACTTAATTAATCCAACAATTAGAGCAATTGTATAAATGGGAAAACCCCAGAAAACCAATTGGTAATTAATCTTATCCAAAACCTCAAGACTTGGAAGAATGCCAGCAAGTCCTTTAAATTTTTTCACCTTTATTGCCTTTTCCTGTATCAGATATAAAATACTGAAGACAAATGCAAGACTAAAAAGAGCAACGCCAAAAACAGCCATCAGGGCATGAATGTCTATCCATATGCTTTTTAAATTTGGCTCTATAGTTGGAAAGTTGCGGGGGAAAAAGGCGCTTATAAACATAAAAGCGAATGAGATTATTAATGAAAAACTTATTACAGAGGCTCTATAGATGAAGCTTATGCCTATTGTAGCTAATATCATACTCCAAGCAAAGAAAGAAGTAGCCTCATGCATTGAAAAAACAGGCGCTTGTCCTGATTTTATGTATCTTATTAACAAATAAATTGTATGGAGAGTAAAACCAGCGAGGGTGGAGTAAAAAATAGCCCTTTCCAAGTCATTCTTTTTTCTAAGAATTCCTGCAATACTTAGAAGAAAGGCTGCGAAATAAAAAGTTAGAGCAAGCTCAAAAAAAACTGTTCCCATTAGAAACAACCAAGCTCACACTTACGGATTTTTATTTTAAGCTCATTTGCAACTCTACCAACTTCAATATAAGCAACATTTAATTCCTCGGCAATCTTTCTTGCCTCAGCACACGTAATTTTTCCATCATTGCTTCTTTCCTTAAGAAGCTTTTCAATGATCTTTTTTTGTTCAATTTTTTCAATCTCTGCCATCACTTCCTCCATAGAATAATTTTCTCCTATAATTAAATCAGCTCTCTCAAAAATAGCTTGTCCTGAGGGCTTCATATGTTCTTTGAGATTTCCTTTAAGAAATATTATAACATCAGTTTTCATTTCTCTTACCAGAGAATTTCCTTCAATGATTAAAACTGTTTGCATATCTTTAGGTAAAATGCTATTAATTTGTTCGTATAGCTGATAACAAATCTCGGGAAAATCATCTTCATTAGCCTTTACCCAAAACACATAATCTGCACCAGCCTTTTTCATCCTTGCTGTATCCTTACCTTCTTTTTCTAAAAGAGCATCTTCAGTAATAATTGAAGAATAAAGACTGCTTTTGGAATATTTTACAGCGATAACGAGAGAACTTCTTGTTTGCTTGATATGTTTTATAAGCTTTTCTATGAAAGTAGTCTTACCTGCATTACTTTTTCCTGCTCCAACTCCAATTGATAGTAAACTTTTCATCGCAAATTGAAAACTATAATATTTGCTCCCATAAAGTCAAGTTTTAAAGCAAAGTTTATCATTCGGAAAGGCTTTAAATGATATAATAAAAAATGAACTCTATTGAGGTGCCACAAGAAGAACTCACTCCTCTGATGCGTCAGTATTTCAGCATCAAACAGCAATACAGAGATGCAATTGTCTTTTTCAGGCTCGGTGATTTCTATGAAATGTTTGGCGAGGATGCAATAATCGCATCCCGCATTCTGTCTATAGTTCTTACATCAAGGGATAAATCAAGTGATAATCCAATCCCCATGTGCGGTATCCCTCATTTTTCAGCAGACTCTTACATTGAAAAGCTAATCAAAGAAGGATATAAGGTTGCAATTTGTGAACAAATTGGGGAGCCTAAGTCTTCAAAGGGTATAGTTGAAAGACAGGTTGTAAAGGTTTATACTCCGGGAACATATTTGCCTGAGGGATTCAAAGAAAATATTTTCATAATGTCTGCTTATACATCAAGAGGAAAAACTGGAATCGCCCTTGCAGATATAACAACAGGAGAATTTTTCTTATACGAAACCGAGAAAAATATTTTGGATGAAATCTACAGATTTGAACCAAGAGAAATCATACTGCCAGCAAGCCTTGAGGATACATTGGAGTTTGAAGCAGATGCTTATCATAAAACCTATTTGGAGGATTGGAAGTTTGATTATCTTGTTTCCTACAAAAGCCTTTTAGAGCACTTTAAAGTTACTTCTCTTAAGGGTTTTGGTTCTGAAGAACTTCAAAATGCCATCTCAGCCGCAGGAGCTCTTTTAAAATATCTTGAAGAGAACAAACAACAGAGAAATTTCAAAGAACTTAAGGTTTTAAATCTTTCTGAATTTATGCTTCTTGACAGTTCAACAAAGAGAAATCTTGAGATTTTTACCTCCCTTGACGGAAACAAAGAAGGCTCTCTTTTGTGGGTTTTGGATGAGACTTTTACTCCAATGGGAACCCGTTATTTAAGAAACGCTCTTTCATGTCCTTTGCTTAAGATCTCTGAGATAGAAAAAAGACTTGATGGAGTTGAGGCTTTTTATAAAGATTATGTATTAAGGGAAGCGGTTGGAAAGCTATTAAAAAACTCTCCTGACATTGAACGAATTGCTCTGAAAATAAATTCTGGAAGCGTTAATCCGAGAGAATTAAAATCATTAGGTGCAGCACTTCGTAGATTTCCAGAGTTGAAAAAGGTTCTCAAGGATAAGGCAGAGGTCTTAAATCAACTATCTGAGCAGTTATATGAACTTGATGAAATTGCATCAATGATTGATCAATCAATTACAGACAATCCTCCTGCCTCAACCAACGAAGGAGGGATTTTCAGGGATGGATATAATGAAAAGATTGATGAGTTGAGAAATCTTAGCAGGGAGAGTAAAAAATACATCCTTCAGATGGAGGCTGAAGAGCGAAGAAAAACAGGGATTTCCTCTTTAAAAATTGGCTACAATAGAGTTTTTGGATACTATATAGAAGTAACAAAGCCAAATCTTCATCTTGTGCCTTCAAATTACATAAGAAAGCAGACGCTTGCAAATGCAGAAAGATTTGTTACAGAAGAGTTAAAAGAGCTTGAGATGAAAATTTTACATGCGGATGAGAAACTCAAAGTCCTTGAACAAGAACTTTTTGATGCCCTAATCAGAGAGATTCAGCCAAAGGTAAGTTTAATCATGAAGAATGCTGAAACAGTCGGCTATATAGATTATCTTCTTTCTCTGTCAAAGGTTGCCTCAAAATACAACTATATTAGACCTGAAATCACTGAAGAGGAGATTATTGAAATAAAGGAAGGAAGGCATCCAGTGATTGAAAGATTAATTCAACTTGGTATACTTTCCGAAAAAAAATTTATTCCCAATGACATGCTTATTGGTACAGAGGAGCAAAAAATCATCATACTCACAGGACCAAACATGGCTGGAAAATCAACGTATATGAGGCAAAATGCATTGATAGTCCTTATGGCTCAGATTGGCTCATTTGTTCCAGCATCCTATGCCAAAATAGGAATTGTTGATAGAATTTTTACAAGAATCGGAGCTTCAGACTATCTTTCCAAAGGACAAAGCACATTCATGGTTGAAATGATAGAGACAGCAAATATTCTTAACAATGCAACATCAAAAAGCTTTATAATACTTGATGAAGTAGGTCGTGGAACAAGCACATTTGATGGCATCAGCATAGCATGGGCTGTTGTTGAATATATCGCTGATAAAATAAAGGCAAGAACACTTTTTGCCACCCACTACCATGAGCTCACTGACCTTGCTTTTAGTATAGACTGTGTTAAAAATTATACGGTTGTTGTAAAAGAATGGGGAGATGAAATTATATTTTTGAGAAAGATTGAAAAAGGTGGAGCAGATAAAAGCTACGGCATTCAGGTTGCACGCCTTGCTGGACTTCCTGCTGAGATTTTGAGCAGAGCAAAGGAAATTCTTAAACGGCTTGAGAAAAAAGAGTTTCAGATTATTCCTTTTAAGGCAAGACAGCTTGACCTTTTTATACAGGACGACCCTATTAAAGCAGAGCTCGCAAAGCTTGACATTGAGGCTCTAACGCCTCAGAAGGCTTTGAAAAAGCTTAAAGAGCTCAAGGACATGGTAGGTCGTGATTAGTGGTTTATTGCTGGTAATTTGAGAGTTGTTTAAATCGGGCGATTCTCAATTGACATTGCTAAAGGTTGCCACGGATTCGGTTCGCGACAGGCTTTCCTACTTTTTGTCATTGCCAGGAGCGATAGCGACGAAGCAATCTCTCAAAAAGTTTGTTTTACAATATTTGCAATGGCAGTATGGCAAAGGTTTTATATAAAAAATCGCTCAATTTAGACTAAATTAAAAAAGGGAGTAGAAGATGTTAAAGGTTGGACTTACAGGAAATTTTGGGATGGGCAAAAGCACAGTTGCTGATTTGTTCAGAAAGATGGGAGCTCATGTAATTGATACTGACCAGATTGTTGGGCAATTAATAAAAGAACCAGAGGTAATAGATGAAATAAAACAACTATTTGGCGATGAGGTATTAGTTGATGGCAAAATAAATAAGAAATATATCGCGGATATAGTATTTGAAAATCCGCTTATGAGAGTTTATCTTGAGAATATTCTGCATCCAAAGGTATTTGAGAAGGTTGAAGAAATAATCCAAAAAATTCAATCAAGGGGAGAACCAACAATTGTTGTAATTGAGGCGCCAGTAATATTTGAAAGGGGTTATCAAAACAGATTTGATATTATCATTACAGTTTTCACCCCAGAAGATATTGCCATAAAAAGGCTTAAGAAGAAAGGTTTTTCAGAGGAGGAAGCAAGAAAGAGGCTTAGTGCCCAGTTTCCGATTGAGATGAAAAAATCAAAATCAGATTATATAATAGATAATTCAGGGAGTATTGAAGATACAGCAACTCAGGTTGAAGCATTATATCAAAAACTAATTGCAATGGAGAGGAGATATGCAGGTAATTAAAGGTATTAAAAAGCTTAAAGATGAAAATACAGTGATAACTATCGGGAATTTTGATGGTGTCCATCTCGGACATCAGAAATTATTTGAATTTGTAAAGAAAAAAGCAAAACAGATCAATGGTAAAAGCGTTGTAATTACATTTAACCCGCATCCCATAAAAGTTCTTTTTAAAGACCATCCATTGAAACTCATTACAACAGTTGAGGATAAGATTAAACTTATTGAAAAATGCGAGGTTGACATACTTATAATAATTCCGTTTACTCCTGAGTTTGCCAGCATTGAAGCTGAAAACTTTGTGCGTGAGATTCTTCTTGATAAATTTAATACAAAATGGGTTGTAATAGGCTATGATTATAAATTTGGCAGAGGAAGAAAAGGCACAACAGAGTTGATGAAAAAACTTGGTTCTGAATATGGATTTAGAGTCACAGTTGTAAAGGCATATCAAAAAAGTGGAAAAATTCTTAGCTCTACAGCAGTAAGAAATGCTTTGTTTGAGGGGAATATAAAAGAGGCAAATTCGTTTTTAGGCAGGGCATATCATATAGATGGAGAAGTAATAAAGGGCGCTGGAAGAGGGGCTTCCCTTTTGGGATATCCAACAGCGAATATTTCTCCAGTGCAAGAGATAATTCCCAAAGAGGGCGTTTATGCGGTTAAAGTAACACTTCTCCATTTGTCAAAAACATTCAATGGTGTTGCCAATATCGGCAAAAATCCAACATTTAATGGAACTGAATACAGCTATGAGGTTCATATTCTTGATTTCAGAGAGAATTTACTTGGCAAAAAAATAAGAGTGCATTTTATAGCAAGAATAAGGGATGAGAAAAAATTTTTATCCGCTGAAGAGTTAAAACAAAGTATTGCAAATGATATTGAAGTGGCAAAAAAAATATTCAACAGAGACAGGACTAAGCTTTTTTTAGATTGATAGACACTGTTGAAAACAATTTGTCTCTAAATTGTGCGATTCTCAAGAGTAATTGCAATGGAATCAATCTTGCCTTTTTATGAGATTGCCACGCCTTACCTTTGGTGAGGCTCGCAATGACCCCTTGTCGTCATCACGAGGCTTGCGAAGCAATCCGAAGTGATCTCCCTTGAGATAGAAGAAAGAAAAATCAGGACTGAGGTTTTTCCTAATTATAAAGAAACGGTTTCGTAATGATAGAAAATACTCTCTAATGATAAACAATCCAACATCCAATATCCAACATCTAACATCCAAAATCCAACATCCAAAATTTACCATCCACTATCCACCAATCACCAGTCACCAATTAGAGACTGCTTCGCCACATCGAGTGGCTCACAATGTCACCCTCATCGTCATTGCGGTCGCCACGCCTTCGGCTCGCGACAGGCTCCGCGACGAAGCAATCTCATCTTTTTGATATTGCCAAGCATCACTTTCTTGAAGACCACAATGACAAAAAATAAAAAGCAAACTGACAACGAATGGATTGTCAATCAGCGCTAAAGGTGTTTACAATTAAGATAAAAAGTTGCTACTTGAAGAGCTAAAGGAAAGTGTTAATAAGAAAGGGGAGCGGAGTGCTCCCCCTCTTGCTTTTTATCCGTGGGATGCAGGGAAGAAAGTGTAGCTTACCCACACTAAGATAAAGAGTAAAATTATACCAAGAGCAATACTCCAACCTATTAGTTTTTTCTCAATAGGAAGCAGGGGTTCATATTCTGCTTCCATTTTTTGAAGCTCTTCTACAAGTTTTGGTTCTTCTGCCATAGTTTACCTCCTTTTATCCTGTTATTATCGGAGGTTTAACTCCGTGGAAGAATATGTAAGAAATTATCAAACCAATCCAGAGTATGAATCCGAATAGACATATCAGATAAACAACAGCAAGCCTTCCAATTCCCTCTTCCCAAAGTTTTCTGAAGTCAGACATTACTCCTATGGTAAAGAAGGTTATTAAGAAGAAAAGCACTCTTAGAGCATTTGTTCCTGCAGTTGCAACTTTTGTATTATTTACTACTTTCTTTGAATCTTTAATGCTTCCTTCAAGTTCTTTGATTTTGGATTTCTTTTCATCAATCTGAGCTGTCAATTGAGCTTGCTGTGCTGGGTCTGTGACTGTTGCGAGTTGTTTTTCAACTGATGTAATCTCTTTCTTAATCTTATCTATTTGAGCCTCTACAGGTTTAATTTTAGGAGCATGTTGGGCTGAAATAAGAAGAATTACAATAAATGTTACTGCATAAGCCATGACGAATTTTGGAAATCTTCTCCAAATTTCCTTGCCAGAAACTTTCTCTCCGGGTTTGCACTCAATCTTTGCACACCAAATGTAGGCAAGGATGAATGCCCAAATGCTGATGAATATATCAATAAACAGCTTTGTTGTTGATGCAGCCATCAACATCCATCCGGGCTCATATTTTATTCCTGCAGCTGTTTCAGCCTTTGCTCTAATTAATGCATCAACAACCGCACCTGATGCAAATGCTGCTCCATCTGTTTTAACTGCAAGACCCATCCATGCACCTGCAACCATTGGTTCTTTCCACAAAAATGCCTGCGCGAAGAATGGGAGAATTATAAGTTCAATAACAGCAAATATAACAACAAGGGAGCTGACCATAATAGGAACAACCGGTCTTGCTTTTATTGCTCCACCTGTTGCAATTGCAGCAGAAACACCGCAAATTGAGATTCCAGAGGCAAGAGGTGCAGCCCATTCCTTGCTGAATTTAAACCACTTCCTTGCTATGAAGTAAACAAGTGCCCAGTAAATAAGATATGCTTCAATAATTGCACAAAGTCCTCTGAAGAGAACTGCTGAAGCCAGTCCGAATGCTTCGGCAGATTTCAATCCAATCAGAGCACCCATGAGTCCAATAGCTGTTTTGATGTAGAACTCTGGCTTAAGGGCTTCCCCAATGAATTTTGCAAAGGGTCTGAAGAAGTTACCAATGATCAGTCCGAGTAAGAGAGCAAAGATAAAACCACCCTCTCCTGTAAGTTTAAGAGACCATGGAACTCCTGCCTTCTTTGCATCTGTAGCTGCAAAATAGGCATAATGACCAATGAACCAGCAGAGATAACTTAGCCAGAAGACAAAGAAAAATCCAATGTTAAACTTTACTATGTTGGCTCGCATCAAACCAGCACCAATTGAGAATACAACCGCCAAAAATATATATGTAAGCACTAAAGATGCAAACCCTGAAAGACCTTTTTTCTCGTAAGTATCACCAACTTTGTAGATAGATGCGTCTTTAACTGTTACAGTCTCCTCCTTTCCATCTGCTTTCTTAATAGTAATTTTGTTGCCATCAATTTTTACAATTTCACCTTTTACACTTTGATAGACTTTTCCTGTTGGAGCAATTGCCTTGCTTGAGTCAGTCCACTCCTTAGTGCTTACAACCCATCCAAGTGGATCAACACCAGCATAGGAAAGCAAAGAAATTAAGAAGATAACAATAGCAAGCCAAAACGCCAGCCAATCCTCACTTACACCCTTCTTTTTTTCCTCCATACTTCAACCTCCTTTCTTAAGATTGAATTAAGATAAAAATTCAAAAGAATAAGATATGATTTCTTCCCACCTCCTTTTTTAGGATTATTAACTGAAAAGTCAATTTGTTATTTAGCAAAAAATATACCATGATAGAAAATCAAAAAAATCAATATGTTATGAATTGATATATTACCAAAAGGTAACATTATCATTTTTGATGTTACGAATAGGTAACAATTAAAGATTAGATTTAGGAAGGTTATAGGTCTTGAAGATTCTTATTTGTTGAAAATGTTAGTCATGTTAGGAAAATTTAAAATTGGTAAAGTATTAAACCACAATGGCGTATTTGAACATGTGAATATGTATCTAAAAAACTCTTCTTTAAAGTTATCACTGAAATATCCCAGTTTAAGATTTTTTTGAATCTCGTTAATATCCCAAAACAATAGCTCTTCTATCTCAGAGGTGTTAAATTCAAAAGGTCCTTCATGTATCGTCCAGTATGTATAAACCAGTTCACTTTCATACTCATTGGAATGAATATATGTGTAAAGGAAATTCAACTCATGGGCAACTACTCCAAGTTCTTCAAGCATCTCTCTGTTAGCGGCTGATAAAATATCTTCACCGGGCATTACGTGACCACCTACTGATGTATCCCATTTACCGGGAGCAACATCCTTGTGTGATGCTCTTTTTTGTAGAAGAATTTCACCTTTTTTGTTAAAAACAAGGATATGTACTACTTTATGAAGCAGTGAAGGATTGCCATGAATGATGCTTCTTGGTGCTATTGAGATGACTCTTCCTTCTCTATCAACAATTTCCAGGAATTCTTCCATTTATGCCCCGTATTATTTTGATAGATACAATGCCGGTGGTGGGATTTGAACCCACACGGGATTGCTCCCAGCGGATTTTGAGTCCGCCGCGTCTGCCGTTCCACCACACCGGCTAAAGAAAAAGTTATCACAAAATGTTATAAAAAATCAATTTATTATTTGTCTCGGTAGTGTAAAATTATGATATGCCCCCGTTTTTTGGAACATTATAAATACGAACTTTTGTTTGTATAAAACTAGTGCACCCAAACTTTGTAACAA
>FWWL01004237.1_pt1 | contig 24611 bp, 21 predicted proteins | sample 2228331 | NCBI WGS metagenome assembly FWWL01 (sample SAMEA103939775, study PRJEB20133) | metagenome | reverse complement strand
CTGCAAGCGGCTGCGGTAGCGCTGGGCCAGAACCGGGTAGTTGGCCTCCTCCAGAAGGGCCACCGCTTCCTCGAGGGTGGCGGGGTCGGCCCTGAGCTCGGCCAGGTTGGCCAGTATCACAGCGGTCAGCACCCACTCCCGCGCCCCCCGGGCTGCTGTTAGGGCTTCTTGGTAGGCTTTTTCGGCCTCCCCAGGACGATCTTGGCGATGGTAGAGGGCACCCAGATTGTTCCATGCGCGGCCTATAGCCTCGAGCAAGTTTACTTTCTTTGCCAAGTCCAGTGCCTCGTAATACAGATCTTCTGCCTCAGTCAAGCGGCCCTGGCGCTCCCGCACCACCCCTAGGTTTAGGGTCACCCGGGCCAGCAAAAGCGGCACCCCCTGGGCCGCCTCCTGGGCCTCGGCCAAAACCCCTTCCGCCCCCACATCGCCCAGCTCAAAAAGCGCGGCGGCCCGGTTGTTGAGGGCGTCAATCTGGCGGGCGATCTCGCCCGCGGCCAGAAAGCGCACCGCTGCCCGGGCAAACAGGGCCTCGGCCTCGGCAAAGCGGCCCTGGCCAAAGGCCAAAAGCCCCCTCAAGTTCAGGGCCTCCCCCTGGGGCCAGGCCCCGCCTTTGGCCGCCTCCTCGGCGGCTTCCAAAGCCTCGGCCACCTGGCCCAGGCGGAACAGGATGTTGGCCCGTACCGCTGCCGCCTCGGCTGTAGCGGGTAGGCCCGCCAGCAGCTCCAGGGCTTCCCCATAGCGGCCCAGGCGTTCTAAGGCCCGGGCCTGGTAGAGCTGGGTGGCCTCCTGGGCGGGGGCCTCGGCCAGGATTTCCAAGGCCCTTAGGGGGTTCTCCGAGAGAAGCCACCGGGCCTCGGCCAAAAGGGCCGCCCCAGCCCGCTCGCGGTCTTCCGGGCCCCACAAGTCCCGGGCCTGGCGGTAAAACCCCAGCGCCTCCCCCAAAGGAAGCTTGCGGGCCAGCTCGAGGGCCACCTCCTGGGCCTCGAGGGAGAGGGGCAGCCCTTTGGGCAGGGGGTTGCCCGCCGCGCTCACCAGCCCCTCGCGGTACAGCAGGTCCAGGGCCTCGGGGGATAGGGCCACCACCTCCCCAGCCCGCCTTTTGTCCAGGTATAAGGCCCAAAAAGCCCGGCGAACCTCCCGGGGCAAAGGGGTAGGGTCGGGTGCGGAGGGCTCCTCCACCTCCAGCACCCAGTGCACCCCGGGCAACCCCTGGGCCTCCCGCAGCAAAGCCTGGGCTTCTTCGGCCAGGTTCAGGGCGTAACGAATCCGGGCTGCCCGGGCAAAGCCCTGGTAGACCTCGAGGGCCAGGCCCTCGCGGGTGCGCCAGCGCCATTCTTCCAGCTCCTCGCCCAGCTTCACCTCCACGCCCTCTAAAAAAGCCCCCCTATACAGCGAGCGTACCTCGGCCAGGTTTAGGGTGTGCAGGGCTTGGCGCAAACGGTGTACATCGGTCTTTAGAGGCGTACTCAAGACATCCTCTCCCTCCACCAGACCCAAAGGGCGCAGTTGGTTGAGCGCCACCGAGAGGTTGTTCAAGGGGTCTTGCGCCTCAGGCCAAAACAGCTCGGCCAGGTAGCGCCGGGCCTGGGGGCCTTCCAGGGCCAGGTAGGCTACCAGTAAAAGGGGTTTGGTGCGGGCAAAGGAGCTACCTTCGAGCTCGAGGCCTCCCAAGGTACGCAGCATGCCCCCAGTCTACCCACCCTCGAGGCGCCCTTTTGGTGAAAATTCCAGCCTCCGGCCCAGCCAAACCAACACCCCACCCAGACAGGGGCGGGGTGCCTTGCCCAAAGGCCGGGTTAGTTTTTGGGTTCGTTGGGCCACTGGCCCACAATGCCCGGCGCGGCCCACTCCATGCTGGCCTGGTTGGCCCCGGGCTTGTCGGAGTAGATGGGGTACACCTGGCCCGCCGGAACCCGCAAAATGCCGTTGCGGTCGCGGATGGGGCCGGTGAAGGGGCTAAACTTGCCCGCTTTCATGGCTTCGTAGCGGGCCATTACCAGGTCGTAGACGGTGGTCTGTTTGCCGGTGAGCCTATCGGTCACCCGCTTGGCCTTGAGGGCCGGCACAAAGGCCGGGTTGATGGGTACGCCGAACTCGCCGCCCAGCTCCACCGCGCCCTCCTTGAGCAGCCACCAGTAGTCCACCTTGTCCAGGTTTCGGTTGGTGTAGGTGCCATTGCGCACCTTGCTCAAAAAGTCGATGTAAATCTTCTCCCAGCGCACCAGCTGGCCCGAGGGCACGGTCTTGGGGGAGAACTTCTGCATGGGCGAGTAGTGGCCAAAGGCCGGCAGGTTGCGCTTGGCTGCGGCCTGGATGACCGCCGGGGTGTCCTCGGTGAAGGCGAAGACGTCATTGCCCTGGGCCATCAGGGCGTTGGTGGCCTCGGTGGCCTTGGCCGGGTCGAACCAGGCATTAATCCAGCGCACGTTGATGGTGGCCCGGGGGTTGACCTCGCGCACCCCCAGGGCAAAGGCCGAGATATGGCGCTTGACCTCAGGGATGGGGAAGGCCGCCACATAGCCCACCTTGCCGCTCTTGGTCAGGGCCCCGGCAATCAGGCCGTTGAGGTAGTACACCTCGTTGAATTCGGCCAGGTAGGTCATCACGTTGGGGGCCCGCTTATACCCGGTGGCGTGGCCGAAGAGCACCTCGGGGTACTTCTTGGCCGCGTTCAGCACCCCGTCCATGTAGCCGAAGCTGGTGGCAAAAATCACCTTGCAGCCCTCGCTCACCAGCTTGTCGATGGTGGGCTCGACCTGGGCCTCCGGCACCGACTCCACATAGGCGGTCTCGAGCCAGGGCAAAGCCTTCATGGCCTCCTTGCGGCCCACGTCGTGGGCGTGGCTCCAGCCGTAGTCGCCGATGGGGCCCACGTAAATCCAGCACGCTTTGAGCTTGTCCTGGGCCAAACCGAAACCCACCACCCACACCGCCAACAGTAAAAAGAGGGTCTTTTTCATGCCTGCCTCCTTGTGCCAGAACGCCTCGAGGTACCAAAGCTCGGTCTAGGCTGTGCCAAATCCTACCCCAAGCCGGCGCAGCAGGGAACGGTAGGCGATGGCCACCCGGTCAGACTTGAGGTGGAGCTCAGCCTGGAGGTCGAGCGGCAGCCGCTCGGGGCGTTGTGACTCCACAATGGGGATGTCCTGCGCGGCCACCTGATCCTGGAAGGCGCGAATCTCCTCGTCGGATAGGTCGCCGTAGTTCACGGCCACATAAAACCAGCCCAACGACTCGAGCTCGCTTCGGGGGGTGACCGCCATGAAGATGGCAAACACCCGCCCGTCCTCGTCCTGCTTGCGGAAGTAGGCGGCCAGGGGCCCCAGCACCTCGTAGGTGTAGCGCACGTAGCGCCCTACGCCAGTCCCGTCGGGGTTGGGCTGGTAGACCCGGATGTCCCGCGCCACGATGCGCTGGCCCAAGACCTCCACCTCGTAGTCGGGAATCTCGGGGTAGGCGGGGTCGCCCAGAAAACCGGCGTGCACAAAGGGGAAGTGGGCCACATCCAGAAAGTTCTCCACCACCCTGGGCGCACTGGCCCGGAAGGCATAGGGGCCGCACATCACCGTGCGGAACCCCGGCTGGCCCCACTCGTAGAAGGGCGGCAGGGGTGCTTGGGGCTCGGCCAGGGCCACCCAGAGCATCCCGTAGGCCTCCCGGCTGGGGTAGACCCGGGCCTGGGCCTTGGCCGGAGGGGTCTGGCCGGCGTGGGCGGGGAAACGCACGCAGCGCCCTCCTGCGGCATAGGCCCAGCCGTGGTAGGGGCAGATGACCTCGCCGTTTTGCACCCGGCCCAGCGAGAGCCTAGCCCCCCGGTGGATGCACAAATCCTGCCAGACCTCGAGGCCCTCCCCCACCGCCACGGCCACCACCTCTTCCCCCAGCACCCTAGCCGCCAGAAGCCCCTTCTCCCGCACCGCCGCGCTCATCGCCACGGGGTGCCAGTGGTGGTACAGCACCTCGCCCATAGCCCCAGACTATACCCAAACTACCGCCGGCCGCGCTCGTAGGGCAGGCCCAGGGCCTCGGGGGCGGCCCCCTGCCGCCGCCGCCAGGCCACCAGGGCCAGCACCCCGATCACCAAAGCATAGGGCAAGGCCTGCAGGAAAACCGAGGGAATGGCGCTATCCTGCAGGGCGAAACCCAGATAGTACAAGAGGCCGAAAAAGTAGGCCCCCAGCACCGCCCGCAAAGGCTCCCAGGCCACAAAGATGGTCAGGGCAATGGCAATCCAGCCCAGCTGGTTGGTCATGCCCTCGGTCCAGCTACTGCGGTAGCTCACCGCCAGAAAGGCCCCGGCCAGCCCGGCGAACATCCCCCCCGCCGCCACCGCCCAGTAGCGCACCCGGTAGACCGGGATGCCCAGCAGATCGGCAGCCGCCGGGTTCTCCCCCACCGAGCGCAGCACCAGTCCGGCATGGGTCAGGTAGAGGAAGGCCCACAACGCCACCGCCAGCCCAAAGCCCAGGTAGACAAAAGGCATCTCCGGCAGCGGGGCCAGCAACGGCTGCCCCTCGAAGCGCTTGCCCAGAAGCCCGGCCAGCCCCAGGCCCAGCATGGCCAGGGCCAGCCCCGAGACGAACTGGTTGGCCCGCAGGCTGATGGCCACAAAAGCGTGCGGCAGGGCAAACAGCCCTCCCGCCAGCACCCCCGCCAGCACCCCCAGCCCCCCTGAGCCGGTGGTCTGGGCGGTGGCAAAGGCCGCCAAGGCCCCCACCGCCATCATCCCCTCGACCCCCAGGTTCACCACCCCGGCCCGCTCGTTGAGCAGGTTGCCCAAAGCGGCTATCAGGATGGGGGTACCGAAAATCACCGAGCGCAACAGTGCAGCCCAGACCTCTTCCACACCCTACCTCCCCCAGCGCACGCGGTGCTGGGCAAAGAAATCGCTGGCAATCAGAAAGAGCAAAAACAGCCCGCTGAACACGTCCACCACCCTGAAGGGCATCTGGAAGGCCACCTTGAGCACATCCCCCCCGGCGAAGAGCACCGCCATCAGAAAAGCGGTAAGGATGGCCCAGGCCGGCTGGCCTCGAGCCAGGTAGGCCACTATGATGGCGCTGAAGCCGTAGCCCAGGGTGATGTTGCTGGAGTCGAGCAGCTTTTTGTGGATGCTGGCCACCTCCCCCACCCCGGCCAGCCCGGCCAGTCCGCCGGTAATCAGGGCAGCCACAAGCAAGGTGGGCCCCACCGGGATGCCCACGTAGCGCGCGGCCTGGGGGTTGGCCCCCACCACCCGCAGGCGGAAGCCTAAGGTGGTGCGAAAGAGCAGGAACTGGAGGAAGAAAGCCAGCACAACCCCCAGCACCAGGGTGGGCCAGTGCACCAGGGTACCGGGCAAAGTAGGCAGCACCGCCTGAGGGGGGAAGGGGTCGGTGAAAGCGAAGCCAAACAGGCTGCGGCCCCGCCAGGGCCCCTGCACCAGATACTGCACCAGGTAGTAGGCGATGTAGTTGAGCATCAGGGTGGTGAGGATTTCGTTCACCCCTAGCCCAGCCCGCAGCAGCGCCGCCACCAGGGCGTAGGCCGCCCCAGCCAGGAAGCCCGCCAGGAACATAGTAGGCAGCATCCAGGGTGCCTCTATGGGCCAGAACAAGGCCACCCCCGCCGCCGCAGTGGCCCCTATGGCGATCTGCCCCTCGGCCCCGATGTTGTAAAACTGGGCCCGGAAGGCCAGACTGAGCCCGGCCCCCACCAGAATCAGGGGAATGGCCCGGCGCAACACCTCGGCCCAGCCGTTGGGGTCGGCCAGGGTACCGCGCAGCAGGGTGGCGTAGGCGGTGAGGGGGGGCACCCCGTAGGCCCAGAAGACCAGCCCCGCCACCCCCAAAGCCGCCAGAATGGCCAGGGCCACCGCAGCGGCCTGCCGCCAGGGGGAGGGGTTGGGCAGGTATTCAAGCCGCAAGGTTCCCTCCGGTCATGAGCAGGCCGAGCTGCTCGCGCGAAAGCTCCTCCACGGCAAAGGGGCCCTTGAGGCTGCCCTGGTAGAGCACCCCGATGCGATCGCACAGGGCCAGAAGCTCTTCCAAATCCTCCGAGACCAGCAACACCGCCGCACCCTGCTGGGCCTTTTGCAAAAGCACCTGGTGCACCAGCTCGGTGGCCCCCACGTCCAGGCCGTAGGTGGGGTGCACCGCCAGAATCAGCCGGGGTGAACCGGCCAGCTCGCGGGCCAGAATGACCTTCTGGATGTTGCCCCCCGAGAGCAGGCGGGTGGGGGTGGTGGGGCTAGGGGTGGCGATATCCAGGGCCTGGATGCGCTCCTGGGCCAAGGCCCGGTAGGCCGCCGGCTGGGTCAGCCAGCCCCGGGCCAGGGGGGGGTGGTGGAAGGTGCGCAGGGCCAGGTTTTCGGCCACGCTCAGGCTGGGTACGGTGCCCATCTGGATGCGGTCTTCGGGGATGTGGGCCACCCCTTGCGCGAAGAGCTGGGCCGGGTTTTGCCCAAGCGGCTCTCCCGCCAACCACACCCGTCCTCCCTCGAGCCGCCTCAGCCCGGCCAACACCTCCACCAGCTCGCTCTGGCCGTTGCCGGCCACCCCGGCTAGGCCCAGCACCTCGCCGGCCCTAAGCGCGAAGCTCACCCCCCGCAAGGCCAGCGGGCCCCGGTTGGCGCGGGCCTCGAGGCCCTCTACCTGCAACACCACCTCACCCAGCTTTGCGGGCTTCCGTTTGCGCTCGAAGCTCACGTTGCGCCCCACCATCAGCAGGGCCAGCTTTTCCCGGCTGGCCTCCGAGGCCGCCAGGCTGCCCACCACCCGTCCCCGGCGCAGCACCGTAGCCCGGTCGGCGATGGCCAGAACCTCCTCGAGCTTGTGCGAGATGAAAATGAGCGACTTACCGGCCTGGCGCAGCTCCCGCATCACCCGGAAAAGGGCCTGGGCCTCCTGGGGGGTGAGCACGCTGGTGGGCTCGTCGAGGATAAGCACCTTGGCCCCGCGCAAAAGGGCCCGCACGATCTCCACCCGTTGCTTTTCCCCCGGGGAAAGGTCGGCGATGCGGGCCATGGGGTCCACCTCCAGGCCGTAGCCCTGGGCGATGCGCTCAATCAGGGGAAGGATGCGGCGGGCCGGCCAAAGCGGGCTGCCGATACCTAAAGCCAGGTTCTCCGCCACGGTGTGCCGGCCCACCAGCATGGGGTGCTGGGGCACCAGGCCGATGCCCAGCCGCAAGGCCTCGAGGGGCGAGCCGATGTGCACGGGCCGGCCCTCCAGCAGTATCTGGCCCGCATCGGGGCGGTAGAGGCCATAGAGGATAGAGACCAGGGTGCTCTTGCCGGCCCCGTTCTCCCCCAGAAGGGCCAGCACCTCGCCGGGGTAGACCTCGAGGCTCACACCGTCGTTGGCCACCACCCCAGGGAAGCGCTTGGTGATATTTTGCAGCCGCAAAAGAGGCTCCGCCATCGCCGCAAATCATAACGCAAAGCCAGTGAACCAAGGCGGGGGTTTTGACGCCTTAGCCCTCGGCAGGGGCCGATGGTTTGGCGCTTTCCACCAAGCCCCCTTCCAGCAAGGGCAATAGCTGGGCGGCGGTAGCGATGGCGATGGCCTCAGGGGTCTTGCTACGGGTGACGGGCAGGCCAATGGGACAGGTGATGCGGGCTAAGTCGGAGGGCGAAAAGCCCTGCTGGGCGAGCTTTTGTTGAAAGCGGCGCCACTTGACCTCGGAGCCAATAAGCCCCATAAAGCCTAGATCGCCCCGGCGAAGGGCGGCCTCGAGCACGAACAAATCCTCGGCGTGGTCGTGGGTCATAACCACAAGGTGGGCCCCGGCGGGTAGGTCGTGCACCAGGCTATCGAGGATGGGGGCCGGGAAGACCCTCACCTGGGCCTGACCTTGCTGGAGCCCCTCGAGCCTCTCGGGGGCCAGCATGGCCGCCCTCGAGTCGGCCAGCCAGAGCTCGATGGGCAGAAGGGAAAGCACCCTGGCCAACGCCAGCCCCACATGCCCCACCCCAAAGATGGCCACGCAAGGGCGGCGCGGGTTCACCCCCTCGAGCAATAGGGTCACCTCCCCCCCGCAACACTGCACCCCGTACTCGGCGGGGGCTTTCTCGGTGAGCCGCAGGGTGTGGAGCTGGGGCACGGCGAGCCCCCCCCGAACCAGCATCTGCCGGGCCAGTTCCACCGCGGTGGCCTCGAGGTTACCCCCGCCAATGCTGCCGTAGGTGGCCTCTGCCGTGACCAGCATCTTGGCCCCGGCCTCGCGCGGGGCATGGCCACGCACCGAGAGCAGCGTGACCAGCACCAGCGGAACCTGGGCCTGGGTCAGGTGGGCAAGGTGCTCAAACCAGCGCATGGCCCCCTCAGACTAACCCCACGCCTCCAGCTCCTCCATGGGAAGAGGCTCGAAAAAGGCTGGGTCTACCCTTCCCAGTCCCTTCATGGCCCCCAGCCTGCGCTTTTTGGGCCTCTCCAAGGGTACCAGGCGGGCGCAGGGCCGGCCCTCGTGGGTCAGAATGAACTCCTCACCCTTACACACCCGCTCGAGCAGGCTTGGGAGATGGGCCTGGGAGATATCTATAACCTCCGGCATCGGCTTACCCCCTCAATCCCCCGAGACCGGGGCCTGCTGGCGCACCCGCTCGATGGCCCAGTAGACCGCCTCGGGCGTAGCCGGCGAGGCCAGTTCCACCACACCCCCTGGGCCAAAGGCCCCTATCGCCTCGCGCAGGGCTTCCCGCACCGAGATGGCCAGCATCAAGGGGGGCTCGCCCACCGCCTTGGAGCCATGCACCACCCCCGGCTCGCTGGCCTTGGGCAAGAGCCGCACGTGGAAGACCGGGGGCAGCTCGGCAAAACTGGGCAGCTTGTAGGTGCTGGCCGAGCGGGTGGCGAGCTGACCCTTGGCATCCCAGCGCAGATCCTCCAAGGTGAGCCAGCCCAGGCCCTGGATAAAGCCCCCCTCCACCTGGCCCAGGTCCACCAAAGGCGAGAGCGAGTCGCCCACATCGTGCAGAATGTCCACCCGCAACAGGCGGTATTGTCCGGTAAAGCCGTCCACCTCCACCTCGCTCACTGCGGCTCCGAAGGCGTAGTAGTGGAAGGGCTTACCCCACATCCGCCCCTTGTCCCAGTGGAGGCTTGGGGTACGGTAGAAGCCGTCGGCAAAGAGGGGCACCCGCTGGGCGTAGGCAGCCCGCACCACCTCGGCAAAGCCCAGGCGCTCCTCGGGCCGCCAGAGGCTGTAAACCTGGCCCTCCTCAAAGACCACATCGGCGGGGTGGACCCCAAAGCGCTGGGCGGCCACTTCGGCCAGCCGGGCCCTGATCTTCTCGCAGGCAGCCCGTACCGCGGCCCCGTTCAGGTCGGCCCCGGTGGAAGCAGCGGTGGCCGAGGTGTTGGGCACCTTGTCGGTGCGGGTGGGCATGATTCGGATGGCCTCCAGGGGCACCCCCAGGGCCTGGGCAGCAATCTGCAGGACCTTGGTGTGCAGGCCCTGGCCCATCTCGGTGCCGCCGTGGTTGACCTGCACCGAGCCGTCCTGGTAGACCAGCACCCAGGCCCCGGCCTGGTTGAAGGCGGTCAGGTTGAAGGAGATGCCAAACTTGACTGGGGTGATGGCCATGCCCCGCTTGCGGTGGGGGTTTTGGGCGTTAAAGCGGGCAATCTCGGCCCGACGTGCGGCAAACTCAGCCATCTGCAAGAGTTCCTGCCAGATCAAGGGAAGACGCTCGGCGTCCTTGACCTCCTGGCCGTAATGGGTAATGCGGCAGTCGAGGGGGGGCCGGCCTGGGGCCGAAGGGCGCACCCCATAGAGGTTACGCGCCCGCACCGCCTCCGGCGGCAGGCCCAGCGAGGCCGCCACCCGGCTCATCACCTCCTCGATGAAGACCATGCCCTGAGGCCCGCCAAAACCGCGGAAGGCGGTCTGGGAGGTTTTGTGGGTCTTGCAGACCCGGCCCACCACCTCGAGGTTAGGGATGTAGTAGGCGTTGTCCACATGGCAGACCGCCCGGGCCAGCACCGCCTCGCTCAGGTCGAGCGACCAGCCCCCATCGGCGTACAGCTCCATCCACAAAGCCTGCACTAAGCCCTCCTCGCTATAGCCCACCTTCCAGCGGGCAAAGAAGGGGTGGCGCTTGCCGGTGAGGGTGATGTCCTGCAGCCGGTTGAGCCGCACCCGTACGGGCCGGCGGGTCAGGTAGGCCCCCAAAGCGGCCACCGCTGCGTAGGGGTTGGCCTGCACCTCCTTGCCGCCAAACCCCCCGCCCATGCGCAGGCACTGCACCACCACCCGGTGGCGCGGCCAGCCCAGCACCTGGGCCACGATCTCCTGGGTCTCGGAGGGGTGCTGGGTGGAGGAATGCACTAGGAGGTTATCGGTCTCGTCCAGCAGGGCTAGCGAGGCCTGGGTCTCGAGGTAGAAGTGCTCCTGCCCCCCCAGCTCGAGTTCCCCCTCCAGCACCCGGGGCGATTCCCATAGGGCCTGGGCCACCTCGCCGCGCCGGGCCTGCAACCTGGCCCCCTGGAAACTCCCCTGGGCGATGGCCTCGGCGATGCTCAGGATGGCCGGAAGCGGCTCGTACTCGACCACCACCTGCTCGGCCCCCAGCCGGGCCGCTTCCTCGGTCTCCCCCAGCACCCAGCAGACCGCCTGGCCGTGGTACATCACCTCGGAAGGAAAGAGCGGCTCGTCGCCCTTGAGGCCGCTATCGTTCTTGCCTGGCACATCCGCTCGGGTGAGCACCCGCACCACCCCCGGCACCCCATAGGCCGGCGCGGTCTCCAGCCGCAGGATGCGGGCATGGGCATAGGGGGCCTGCACCGGCCAGGCGTGGAGGGCCTGCGGGTAGCGCGGCAGCAGGTCGTCGGTGTACAAGGCCCGCCCGGTCACGTGTTCCCTGGCCGACTCGTGGGGAATGGCCCGCCCCACCACCTTCATACCACCACCTCCTGGGTCTCGGTGTAGAACTTGTGCAAAAGGCTGGCCAGCATGGTGCTGCGATAGGCCGCGCTGCCGCGGTGGTCGTTGATGGGCCTGAACTCGCTACGGATCAGCTCGGCTGCGGCCCGCAGGGTGCGGGGCTCCCAGGGCTTGCCCTGCAGGAAAGCCTCGGTCTTGTAGGCCCGCACCGGGGTAGGGGCCACCCCTCCCAGGCCAATCCGAATGGCGGCCACCCGCCCCTCTTCCAGGTGCAAAGCAAAGGCCGCAGCCACGATGGAGATGTCGTCTAAGGGGCGCTTGGCCACCTTGTAGAAGCGGGCCAGCGGGGCTAAGGGAAAAGGAATCCGCACCGCTTTAATGACCTCGCCAGGGGCCCGCACGGTCTGGCGGTAGCCCTGGAAGAACTGCTCCAGCGGCACCACCCGCTCACCCGCCAGGCTCACCAACACCACCTGGGCCCCCAGGGCTAAAAGCACCGGCGGCCCATCGCCAATGGGCGAGGCGGTGGCCAGGTTGCCCCCTAAGGTGGCCCGGTTGCGGATCAGGCGGGAGGCAAACAGGGGAAACCATTGCGCCAGGAGGGGAACCCGCCCGGCCAGACAGCGCTCGAGCTCGGAAAGAGGCAAAGCCGCCCCCACCTCCAAATAGTCTTCCCTCCAGACCAGGCCCTGCAGCTCGGGCACCTGGCTCAGATCCACCAGCACCTCGGCCCGGGCGAAGCGCTGGTTCACCTCCACCCCCCAGTCGGTGCCCCCGGCCAGCAGCCGGGCCTGGGGGTTCTGGGCCAGCCGGGCCAGAAGCTCGGCCAACGAGGTGGGGCGGTAGTAGCAGCCCTGGGGGCTTTCGTAGGCCAGGGGCCCTGGCGGGGGCGCGGGGGCCTCGAGCCGCTGGGCCAGGGGGTCTTGAGGGGGAGGAGCCCCCAAGGAAAGGGCGGCATCGCGGATGGGGCGGTAGCCGGTGCAACGGCAGAGGTTACCGGAAAGGGCCTCGAGGTCGAAGCCCTCCCGGCCCTTGCGGTAGTACTCCGCGGCCAGGCTCACCACAAACCCCGGGGTGCAGTAGCCGCACTGCGACCCCCCCTGGAGCATGGCCTCCTGCACCGGGTGCAGCGCCTCGGGGCGGCCCAGCCCCTCCACCGTCCAGACCTCCTGACCATCCAGACTGGGCAGCAGTAACAAGCAGCCATTCACTGCCTCAAAGCGTGAGTCCTGCCCATCGGGCCGCAACAGAAGCACCGCACAGGCCCCGCACTCCCCCTCGGCGCAGCCCTCCTTGCTGCCGGTCAGGCCCTGCCGGCGCAGCCAGGCGAGCAGGGTCAGGTGGGGGTCCACCCCGTCCACCCGCACCGCCCGACCATTCAAGGTAAAGTTGATCCCACCCACTGCGAGACCATTCTACAACCGCCCCAGGCCCGACCAGGGGGCGGTTCACAAACCCCAAAGCTTCGGAAGCCTCCGTAGTAGAGGGCCACGCGCACCGCGGTCTCCCGCGAAGCCCTATCGACCTCGACGATCCCAAGGGGGCTGGCCACGGCCCTGCCGACCCCCGAGGGTAGAAGTGAGGTACGGTGAGAGAGGCGGCACTCAGCGCGAAGGCACCTACCTGGGCAGCGTAGGTGGTCTGGCAGGACCCGCCGGCCGGTGCCAAGAGCGGCCGCCGGAGCGCCTGGTATGGTATCCTTACCCGAAGGGAGTAATACCGCGATGGCCCGCACCCCCCGAGAAACCCTCCAGGCGGTGACCCGGCTCACCACCAAAGGCCAGACCACCCTGCCCAAACCGGTCCGGGAGGCGTTGGGGGTGGGTCCCGGGGACCGGGTGATCTGGGAAATAGGTCCCGGGGGTGAGGTCCGCCTTCGCCGGGCAGAGCCTCTAGACCTGGAGTACCTGCGGGCCCTGGAGCAGACCCTCTCCGAATGGCTGAGCCCGGAGGACGAGGAGGCCTACCGTGAGCTTTGAGGTCTACGCGGTGGTCAAGGTGCCCTTTCCCTTCACCGACCGAGAGGCCAACAAAAACCGCCCGGCCCTGGTTCTCTCCCAAGCGGGGGTCTTCAACACGCCCGCGGGACACTCGGTGATGGCCATGATCACCAGCAAAAAGGACCCGCCCTGGCCTCTGGACTGCCCCCTCCTAGACCCGGACGCGGCCGGGCTGCGGGTGCCGTCGTTGGTGCGCTTCAAGCTCTTCACCCTGGATCACCGCCTCGTCCGAGGGGTGATCGGACAGCTCGGCCTCGAGGACCAGGTGAGGGTCCGGGGGGCCCTGGCCCAGCTTCTGGGATTTTAGGACCTCCAGCCTGGAGATCAAACGGGGGGGCGGCGTGCCCTGTACCACCCTTGCCCTCGGATGGTACAAGCCGGAGGACAACCCAGCCGGCGCTACCGCTCCACCGCCCCGATGTCGCAGGCCGCCCCCTGGGGCCGGCTCACCCCGCGGGCATCGGTGGCAAGGGTGTTGCCATCCAGGTCGGTGCAGTCGGAGGGGGGTACCTTATCCAGCGCCGGGCTGCCCGCGTTGGGCAGGTGGGTCTGCACCGGCCCCCCGTTGTCGGCCAGGGGGCCGAGCTGGGCGTCTGAGCCGGTGATGTCGGTGCTGGCAGCGGTGAAGCCGCAGCCGGTGGTGCTCTGGACCAGGTTATAGCCCTGGCTGGTCAGGCTGCCGCCGCACTCCGGCCCGTCGGCACCGGCGCTGTTCCCGGAGAGGATCACCCCCTTGACCTGCACCGTTCCGCTAAGGATGAAAATCCCACCGCCGTAGTAGTTCACGCTGTTCTGGCTGAAGGTGCTGAAGGAGACCTTGGCGGTGCCATCGTTGTAGAGGCCGCCGCCGGTGCCCGCACTGTTGTGGCTGAAGGTGACGCCCGTGAGGGTGGCGGTGGCGGCGTTGTAGAGGCCGCCGCCGAAGTTCGCGCTGTTGTGGCTGAAGGTGACGCCCGTGAGGGTGGCGGTGCCGGCGTTGTAGAGGCCGCCGCCGCCGCCGTCCGCGCTGTTGCCGCTGAAGGTGACGCCCGTGAGGGTGGCGGTGCCGGCGTTGTAGAGGCCGCCGCCGCCGGTGAGCGCACTGTTGTGGCTGAAGGTGACGTTGGTCAGGGTGGCGGTGCCGGCGTTGTAGAGGCCGCCGCCGGTGAGCGCACTGTTGTGGCTGAAGGTGACATTGGTCAGGGTGGCGGTGCCGGCGTTGTAGAGGCCGCCACCGCCGGTGGACACGTTTCCGTTGCGCACCGAGAGCCCCTCCAGCCTGGCGCTGGCCCCAGAGACCACCTCCAGCACCCGGGTGCTGTTGTTCCCGTCCAGGATGGTAGCCGCCCCCGCCCCCCGGAGATCCACCTGCCCCGTGATCCGCAGCCCGCCGTTGCGGGCATCCAGGGTGTAGGTCCCCGCCGGAACCTGGACCACCACCTCCTGGCTCAGGGCGCCCGCCTCCTCCAGCGCCGCCCGCACCGAGCAGTTCCCGTTGCTGTCCTGGCACACCCTGTCCCCGGGGGTGGCGTCGTGGGTGTCAGCCGTGGTGTTCACCAGGAAGGTCAGCAGCTCCACCGTCAGGCTCAGCGAGGCGCTCTTGCTGAGCGAACCCCTACTGGCCTGCAGGGTCAGGGGGTAGGGGCCGGTGGCCACGCCGCTGGCCACCGAGAGGGTCAGGGTCTGGGTCACCGGGCCACTCCCGCTCACGTTCAGGCTGCTGGGGGAGAGGCTCACCCCCGCCGGGGCCCCCTGCAGGCCCAGGTTCACCGTGCCGTTGAAGCCGTTCTGGGGGGTGAGGGTCAGGGTGAGCGTGCCGCTCTGCCCCTGCTGCAGGGTGAGGCTGGAGGGGGAGAGGGAGAGGGTGAAGCTGGGCGGAGGGGTACAGCCGGCCAGGAGCAACAGGAGCAGGCCCAGGGTACGCATCTGGAGCATAGGCGTCACCTCCGGGAAGCTGGTCTTAGGATAGCACACCGCCGGGGGGAGGGAGGGTCATTTGCCGCAAGGGGGTGGGGGCCCGGCAAACGGCCTCCCCAAGGGCATCAGTCGTCCACCGAGGCCGGTTCGTCCTTGGGGCTTTCCCGCTCCTGGGCCAAAGAGAGGCGGGCCAGCGTGAGGGCCAGCACATGCACACCCCGGGCGATGTCCTCAGGCGCAGCGTACTCGTCGGGACGGTGGCTCACCCCACCCCGGCAGGGGATGAAGAGCATGGCCGTGGGGGCCATACGGGCCATAAACAAGGCGTCGTGGTAGGCCCGGCTGACCATCAGTTTGAACCTGACGCCAGCGTCGCCGCAGGCCGCCACCAGTGCCTTCAGCACTTCTGAAGCCGATTTGGCCGGGGGGTCCATGTGGATAATCTCCACGCTATAGCGGATATCCCGGCGGGTACAGACCTGCTCTACGCCCTGGATAATCTGGCGGATAACCTGGTCGCGGCGGGACTGCTCCACATCGCGCACATCTATTTCGAGCTTGACCCGGCTGGGAATGCTGTTGACCGCGTTGGGGTGAACCTGGCAGAAGCCGGTGGTGGCCACAGTGTTGATGCTGCCGCTGTTTTTGGCGAAGGCTTCTACCCCCAGAATAATCTCGGCGGCAGCGCAAAGCGCATCGCGCCGCTCGGGCATCAGCACCGCTCCGGCGTGCCCCCCCACCCCCTCCAGGCTCACCCGCAGCGAGGCCGGGGCGGCAATGGCCGTCACCACCCCCAGGGGAATCCCTTCCTGCTCCAGCACCGGCCCCTGCTCGATGTGCAACTCAACAAAGGCCGAGTAGTAGCCTTGGGGGAGTTGCACCTCCTCCAGGCTGCCCATATAGCCCGCCTCCCAGCGCACCTCCTCCAGACTGCGCCCCTCAGCGTCCTTGAGCAGGCGCAACGACTCCGGGGTGAGCACCCCGGCCAAGGCCCGGCTGCCCAGACAGCCGATACCGAAGCGGGTAGGTTCCTCCGCAGCAAAGACCAGCAGTTCGATGGAGCGCAAGGGCTTGAAGCCGGTGCGCTGCAACGCCCGGATGGCCTCGAGGCCCCCCAGCACCCCCACCACCCCGTCGTACATCCCGGCGTAGGGGATGGCGTCGATGTGCGAGCCGGTGCCCACCGCCGGCAGGTCAGGGGCGCTGCCCTCCCAGCGGGCAAACAGGTTCCCCAGGGCGTCCTCCCGCACCTGTAGGCCAGCCTCGCGGAAAAGCTGCTTCAGGTAGGCCCGGGCCTCGAGGTCGGGCTTGGTGTAGACGATGCGGGTAATAGCCGGCTTGGGCGTCTCGGAAAAGGCTGCCAGAGCCTCAATCTCGTGCTGAATGCGTTCCTGGTCAACCAAGGGTCGTACAAGCATAAAAGCTCCCCATAGCTCTGCCTAAAGTCTATCCCATCGCAACCCCACCCCGCCGTATGATGCCGGGGGCATGACGGTCTGGCTGGCCTTGCTTCTGGACTGGCGCCTGGGCGAACCCCCACCCCCACTGCACCCCGTGGTCTGGATGGGGCGTTACCTGGCCTGGGCCGAGGGCCAGCGCCAGCCCGGCTGGGAAAAAGGGCAAGGGGCCTTCTGGCTTCTCGTAGGCGGTCTTTTGGTCGGAGGGCTGGCCTGGACAACCGGTTGGCTTTTAGCCCACCTGCCGGCCTACCTCGAGCTGCCCCTACTGGCGATGCTGCTCAAGCCCAGCTTCGCCTTTGGCCTGCTGCTACGGGAGGTGCAAAAGGTGGAGGAAGCCCTAGGGCAGAGCCTCGAGGCCGCCCGGTGTCAGCTCGCCCGGCTGGTCAGCCGGCCCACCTGTCGCCTAGGCCCAAATGAGGTGCGGGAAAGCGCCTTAGAATCCCTGGCGGAAAACCTCTCCGATAGCCTGGTGGCCCCACTCTTCTGGTTCGTGCTGCTGGGCCTGCCGGGGGCTTATGTGTACCGCTACCTCAACACCGCCGACGCCCTGTGGGGCTACCGTACCCCCCGCTACCAGGCCTGGGGCTGGGCAGCGGCCCGGCTCGACGACCTGGCCAACTGGCTGCCAGCCCGCTTAACTGGCCTGGCCCTGCTGGGCTCGCTCCGCTGGGCGGCCCTAGCCCGCGAGGCCCGGCGCACTCCCTCGCCCAACGGGGGCTGGCCCATGGGGGCCTTGGCCCTGTACCTGGGGGTGCGGCTGGGTAAGCCGGGGGTTTACCTGCTCAACCCCCAGGCGCCCTCACCGGGCCCCACAGCCTTTGCCCGAGGGCTGGCCCACTGCCGGCGGGTGGGCTGGATTCTAGCCCTAGCCTTAGGACTGCTGGAGTTGCTATGATCGACGACGTACTCAAACCCATCCACGGGGGCACCGATAGCGGCCCCCCGCCCCGTTTCGACTTCTCCACCAACGCCAATGCCCTAGGCCCCGACCCCCACGCCCTACAAGCGGTGCAGGCCGCCGACCCCTCCCGCTACCCCGACCCCTTGTACACCGGGTTGCACCAGGCCATCGCGGCCTTTCACCAGGTAGCGCCCGAGCAGGTGGCCGTAGGCACCGGCACCAGCGAGCTTATTCACCGGCTGGTGCGCTGGCGCTGGTTACGGGGGCCCATGCTCATCCTGCCCCCTACCTTCTCAGAGTATGCCCGGGCCGCCCAGCCGGCTGAGCTACCCCTGTTGCAGGCCCACAGCCCGGAGGAGTTCCTGCAGCTTTTGCCCCGGGCCACCCTGGCCTTCCTCTGCGTGCCCAACAACCCCACCGGCGAGGTCTACCCTTTCCTGGCTGAGGCGGCCCAGACCGCCCAGCGGCACCGCTCGACTTTGATCCTCGATCTGGCCTACCACCCCCTCACCCAGAACCCACCCCCCCTACCCGAGGGGGCCTGGCGGCTGTACGGGCCCAACAAGGCCCACGGCCTGACCGGGGTGCGGGCCGGCTACCTGGTGGCCCCGGTGGACCTGACCCATTTCCGCCACCTAGCCCCCAGCTGGGTGCTCTCGGTGCACGGGGAGGCTTTCCTACGGGCCAGCCTCGAGCCCCCTTCCCAGGCCTGGGTAGCCCAGACCCGGCAGACCCTCTGGCGCTGGCGCCGGGAACTGGCCCAGGGGCTACGGAAGCTGGGCCTCGAGGTACAGGAAGGGCAGGCCAACTTCCTCTTGGTGCGGGTGGGCCCAGCCACCCAGGTAGCCCTGGCCCTGCGGGCTCGAGGTCTGCGGGTGCGCGACTGCACCTCTTTCGGCCTAAGCGAGTACCTGCGCCTCTCAGCCCAGCCCCCAAAGGCGCAGGAAGCCCTCTTAGAGGCGCTGGCTGATCTCCTCGCATCCAACCGGAAAGCATGGTAGACTGGGCCGCATGACCGGGAGGTGGTTTTTTAGGTAGGCCCGCGGGGGATCTGTCTCCCGTGGGCGGCCTGTGGGCCGCCCCTCGCTTTTGGAGGCTCGATGGATCTAAATCAGGCGCTGGAGCAAATCGGCAAAGCCCCCACCTTGGAACACCTGCAAGCCCTCAAGGTGCAGTACCTGGGCAAAAACGGCCAGATCACCCAGGCCCTCAAAAGCCTGGGCCAGCTCCCCCCCGAGGCCCGCCGGGAGCGGGGACAGGAGCTCAACACCTGGAAAAAAGCCCTGGAAGAAGCCCTGCAAACCCGGGAGAGAGAGCTTCGCGAAGAGGCGCTAAAAGCGCAGCTCGAGCAAGAAGCCCTCGATGTCTCGCTGCCCGGTTACGCCTTTCCCGCTGGGGGGCTGCACCTGACCAGCCTGATCCTGGGGGAACTGGTGAACATCTTCCGCCGCTTGGGCTTCAGCGTGGTGGAGGGCCCCGAGGTGGAGAGCGAATTCTTCAACTTCGACGCCCTCAACATGCCCCAGTGGCACCCCGCCCGCGACATGCAGGACACCTTCTGGGTCGACCTGAAGCCTCCCTTCACCCTCCAAGGCCCCCTGGGGGAGAGGGTCAACGACCTGGGGGGTGCGGTGCTGCGCACCCACACCTCGGGCATGCAGATCCGCTACATGATCCAGCACACCCCGCCTTTCCGCATCGTGGTGCCAGGCCGGGTCTTCCGCTACGAGCAGACCGATGCCAGCCACGAGGCCATGTTCTACCAGCTCGAGGGCCTGGTAGTGGGGCCCAATATCACCATGGCCGACCTCAAGGGGGCCATTCACGAGCTGGCCCGGGGACTCTTCGGCAAGGAGGGCAAGGCCCGTTTCCAGCCCACCTACTTCCCCTTTGTGGAGCCAGGGGCCCAGTTCGCCATGTGGTGGCCTGAGCGAGGAAAGTGGCTCGAGCTGGGCGGGGCGGGCATGGTGCATCCCTATTTGTTCCGCGCGGTGGACGAGTACCGCGCCCGCCAGGGCCTGCCCCGGGTCTATGAGGGCATGACCGGCTGGGCCTTTGGCATGGGGGTGGAGCGTCTGGCCATTTTGCGCTACGGCATCCCCGACATCCGCTACTTCTACCAAAACCGCCTTTCCTTCCTGCGGCAGTTTAGATAAGCGAGGTTGGCGTGAGAATCGTCTATAGCTGGCTGCAAGAGTTTCTGCCCGAGGCCCCAGCCCCCCAACGCCTAGAGGAGCTTTTAGCTGGGCTGGGCCTCGAGACCGAGTCTATCCAGACCCTCCCTGCTCCCCACCCCCAGGTGGTCTTCGCCCGGGTGCTGGCGGTCGAACCCCTGGAGGGCCGGGCGGTGCGCAGGCTCATTTTGGACATCGGCCAGGAGGTGGCGGTGGTCTCTGGAGCCCCCAACGCCCGCACCGGGATAGGGGTGGCCCTGGCCCTGCCCGGAGCCGTGCTGCCCGATGGGAGCGAGCTGGGGGTGCGGCGCATCGCGGGAGTGGAGTCTTGGGGGATGGCCCTTTCCCCCAAGGAGCTGGCCTTGGGCGAGTATGCCGGTGGATTGATAGAGCTTCCCCCCGAGGCCCTGCCCCCCGGCACCCCCCTGGCCGAGGTCTGGGGGCCGGAGACGGTTCTGGAGGTGGAGATTACCCCCAACCGCCCGGACTGGCTTTCGGTCTACGGGGTGGCCCGGGACCTGGCCGCTACCGGCCTCACCCTGGTCTCCCCCAACCCCAAGCCCCAGACCCGCTCCCTACCCCTGCCCTTCGGGGCCTGGATCGAGGACCCCCAAGCCTGCGACCGCTTCACCCTCTCCTACGCCCGGGGCCTGCGGGTAGGCCCCAGCCCCCTTTGGGTGCAGCGCCGCCTCTTCGCTGCGGGGATGCGCCCCATCTCCAACGTGGTGGACGCCACCAACTACACCATGCTGGAGCTGGGCAACCCCATGCACGCCTTCGACGCCCGCTACATCCGCGAGGGGCTAGTGGTGCGGCGGGCCCAGCCAGGGGAAAGGCTGCGCACCCTAGACGGCCAGGAGCGCGTCTTGAGCCCAGAAGATCTGCTGATTGCGGTGAGGGAAGGTGGCCAAAGCCGCCCCGCCGGGCTGGCCGGGATCATGGGGGGAGCCGACGACGAAATCCGCGAGGATACCACCGCTATCGCCCTCGAGGTGGCCCATTTCGACCCGGTGCGCATCCGCCAGAGCGCCAAGCGCCACGGGCTCAAAACCGAGGCCTCCTACCGCTTCGAACGGGGGGTGGATCCCGACGGCCAGCACCGGGCCGCCGACCGCTGCCTGGCCCTGTTGCAGGACTGGGCCGGCCCTGGGGTAGAGGTGGCCGCCGAGCGGATCGACCTCAACCATACCCAGCCCCCCCAGGCCATCCGCTTCCGCACCGCCTACACCTCGAGGCTGATGGGTCTGGACTACCCCGAGGCAGAGCAGATTGGGGTATTGCAACGGCTGGGCTGCAGCGTGGCCCCAGGAGGGCAGGCTGGGGTCTACCTGGTCACCCCACCCAGCCACCGCGTCGACCTAGCCATAGAGGAAGACCTGGTGGAGGAGGTGGCCCGTATTGTGGGCTACGACCAGATTCCCACCACTCTGCCCAGCTTCTTCCCCCACCCCGACAACCTAGGGGTGGAGGCCCCCTACCAGGCCCTCGAGCGGCTCAAGCAGGTCATGGCCGGCCTGGGCTTCCAGGAGGTCATCAACTACGCCTGGAGTTCGCCGGAGGAGTGCGCCCTACTGCGCGCCCCAGCCCCCACCATCTACATGCAAAACCCCCAGACCCCCGAGCGCACCGCCTTGCGCACCGCGCTCTACCCTGGCCTGCTGCGTAACCTGCAGGCCGCTTTGGCCCAGGGTGAGGAGGGGCCCTTCCTGCTCTTCGAGGTAGGCCACGTCTTCCAGACCCAGGAGACCCCCCACCTGGCGGCTTTGCTCTCGGGCGAGGCCATACCGGGCCGCTGGCAGCCGGGCCTGGCGGGAGGGTTTTTCGCCCTGAAGGGCCTGCTCGAGGCCGCTGCGGCCCACCTGGGCAGCACCCTCTGGGTCGAGGCCGAGGCCACGCCCTATCTGCACCCTGGAGTAAGCGGGGCCGTGTACTGGAACCAGCGAAAGGTGGGCTACATTGGCGCACTACACCCGGCCATCCGCCAGGCCCTGGAGCTACCCCCGGTCTTCCTGTGGGAAGTCTCCCTGCCCTTGCCCTCTGGAGCGAAGGGCTTCCGCGATGTGGCCCGGTACCCTGCGGCCATGCGCGACCTGGCGGTGGTAGTGCCGGAGAAAGCCCCCTACCTCGAGGTAGAGCGGCTCATCCGGGAAAAAGCCGGCCCCTATCTGGAACAGCTTCTGGTCTTTGATGTCTACCAAGGCCCCCCTCTGCCCCCCGGCCACAAGAGCCTGGCCTTCCACCTGCGCTTCCGCCACCCTGAGCGTACCCTGACCGACCTCGAGGTCGACGGTTTCATCCAGCAGGTGGTGGATGGGCTCGAGCAGAGGGGGTACGGCATCCGCCGCTAGAGGGGGCAGGTGGGTCAAACCAGCGCACCCTTGGCGCCTTGGTTGGGTATACTCAGCCTAAGCCAAGAGGCTACCCCAGCTTCTAGGTGCCCCCATAAGGAGACTTCTGGATGCTAAGCTGGCTCGACCTGATGGCCCTGGTGGCCCTCTCCACCGCCTTAGCCCTAGGCATACGGCAGGGGGCCTCCTTCACCCTGGCCTTTGCCCCGGCCCTGCTGCTGTACCTGTTGCTGGCCCCCCTGCTGGCCCCTTTGCTGCCGGCCTGGAGCATGCCCCTGCTGGCCGGAGGGCTGGGGCTGGCCATGGCCTACCTGGCCCAGTGGGTGCCCCTACCCCCTCTGCGGCCAGCCCTCGAGGGCCTGATCGGGGGCCTGGGGGGGCTTGTGTGGGGCTCGCTGCTGGCCCTGGCCCTCTGGGTCAGCTTCCCCAGCGAGTTTGTGGTCTCCACCGGGGCTTTGCGCTACCCTTCCGAGCAGATGCCCCTAGGGGTCAAGGAGGGCATCGTGCAGAGCCCTTTTGCCCGCCCGCTCTTCGACTGGATCGCTGTCCGCCCCACCCTAAAAGCCGCGCTGCTGCCCAACCTCAACCACCCCTAGCCCCTATTTGCGTCCAAAGTCGGCGGGGTTCTCCCCCCAGTGCTCGGTTTGCCATTTGAGCACGGGGTTAGGGTAGGTGTGCTGGCGCAGCCACGCCTCGGCCTGGGCCACCCGAGCGAACAGGGGGGCATTGGCCTCGGTGGGCTTTAGGTTGGTCCGCGCCTTCTTGGCCCGCACCCAGGCCAGGGCGTTGACGGAGTCAGAGTAAATGGGCCAATCGCAACCGCTCTTCTGACAATACATCAGGGCCTCTACAATGGCCAGAAACTCCCCTATGTTGTTGGTGCCCTGAGCAAAAGGCCCCCGGCGGAAGACCTCCCGGCCCAGAATTGCGCCGCGCGCGGCGCAATCCCATGCTTCTCCATCGGCCCTAAGCTCCACACAGCGGTACTCCAGCAGGCCCGGGTTACCGCTACAGGCCGCATCCACGCATAGGCTGGGCAAACGGGGCGGAGGGACCGCTAGCCGCCGCTGTGGCTTCGGGCTGGTCGGTGAAGCCGCGTAGTCCTGATAGCGGCCCTGCAGAGCCTGCTGGGCTTCAGTCAGGCTGGTGAACGCCTTGTACTGAGCATTGGGATAGCCCTTGACCTGGGCTTCAGCCTGGGGCCAGCTCTCGAAAATACCGCTCTGGCGGCCTTTCCATACCACGTAGTACTTTTTCATGCAAACCTAGGCGGACGAACGCTTCAGGCGCTGGGCGAACTGCCGGCGGAACTTGGCCAGCTTGGGGCTTATCACCAGAGCACAGTAGGGCTGGTAGGGGTTGCGCTGAAAGTATCGCTGGTGGTAGTCCTCCGCAGGGTAAAAAGCCTCGAAAGGCACCAGCTCGGTGACCAGAGGGCTAGGCCAGTAGGCCGCCTGAGCCTGCATCACCGCCTGGGCCACGTCTTTTTGCTCTGGCGAATGGTAAAGGATGATCGAGCGGTACTGTGGCCCCACATCGTGGCCCTGACGGTTAGGGGTGGTGGGATCGTGAATGGCAAAGAAAACTTCGAGGATTTCCCGGTAGGTAATGACCCCAGGGTCGAAGGTCAGCTGCACCACCTCAGCGTGCCCGGTCTGCTGGCTACATACCTGGGCATAACTGGGGTGGGGCAGATGCCCCCCGGCATACCCCGACACCACTTCCACCACGCCTTCCAACTCGCTGTAGACCGCCTCCAAACACCAGAAGCACCCACCGCCCAAAGTGGCCTGCTCCAGGTTCGGCATGGCCCTCATTGTGGCCGGCCTCGAGGCTTTGCGCTGTGGTCTAACCCACCCTAAAGAGCCAGCACCCGGGCCAGCTCGAGCTTTCTCCGGTCAATGTCCTTGCGTTTTTCGATGGCCTCCCTAAAGGGGGTAAGGCGAATCTCCCCGTTGACCTCGCCGATGGCCACCCCACTGGCCCCGCTTAGCAGGGCCTCAACGCAGGCTGCCCCCAGCCGGCTGGCCAACACACGGTCCTTGGCGGTGGGGCTACCCCCACGCTGGATATGCCCCAGCACGGTCACCCGGCCCTCAAAACCGGCGTAGCCCTGCACATCCTTAGCCAGTTGCTCGGCCCCCCCCTCGTACCCCCCCTCGGCCACCACCACAATCGAGGAACGCTTGCCTTTCTGGGCCGACTGGCTAATGACCTCGGCGCAAGCCTTGGGGTCGGTAGGCTCCTCGGGCACCACGATCACCTCGGCCCCACCGGCAATGCCCACCTCCAAGGCAATAAAACCGGAATGCCGCCCCATTACCTCGATGAAGAAAACCCGGGAGTGGCTGGCCGCGGTATCGCGGATGCGGTCAATGGCCTCTAAAGCGGTGTTGACCGCTGTATCGAAGCCGATGGTGTAATCGGTGCCGTAAAGGTCGTTGTCGATGGTGCCTGGAGCGCCCACTACCGGAATATGGTGCTCGGCGATGAGCTTGGTTGCCCCAGCATAGGTGCCATTTCCCCCGATGGCAATCACCCCATCCACCCCGGCTTTGCGCAGGTTTTCCGCGGCCTTGGCCCGCCCCTCGGGGGTCATAAACTCCTGGCTACGGGCGGTGAGCAGAATGGTTCCTCCCCGCTGCAGGGTGTTGGCCACATCCCGCGGCCCTAGAGGTATGAAGTCGCCCTCAATCATGCCCTGGTACCCGCTGCGAATACCGATGACCTCCAGGCCATGCGCCACAGCGCTGCGCACCACCGCGCGAATGGCCGCGTTCATTCCAGGTGCGTCGCCCCCGCTGGTAAAAACCGCGATTCTTTTCATGCCAGACTCCAAACCCTTTGGCCAGAAGCCAAAAACCGCCTGTTAGTTTAACCCAAGTTGCCACCTAGGCAATTTTATTTGCAATGAGTCGGATGTTGTGGGCCAGGACAAAGGTGAGTACCTTCAGGACGAAACCTTC